>Ga0315314_1004379_pt1 | contig 10624 bp, 9 predicted proteins | sample TDP9_MG_FD_203631 | JGI IMG/M metagenome (GOLD analysis project Ga0315314, IMG submission 203631) | Freshwater sediment microbial communities from Lake Towuti, South Sulawesi, Indonesia - TDP9 | ecosystem: Environmental > Aquatic > Freshwater > Lake > Sediment | place: Indonesia: South Sulawesi... | reverse complement strand
CCTCGCGCGCTCGAAGACGGCCGAGGCGGCGTTCGAACGGCTCTCCTACACGCATCGGAAAGAGTATGTCGACTGGATCAAGGAAGCGAATCGCCCGGAAACGCGGGCCCGTCGGATTCAGAAGATCGTGGCCGCCCTGCTCGCGGGAAGCGTGATGGAGTAGGGGAAGCGGTCCGCAGCCGTCTGTCACATCAGCGCGGCAAACCCCGAAGATGCTCCCACGAGGATCCCGGGACCTGGCCCAAGGTATGCAAGGCGAACCTCCCCCGAGTGCTGCTGGCCGAACTCGCAGCCCGACAATCAGCCCTGTGAAGGCCGCGTGATCTCAACCTGTGCCGGTCCGATCGTCGCGAAGAAGTCCGAACCGCCGCCCGTCTTCCATCTGCCCAGCTGAGGATGCGGGCCGAATCCAATCCCGACGTCGTCCCTCACGATGCTGTTGTCAAGCATGCACGGGTTCGCGGCAGGATTCAGCCCGATGCTGAACCAGCCAAGTCGATGCAGGGCGCGCTTGGACCCCGACAACGCACGCGTGAGGAGAGCTGGATTCTCCTCCGCGCTGAATTCCACGAGCTGTCCCTTCTCGAAGCGAAACCGCACGCCCCGGATTGTGCGGCCCATCAGGAAGAGCGGGTCCGCGCAGCAGACCTCGCCCTCCGCAGAGTTTGGGCGAACTGCCGCCTCGACCTTCCCAGCCGGAAGGGAGGTGTCCACGAGCCCGCGACGGACATCCGCATCGCTGACAATTCCGTCGTCCACAAGGGGCGCGATCCCTTCCGTTTCAAGTCGCAGGTCCGTCCCCTCTTCAGAGACAATCTGGACCTTCTTCGGACCGGACAGCGCACGGGCTCGCGCTGTTCCTGCCTTCTGGATTTCTCGCAGGTCGACAGCCAAGGCGGCCTCGTAGCTCCTCCGCCACTGCTCGTAGTCGAGGCCATACGCCTCCGCACGCTCCGGGCATAGCCGCCCGATCGGGAGGTCCACAGACCGCACCCGGCGTCGCCTCTTCGGCTCGTCCTGTCGAACGTTTCCCATCGCATTCGCGTCGAACTTCTCCGGAGGGATCTCCCGCATCCGTCGGGCATCTGCGGGCCCGCCCAGGTAGATGTAGGCCGTGATCGCCTGGTTGATGGCCAGCTCTACAGGCGAGGCCGCTCGGAGCCAGCGGATCGGCAGTTCACGCATCGATGTGAACCACAGGTCGTCTGTCATCAGCGTGATGTGGGTGTCGCCCCCCGCCCGCCGGGCCTCGAGGGCGAGCGCCTCCGCGAGCGGAATCGTGGGGATGTAGCTGTAGATCTCGAAGACATCCTCCCAGCCGAGGCGCAGAGACCGACGGACAACCTGCCGCGCCAGAGGAATCCATCGTTCAAATGCGAGCTCCCCGCCGGGGACTGATTCGATGGCCATGGAGAACCCTGAGCGTCAACCATGACTGGTCGGTAATAGCTTTTGGCGGCCGGGCCTGCGAGGCTGTCGCTTCCCCAGGACGTCAGCCTGGAGTCTCATGCACCTGAAATGTGCTCCCGCCGGGATTTTGGCCTGGAATTTGCCCGTAGAAATCACTTGATGCGCGCGAGAACGTAAGCAACAACGATCAGATTTGCGATTTGAATGCCAGACAGGTCAGACTGCTAGGATGTGCGATGGCCCGGATGATTGGCCAGAATCTACTGGGAGTTTGAGGTCCGACCTATTGCAACCGAAGCCGATTAACGGTATTTCCTGCAAGTTTATTGGCACGGAACATGCAGGCTGCAAATACAGGAGGCTGCAACTCGCGGAATGAAGCGGATCTGCACGGTCTCCGCCTTGGCATAGGAAACTGTGAACCACAGCCTCCCGTCGATTCATGCGGGGGCTATCATGCAATGCGACGGCCTCCAACAAGAGCGGACTCTGACTCAGATTATGCTCTCGATGAGGTATCCTATGGCAAATGCCAGCATCCCGAATCCTAGCATTCTCAGCCCCTTGATCCACGGACTCTTCCTCCCCATTCTTCCTATGATCACGCCCGCTGCGAAGAGTAGCGATAGAGCCAGTCCCATTGCTAGCCATGCGGCAACCCGAAGCTCCAGAATTCCCTGAGACACCAGCAGGAATGGGGTGATGGTGATAACGCAAGAGAAGAGCGGAGTCATGAAGTTTGCCAGCGCGATGAAGAGGGTGCCCTTCTCGGCATGGGTCGAGATGACGGTCTCATCGAGGTTCCGTATCATCGCCTTCTCAATCTGAGCAATCCTTATCCTTCTCTCGAGGCTCTCGGCCTCATACACGCTCACGCCCGTGGATATGCCCAGCGCGAGGCTAGTCGTCAGCATCGTGCCAATGATGACCTCGAGGTCGGGGTTGTCGGAAAACGCAGAGCCGATGATGACGCCGAGGAGCATGAAGGTAGAGTCGAAGAGAGTGTTGATGAAGAAGCGCCTGAGCGAAGGACCGACGTTAAGGTCGTGAAGCTTCTTCCAGACCGATCTAGTACGCTCCATCTCGCTTCTTATCGAATACAGGTCACTGTGCAAGATGTTTCGCCTGTGTGTCGGCTTCATTGGTCCATCCCGGATTCAAGCCTGAGATCTACCCGCAAGGAATGCCAGATAGATGCACGATGTTCTGGAGGATTTCTAGCTTACGGGCAAATAATGTGCTCCCGTCGGGATTTGAACCCGAGTCTCCAGCTCGAAAGGCTAGGATGATTGACCGGACTACACCACGGGAGCGCTTGCGTCAGCTGGCGCTGAGTAGGCCGAGCGCCGCATAAAGGTTGGCGGGAACGCCGGTCATCGGAACGAGGCGCAACCTCCCTGCCGGCTGCCCGTGATCGGGCGCCAGGGCGGCAGACTCACGAGGAGGGCGGGGGTGGCGGAGGAGGGGCAGAGGGCGTTGGCGCCTCCACGGGCTCTGCTTCGAGATGCTTCGGCTTGATCCGCACGCGGATCGTCTCCGGCCGGGGGCGGACCAGATTCCAGCCCGCCTTGGTGATGGAGGCGCCCACGAGCCACACGATGAGGAGCATCAGGAAGGTGACGGAGACCGCTGCGACGCCGACGGCGAGATCCGTGATCGGCCCGAAGAGGTCGCTTGGGTTGAACACGTCCCCGAGGTCGCTGAAGTCCGGCATGCTGTTCCCGCCGCCCTGGTTGCCGGGGAAGACCTGCACTTCACTGAGCGCGCTGCTCTCTAGGTCGTTCCCATCGCGCACCGTGAGCTTCACCGTGTAGGTTCCATTGCGCGTGTAGGTGTGCTGGGGGCTCGGCAGCCCCGAGGTCCCTCCATCCCCGAAGTCCCACTGCCAAGAGACGATCGAAGCGTTCCCCCGCGTGGAGCTGTCCGTGAAGTCGACCTGATAGCCGTCGGACGTCCACCGGAACGAGGCCTCAGGACCTTGGGGCTCGTCCCCGCTCTCCGGGATCTGCGAGCGGATGTACTCGCCCGGATCGGAAGCGATGCTGAACGACAGGCCGAAGGCGACGAGCAGGATCGCGATCCCAAGGGCGAGGACCCCAAAGCCAACGAACAGGCCCAACTTCTCCTGGCGTTCGAGCGGTGCCATGAGTGTTCAAGACTTCAATGGCCCATAATGACCTTTTCGTGCGTTCAAGGGCGAGTCCTTCTGGCCCACAACCCAGTTCCTTCACATACTCTTCAGAAGGCTTATCAGGAGCCAGCCCCTTGGAAGCCCGCCGATGGACCACCCTCCTGAGAAGAAGAGCGCCGCCCTGCTGACGCGCGAGTACATCGACCGCCATCCCAGCATCCGGGACTGCCTGAGCAAGGACATCGTCAACTTCTCTTCGCTCGCGCGGTTGATCATGGCTGAGCTCGGGCTCCAGAACGAAGAGGCGATTCTCGCCGCGGCCCGTCGCTATGCGCACGAGCTCGGCAGGTCCGACACCGAAGGGGCGATCCTCTCCCTGCTCGGCGAAAGCCGTCTCGAGCTCAAGACCCGGATCGGAATCATCACCGCTAAGAACGACTGGCATGTCCTCTCCCACCTCGAAGGCCCGGTCTGGAAGACCCTCACGGAGAAAAGCACGCTCCAGGTCATCCAGGGGACGAACGCGATCACGGTCATCACGGACGACAAGCACCTGGATGAAGTGGCGGCCGCGGTGGGAAAGGAGTACATCCTCAAGGTCCGCCGCGACCTCGCGGAGCTCTGCGTGAAGAGCCCCAAGCGGATCGAGGAGGTGCCAGGCGTCGTCGCCTACCTCTCCGGAATGCTCGCCGAGCACGGCATCAACATGCTGGAGACCGTGAGCTGCTACACCGACACGATCTTCCTGGTCGAGAAGCAGGACCGGATGAGGGCCTTTGAGGCCCTCTCTAGGCGCGTCGAACCCATGCAGACTTGAAGGAGGGCTTGCCTACTCCTTCACGCGCTTGAGGAGAAGCCGCTCCGCTGTCAGGAACGGCCGCCGCAGCCGCACGACTGTCCGCTCGTTCTCACGAACCGCCTTGGCAGCAAGGCCGAGCCCCTCTCGAATGCGCATAGGAGCGGGGCCGCCGAAGACGAGGCGTCGGTCCACCGCCTCCTTCACCCCGAGCACGCGGAGCGTCTCGGGGCCGAGCTGGGGAGCCACCGCGCGCAGCTCCTCCACGGAGAGCTTCTCGAGCGGGACGCCCCGTTGTTCGGCCTTCAGGACGAGTTTCCCAGCAGCTTCATGGGCCTCCCGGAACGGCACCCCGCGGCGCACGAGCTCCTCCGCAAGATCGGTGGCGGTGGGGAAGTCACGCGAAGCTGCCTCACGCATCCGTTCGGGTTGGAACCTGACGGCGGGGAGGAGGGCCGTCAGCGCCTCCAGCGCTCCATGCACAGTCGCGACGCCATGGAACAGGGGCGCCTTGTCCTCCTGGAGGTCGCGGTTGTAGGAGAGCGGAAGCCCCTTGAGGGTGACCAGGAGGGCCTGGAGATCGGCGATGACGCGGCCTGTCCGGCCCCGCACAAGCTCAGGAAGGTCCGGGTTCCGCTTCTGCGGCATCATGCTGCTGCCGGTTGCGAGCTCGTCGGGCAGCTTGACAAATCCGAACTCCGAGGAACTCCATAAGACCAGCTCCTCTGAGAGCGACGAGAGATGGACCATCAGGAGGCTCAGGGCAAAGAGCACCTCCGCGATGAAGTCGCGATCGCTGACGGCGTCCTGCGTGTTCTCCATCGGCCGCTCAAAGGCGAGGAGGTCTGAGGCGAATTGCCGGTCAAGCGGGAAGGTCGAGCCGGCCAACGCCCCGGCGCCCAGTGGACAGACGTTCACGCGTGGGTAGGCGCCCACCAGCCGCTCGAAGTCGCGCTGGAGGCGCCAGTGATGGGCGAGGAGATGATGGGCCAACACCGTCGGCTGGGCCACCTGGAGATGCGTGTAGCCAGGCATGAGAAGGCTCGGATGGGCCCGCGCGGTTTCGCCGATCGCGCGCTGCAGGGCGATGATCGCTTCCCCCAGCCCGAGGATGGCCTCCCGCAGCCACAGCCGCTCGTCGAGCGCGACCTGATCGTTCCGGCTGCGGCCTGTGTGGAGCTTCCCCCCCAGCGGGCCGACCCGCTCGATCAGCGCGGCCTCGAGGTTCAGATGGACGTCCTCATGCTTCACATCGAAGGACAGCTTGCCCTCATCGAGGATCTTTCGGAGCTCGAGGAGGCCGTCGGCGAGCTTCCGCCGCTCCGCCCGCGTGAGAAGCCCCGCCTTCTGCAACACCAGGAGGTGGGCGAGGCTGCCAAGGATGTCGTGGCGCGCGAGCACGTGGTCGACCGCGACCGAAGACGTGAACTCCTCGAGGAGCTTACTTGGTGCTGCTCGGAACCGGCCCGACCACGCCTTCCCCGACGCTTGTTCCGCCATCCTCCGCCTTCCCCTTGGCGGCCAGGCTGGCCACTTTCAGCGGTAGCCCCCAGATGTAGATAAAGCCTTTCGAGGCGCTCTGGTCGAACACGTCGCCCTTCTCGTAGGTCGCAAGGCTGGCATCGTACATCGAGTGCGGAGAAGATCGGCCGACCACAGTGGCGGCTCCTTTGTAGAGCTTGACGCGGACCTCGCCAGTCACGACATCTTGGGTATGTTCGATGAAGGCCTCAAGCGCGGCTTTCAGGGGCGAGTACCACAGGCCGTTATAGACGAGCTCAGCGTACTTCGCCTCGACCTGCCGCTTGAAGTGGAGGAGATCCTTCGGGAGGACCAGCGACTCGAGATCGAGGTGGGCCTTGAGGAGGACCGTGGCGGCAGGGCATTCATACACCTCTCGCGACTTGATCCCGACGAGTCGGTTCTCGATGCTGTCGACCCGGCCCACCCCGTGCTTGCCCGCCAGGGTGTTGAGCGTTTCAACGAGCTCCACGGAAGAGAGTTTGGTGCCGTTGAGGCCCCAGGGGAGGCCTTTCTCGAACTGGATCGAGACCACTTCCGACACGTCGGGCGCCTGCTCGGGCGCAGCTGTCCACTCGTAAACATCCAATGGGGGCTGGGCTGCGGGATCCTCTAGAATCCCACACTCAATGCTGCGCCCCCAGAGGTTGTCATCGATGCTGTAAGGGCTCGCCTTGCTGACAGTCACGGGGAGCCCGTGGGATTCCGCATAGTCGATCTCCTCCTCCCGGGTCATCTCCCATTCGCGGACCGGCGCGACGATCTTCAGATGGGGTGCCAGGGCCATCAAGGAGGCTTCGAAGCGGACCTGATCGTTCCCCTTTCCTGTGCAGCCATGCGCGACGTGGGTCGCACCCAGCCGCTGAGCAAGCTCGGCCAGCTTCTTGGCCATCAGGGGCCGAGCAAGGGCGGTGCTCAGAGGATACGCGCCTTCGTAGAGCGCGTTCGCCTTGAGCGCCGGGAAGACGTACTGCTCGAGGAACTCCGCCTTCGCATCGATGACCCAGGCCTTGGAGGCCCCGATGAGCTTCGCCCGGCGCATCGCGTCCTTGATGTCGCTCTGCTGGCCCACATCCACCGTCAACGTGATGACGTCTAGCCCGTAGCTCTCCTGGAGCCACTTGATCGCGACAGAGGTATCGAGCCCGCCTGAATAGGCGAGGATGACGCTCTGCTTGCCATTCGAAGGAGTTGCCGACGCGTTGCTCTGTCCCATTGAAGGGCCTCCTCTAGCCCCGCTGTGGCCGCCGCTCACCCCTCGGATTCTATTTGGCTGCTCTGACAGAATTGCGCCATTGCGAGAGCCCAACGTCGTTCTTCTGACAGCCTGCGCGCGCGCACCTCCTACGATGGCAAGTCGAGGCTGCTGTCGGAATCTGGACAGTGGGCGCGCGACCTGCTCCGCGAGGGCCGTCACGCTTATCTGGGCGTTGCTGGCTGGAGGGCCCCTCCCGACGGGAGTCAAGGAACTGACAGGACAGGAACGGAACGAGCGATGGCCTCAGTGGGGATCATCGGCGCGTCAGGTTTTCTCGGCGGAGAGGTTGCGCGGCTTCTGAGCCGGCATCCCTCGCTCACGCTCACGGCCGCATCCTCGCGATCTCACGCAGGCCAGCCCCTCAGTCGCGTCCACCCAGCCCTGCGCGGCTTCCAGGAGCTCACGCTCCAAGGCGAGCTCCACGATCCCCGTGGACTCGATCTCGTCTTCTTGGCGACTCCGCACGGCTATGCGATGGGAGAGGTCCCAAGCCTCCTCTCCGCTGGGGTGAAGGTCGTCGACTTGAGCGCTGACTACCGGCTCCGAAGCCCGGCGGTCTACACGCAGTGGTACGCCCAGGCTCATCTCGACGCCGGCCGGCTCGGAGAGGCCGCCTATGGCATCCCTGAGTTGTATCGCGATCGGATCCGGACTGCGAGGCTCGTGGCCAATCCTGGCTGTTATCCCACCGCGGCCGCGCTCGCGCTCGCCCCGCTCGCGTCCAAGCTCTCCAAAGACGTGCCCGTGATCATCGATGCCAAGAGCGGCACCTCAGGCGCGGGTGCGGAGCCCACCGACTTCACCCATCATTCCCGTGTCGCTGGGACAGTCTCGCCCTACAAAGTCGGCCAGCACCGCCACACCCCAGAGATCGCCCAGACCCTGAGCGATCTGGCGGGCGGTCCGGTCGAGGTCGTCTTCACGCCGCATCTCGTCCCGCTCGTGCGGGGGATCCTTGCGACCTGCTATGCACGCCTTGCAGCGCCGCAGGAAACCCAAGCGCTCCAGACCCGGTATAGCGAGTACTACCATGGGAGCAAGTTCGTCCGCGTCGCGGCAGAGCCCCCATCGCTTGCCGCGGTCGTCGGGTCGAACTTCTGCGACCTCTCGATCATGGTCGCCTCCAAGAGCTCCGCGGTCGCCTTCGCCGCCCTCGACAACCTCGGAAAGGGCGGGGCAGGGCAGGCCGTGCAGAACGCGAACCTCATGCTTGGGCTGCCGGAAGCTGCAGGCCTGGACTTCCCAGGGCTGGGGGTGTAGGGAGAGTGGGCGCCCTCGAGCCCTTCGACCACGGGATCACCGCTCCCCAGGGCTTCCGCGCCAGCGGAGTCCACTGCGGGATCAAACGAGCCCGCAAGGACCTCGCGCTCCTCTATACCCCTCATCTTGCGAGCGCGGCAGCGGTCTTCACGAGCAACGCGGTCAAAGCGGCTCCGATCCTCCTCGCCCAGCAGCGCCTCCAGGACGGCGTGCTCAAAGGGGTCGTCATCAACAGCGGGAACGCGAATGCGCTTACGGGCCCCCGGGGCCTCCTCGATGCGGAGCTCATGGCCAGCCGGGCCGCCCGGACCCTCGGAGAGCATCCAGCGACCTTCATTCCCGCCTCCACGGGCGTGATCGGCCGCCCTCTGCCGATGCGGAACCTCATCTTCGGCATCAGCGTGGCGGCGGCGAAACTCGCTCAGACGCGAGAGGCCGCAACCCACGCGGCCCGGGCGATCCTCACGACGGACACGGTCCCAAAGGAGGTGGCGGGGCGCGTGAAGCTCCGCGATGGGACCACTGTGACCTTTGGCGGAATGGCGAAGGGCTCCGGGATGATTGCCCCGCAGCTCCGTGGCCTCCATGCGACAACACTTGGGTTTGTCACGACCGATGCCGCGGTCCCCCGCGAGACCCTCCAGGCGATGCTTGAGCGCGCGGCCGATGCCACCTTCAACATGGTAAGCGTCGACGGCGATCAGAGCACGAATGACCTCGTCGTCGTCCTGGCCAACGGCCAAGCGGGGAACGCCCCCGAGGCCGCCGATGGCCGCTTCGAGGCCGCGCTCACCGAGGCCCTCGCGGTCCTGGCTCGGAAGATCGCCCAGGACGGGGAAGGAGCAACGAAGCTCCTGGAGGTGGAAGTCCAGGGGGCGGAAGACCTCGACCAGGCCCGACGCGCAGCCCGCGCGGTCGTCTCCTCCAACCTCGTGAAGGCCGCCCTGTTCGGCCGCGACCCGAACTTCGGGCGGATCGCAGCGGCCCTGGGCTATTCTGGCTGTCGGCTTGCGCCAGACAGAATCACCCTGCGGCTCGTCGCTAGTGGCGGCTCCGTCCTGCTCGTGAGGCACGGAGAACCTCGGGCCTACAGCGGGACGGCGGCCTACAGGCGCGCCCATGAGCTCCTTCGCGCCAAGGAGATTCGGATCGTGGCGGATCTTGGCGTGGGCGCGTCGAGCGCGACCGCCTGGGGCTGCGACCTCTCCTATGAATACGTCCGGATCAACGCGGAGTACACGACCTAGCCCCTGCTCGGAGGCGGTGCGGACGCGAAAGGCAGGGCGAACCAGCAAGCCCCTTGGATCGCTCAGGGCGCTCCGGGACCGCCGCATCGTTGTGAAGTTCGGCGGCAGCCTCGCCGACGAGCCGGAGGCGGCCCGGAGCCTCATCGAAGACCTCGCGGGGCTCCAGCGGGCGGGCGCGCGGCCGCTTCTGGTCCATGGCGGAGGCAGGGAGATCTCGCGCGAGATGGCGCGTCAAGGCCTCCAGCCCCGCATTGTCACGGGGCTCCGGGTCACGGATGACGCCACGATGCGCGTCGTGGAGCGGGTCCTGGGAGGCCTCAACACGCAGTTCGTCCAGGCCCTCAGGGCTCAAGGCGCCAAAGCGCGTGGGTTCGCGGGCCGGACCGCGACGATCTTTCGATGCTCGGCTGCTCCTCCTGTACGGCTAGACGCGCAATCAGACGACGTCGACCTCGGGTTCGTCGGTGAGATCGTCGAGGTCGTCCCGAGCGCCCTTCGCAAAGCGCTCGAGGATGGGGTGATTCCGGTTGTCGCGCCGATCGGCATCGGGCCGAACGGCTATCCCCACAACCTCAACGCGGACACGGCTGCAGGGAGCCTCGCAGGAGCGCTTGGGGCTGAGGCCTTCGTGTTATTGAGCGACGTTCCGGGCCTGCTGGTGGCCGGTGAGCCCGTGCAGAATGTGAGCCTCTCAGAGCTCGATGCACTCCGCGAATCGGGTGGGATCACAGGCGGTATGCTCCCCAAAGTCGCAGCCTGTGAGACAGCGGTCCGGGCGGGAGTGCCCAGCGCCCGGATCGTTGATGGGCGCGTGCCTCACGCCCTGCGGCGCGTCCTCATCGGAGAGGACCTTGGAACGGTCCTCCAGTAGGCCAGAGCCAGGCAGTTCGTGCGCCAGCAAAGGCTTATCTAGAGGAGCTCCGCTGTGTTCCGTCCAGCTATCAGAGGCGTTCGATGCCACGCTACCAGGATCGAAAGGAAGAGGAGATGCCCCTCGAAGA
>Ga0315314_1004378_pt1 | contig 10625 bp, 13 predicted proteins | sample TDP9_MG_FD_203631 | JGI IMG/M metagenome (GOLD analysis project Ga0315314, IMG submission 203631) | Freshwater sediment microbial communities from Lake Towuti, South Sulawesi, Indonesia - TDP9 | ecosystem: Environmental > Aquatic > Freshwater > Lake > Sediment | place: Indonesia: South Sulawesi... | reverse complement strand
GGGAAGCGTATTGATAACCTAGATGAAAATGCCCTTGTTGAGATTAGAAGGGGGGAAATTGCCTACGTTTTTCAGCAGTATCACCTGATTCCATCCCTTACTGCCTTGGAGAATGTGCTCCTGCCCTTAATCTTCGCTGAGACAAGCAGGAAAGTTGAGAGGGCACTGAGTATTTTGAAAAGGGTAGGCTTAGAAAAAAGGGCGAAACATAAACCCAGCCAGTTAAGTGGTGGGGAACAACAGAGGGTAGCCATTGCTAGAGCTCTGGTCAATAACCCGCTACTTGTCCTGGCCGATGAGCCGACAGGTAATATGGATCAAGAATCGGGTAGGAAAATCTTACATTTATTCGACCAGCTAAATAGAGAGGGGCATAGCATTATAATGGTTACCCATAACCCAGAGATAGCCAAAAATGCTGGAGAAATTATAGTCCTGTGTGATGGGCAAGTTATAGATAGGATTAATCAAAGAGGAGGGAACCAATAAATGTTAAAGAGAATTATTGCCTGGTTTATGTTATTACCGCTCGTTGTGATGTTGCTTCTGGGCGCCTGCGCTGGCCCGACTCAGACATCAACACCACCACCGATCACAACATCGCCAACATCACCGCCGGCATCAGCCCCTACGTCACCGCCAGCACCAGCCCCTACTCTTCCGCCAAATCCAAAACCATCGGGGCCAATAGAGGCGACATGGATTGAGCCACAACTGGATGGCGATACTGTATCCATCCCAGTGAGTGAGATTGAGGACAATTGGAATACCCACTTTAAGTTGATGACAACAGTTGATGGTAAGAGTGTCAGGCTGAATTTCATGGCATACATACTTGATGGAGAAATCTACGTTCGGGCGAATGTTTGCCCCCCCTGCCGCTCGGTAGGCTATGCTCTTGAAAATGACATCCTGATATGCGATACGTGTGCGACTACCTTCAATGCCAAAACGGGAGACGGTATTGGGGGAGCCTGTGTTGATTATCCCAAGGCAGCCGTGCCATATGAAATTACTAATGGTCAGTTAGTAATGAACGGAGCCGACCTAATAACCGCCTACGAGAATACCATTAACCCCGGCTGGCCCTAAGGATGGGGGAGAGAAGGACTCACCGAGACCGGCAACGACATTAATCAATAAGGAGCCAAGTTGATGAAGCTTTCTACTAAGGGACGGTATGGAACTAGAGCACTCTTGGACTTAGCCCTTCACCAAGGAGAGGGACCGGTTCTAATAAAGGATATTGCCCAAAGGCAGGAGATTTCACTATGGTATTTAGAGCATTTGATCGCTCCCCTCATAGCTGGGGGTATAGTCCGGAGCACTCGCGGCGCCAAGGGTGGAATTTCGTTAGCCCGGCCCCCTGAGGAGGTAAAGCTGAGTGAAGTCGTTCAACTTCTTGAGGGCTCAATCGCTCCGGTAGAGTGTGTTAATGATTCAGGGATATGCTCCCGCTCCGAATTATGTGTCACCCGGGATATCTGGACTAAGATCAAAAGGGCAATAAGCGAGGTCTTGGAGTCTACGACCTTGCAGGATTTGGTCGAGCAGCAAAAAGGAAAAGAACGACATGGACAGGTGATGTACTACATATAGGTTTACGGCGTTCTGATAGCTGGACCAGAGTTCAGAAAGAGGTACGCTACCGCTTAAACCATATAATATGAATATAAAATAAGTGGGTGATCCAACATGGGGTGGAATTAAAAAATGGACAAGATTAAGTTTAGAACGCTGGAGATACCGAAGCTATCCAGAGGCATAGCCACGGATTCCACCGAGTTAATCGGGAATACGCCCTTGGTTAGATTAAACCGGATAGCCAAGGGGACAAAGGCCGAGGTAATAGCCAAGTTAGAGTCCTTTAATCCGGTAGGGAGTATCAAGGATAGGATAGCAGTGGCAATGATTGTTGATGCTGAGGACAAGGGGCTCATCAACAAAGACACGGTTATCGTTGAGCCTACCAGTGGCAACACGGGTATTGCCCTGGCCTTCGTCTGTGCCGCCAGAGGATATAAGCTCATCCTTACCATGCCTGATATTATGTCCCTGGAACGGAGGCAACTCCTATCGATTTTAGGAGCTGAGCTGGTGCTGACACCCGGGGTGGAGGGGATGTCGGGAGCGGTACAGAAAGCGGAACAACTGGTGACAGAAAACCCTAGCTACTTTATGCCTCAGCAATTTGCAAACCCGACAAATCCAGAGATACACCGGCTGACCACCGCCGAAGAAATCTGGAGAGACACCGATGGTAAGGTAGATATTCTAGTCGCGGGGGTGGGCACCGGAGGGACAATTACTGGAGTAGCTGAGGTTATCAAGGAGAGAAAGCCTGGATTTAGAGCTATCGCTGTTGAGCCGGCAGATTCCCCGGTTCTCTCTGGTGGGAAGCCAGGAGCCCACCAGATTCAGGGTATTGGAGCTGGTTTTGTCCCCGATATTTTGAGACTAGATTTAGTCGATGAGATTATTAAGGTCACCAATGAAGATGCGGCAATAATGGCCAGAAGATTAGCCAGAGAGGAAGGAATATTGGCCGGCATATCTTCGGGGGCAGCTACTTGGGCAGCAGTAGAGGTAGCCAAAAGGCCTGAAAATGAGAGAAAGCTTATGGTGGTGATTTTACCAGATACTGGTGAGCGTTATTTAACTACCCGGCTTTTTCAAGAAGAAAGGGGGGAAATATTGTAAAGGAGTAGGTTGATGGAGACTTTAACCAGGGAGGTTATGGCTTGGCTAAAGGCCAACGGAGCCAACCTAATCGGTATTTCAACGGTGGAAAGATTTGGTGGTGCTCCAAGAGGAGAGCACCCACGCGATTTCCTTCGCGAGGCAAGATCCGTCATCACCTTTGGCGTCGCCCTGCTGCACCAGGCACTCCACTGGGAAGGGCATCTGGTCGACTCCGAGCTGGTGTCACCGGAGCACCAAAAGGACCTGCTCCAAAACTATTTTTATTGGCAGACCGGCTACGTGATGGTAAACAACCTCCTCGACATCATACGACTGCGTACGTTGAACTTTCTCGAGAGCCAGGGTTACCTCTCTTTGTTCTTTCCCGCAACCTATGGAACCAAGGGGATATGTGAATTTATCAGGAGGAGGATTCCATCGAAGTCAGGGTTTCTTTCGCAACGCTACGCCGCAGTGAGAGCCGGAAAAAGTACTAGGAGGGAACTCGTAGCTACAGGGGTATTCTCGATGAAGGTCTACACCACAAGCTGGAGGATAGTTAAAGGAAAATAAGCGTGAAGATGGCGGTCCAGTGTGGGTATCGCCCCGCTTATGCCATAACACTGCACCTACAATAGCAAAAAGGAGGTATTAGAATGTCAGCAAATGTTTTCAGGATACCATACGGAGATAGTACTATTGCGGCAGAGCTACCTGAGAGGACCAGGGTCATACGGCAAACCAACAAGCCACTTCCGGCGCTCCCCGACCCAGCTCAGGCAGTCCGCGATGCCCTAAACTCGCCGATTGCCCATGAGCCTTTATCCAAGCTGGTAAGCCCCAAATCCAAGGTTACCATCGCCTTCGATGACCCCATCGCTTACGTTCCCCAGGAAAAGCAGCCTGGTTTTCGGGAGGTGGCTATCAAGGTACTGCTGGAGGAGCTTAATAATCTTGGCGTAAGCCCCTACAATATCCGCCTGGTTTGCGCTGGCGGGCTGCACCGAATGTGGACTCCAAGCGAACTAGCCACCATACTAGGCGATGAAATAGTTAGCCGGTCTAGCCCGAGCCGGTTATTCAATTTTGATGCCGAGGATAAAGATAACCTAGTATTCCTAGGAGAGACCAAGCGAGGTCAGGAAGTAGAGGTAAGCCGCCTAGTTACCGATTCTGACCAGCTCATATATGTGAGCCACCCATGGTGTCATTTCAACGGCGGCTGGAAGTCAGTGGTCGTCGGTCTGGGCAGCTGGAGACTCATGCGACACCATCACCGTCCCTTCGCTAGGGCTTCAGGCAAGTCGGTGCTAGACCCTAAACGCTCAGCCTTCCCTAAACTGCTCAATGAAATGGGTGCCGTTGTTGAAGGTGAACTGGCCAAGAACGGACGCCGTGTTCTCACCGTCGAAGGCACGATGAACAACAAGGCAACACAGGAGCTAGTCCAGGTTGTTGCCGGTCACCCACCAGAGGCTCATGAGAAAGGCCTAGAGGTAATGGACAAACAACTGGTAGTGGATGTAAAAGGGCAGTCAGATGTGGTGGTCTGTGGTATGGACAACAAGAGAGACCCATATTCCAAATTGTCCATTATCAATCCTATTCTGGTAAGAAATCTGGGGCTATCTTACACCTACGGCCTCTTCCAGAACGTTCCTCTGGTGAAGCCGGGAGGGATTCTCATAGTTTGTCACCCTTGCCCGAAACAATTCGATGCCCTTAAATATCAACCCTATGTTGAGCTGTTCGAAAAGGTCCTTCCTCAGACCAAGGATGCGGTTGAAATTTGGGACCTTTATGCTGAGGAATACGCTCATCGCCCCGAGTTCGTTCACAAGTATAGATATGGCTATGGCTTTCACGGCTCTCACCCCCTAATCATCTATTGTCAGGGGATCTATGGTCTCAATTATCTTAGTAGTATCTTTCTAGCTGGAGCCACAGACTTCGAAACCGCCAGAAGGGTGAGTTTGACGCCATTCGCCTCAGTTGAAGAGGCAATAGCCGAGGCGGAGAACCGAATGGGCAAAGATTGCAGTATCACCTACCTTGATATGCCACAACCCTTCATATGCAATGTTGAGCCATAAACAAACTAACTCCGTTTGTATGTATTCCGTAAATAGCTAGGCAGGCTAATTCAAGAAAAGCCCGTCCGGTAAGTAATGAGCATGCGGTTGAGATCCCACCCGGTGTTTCAAAACCCTAAGTGAAAAGGAGGGACTGATTATGGCAACGAAAGTTTTTGTTCTTTTGAGTAGCGGGGATAAAGAAGTGGCCTTAGAGGTTGGACTTTCCATATCCATTGACCTTAGCTAAAAACAAATGGATGGATGACGTTAAAGTGTTTATCTATGGACCGTCAGAGAAAGTCGTTGCCTAGGATCAGGAAGTTCAAGAAAAGGTAAAAGAGTTAGGAGAGAATGGCATTGAGGTTATGGCATGTAAATTGTGTGCCGACGGAATGAATATAACCGATATACTTGAGCAGGCTGGAATCAAGGTTGCATATGTCAACGCAATAATGGCTCAGCTGATAAGAGATGGCTGGGCTTTGTAACACTTTGAGAGCTTAGCTCGCCTGAGATGAGTGTTATCAATTGGGTCTTAGTCTTATTCGCGAAGTTCAAGCCTCGGTGCCCTCCGTAAACGGCGCCAGTATTTACTAGAAAGCCAATGACCCAATAGTCGCAGACAAGCTCAGTATGGAGGTAACGAAAGCTTGAATTGTTGGGGCAAGGCATAAGAAGAGAAGACCTGCGGGGACGACCTAAGCACGAGGGAGCCCCCCTCTTTGCAGCATAAGACAGTCTGTAGTCAAAATCTAGGCGGTTTTCGGGGCGGTGGGAGAGAGTTTTTGGGATGTGTGTGGGTTCGTTTCCGCTCCTTTTGGGCCTTCTCTTTTTGGCGGTTAAGCTTCCTTTTCAGAAGGCAAAAAGACAAAAAGGGGGTCTGGGATTGGAACCCCGACTCCGAGGTACCACGTATTAGCCCCTTGAGGGTTCTCTTATCATACACCAGTGGGCGATCCCTGTACTGGGGATGATAATATTGTCGACTATACGAAATCCGTAATGCAGGTAGATGCCTATATTCTTCTCATTCTGGCTCTCGATATAACATGGCAATTGTTGGTGATCCAAACGGGTGAGCATAGGCCTAAGTAAGGCACTAGCGTAACCCTGACCTTGGGAATTGGGGTCAACACCGAGTGGTGATAGATGCCAATAGCGAGAGGGTGTGCATCGCTTTCGCACGCGGGTGATAAAACGATAGGCGAGGAATAGTCTGTAGATGGTCCTAATGCCAAGTTTGGGAAGCAGGCTTATGACTCCGTTCTCTACCATGCTCAGGTGTGTCATATCGGCTTTGTCAGGTAACCAGACGGCTACGCCTTCGAGGTTGGGGGAAGTTGCGTAGACTTCCCCTTGGGAAATACCAAAGCGTAGTCGGAGTTTGAAAATATGGGGTAACAAGTTCCGTCTCGCTACCTCGTTGGGGATGAAGTAAGAACATAGAGGATCGTTGTGAAATGCACGAGCCAGCATTTGAGCCGCTGGTTCAATCTGAGACCTCTGTAATCTAACCATAGTTCTATTCTCTCATTATAGCGTTTATACGGTAAAAAGGACAAAAAGAGAGGTCGTGAGATTTGAATCCCACGACCTCGTAGCCATATACTCCCAGTAATATACTAGAAGTAATATATTAGAAGTCAAACAATGCTGGCTGTTCTGCCTTTCTCCGTGCTGCCTCCTCCTCCCTCTTCTGCCGCTTCTCAGCTCTGTCCCTGTCTAGCCTTGCCTGAGTCTTCTTTTGGTATAACCACCCCTTAAGACGATTGAGGTCTCGCATCTGCTCATCATTCAGGCTGTCCACGGCGATATCCGCTAGCATCTCATTCTTACCCCATCGCCTGTAGGTCTGGGTAGCGATATAAAGGTAGATTTGTCCCCAGTCGTGATCCATCGGGTTAGTCAAGGCAGCCGTGAAGAGATAGGCACAAACCTCGGCATCTGTCCCGGTAGGCTCTTCACCCTTTAATGCCTTCATGTTCATCTCAAGTCTTTCCAGGGTAATGGCGTTCTTTAGCCACTCGGGGAGAGTGTCTCCCCAGCCCCCGGGAAAGACAAGGATAGGGTCGGTAAAGACACCCACGATATCGGAGATGCCATTCTCAATCTGCTTTTCAGTTGTCAATCTTCACCTCCTTTCTTTGCCTACTTTTGGGCGTAGTTACCCGTCCGGACATGGGGATATGTCGTTTAGTCCTTGAATCTGGTTATGGTGAGGCAGGCGTAGTTCGACCTGAAGTTGTCCATCGGGTGCTCCCAGAAGCCGTTACGAAAGTCAAGGAGATAGCTCCAGTAGCCTTGATATTCCTGCTCTCGGGCTACTGCCGTATCTACCTTCACCCCACACTTAGGACAAAAGATATGGCTCTTCCCTAGCCCGGCACCACATTTGGGACAGAAGAGCTTGGTACGGGCCTTCAAACGTTGGATGGTCACCGTGCCCGCTGTAAAGTCTATGTCTTTCACCTCAAGAGCCAAGGCTTCGCTGATACGACAGCCTAATCTTGCCAGAAGCCGGATGAGAAGCTTGTCTCTCAGGTAAGTTGCTGAGTTCTCCAGTTGCTCTGTTTCTTCCATGTCGAGACAGACTTTCATTTTCCCCTGCTCCGTTGTTCCGTTTTGAGGTTCTGCCTGCTTCGCTGACTCAGCTTGAGGAGTCTAAAATCGAGATTGTCAACCGGAGAATTTCTTTGGTGTACTCTACTGATGTCCGACTGGGCAAGGTTTACATAGCCTCTTAACACCTCAAGCTGGGAGTGTCCCAATATGCGTTGCAGGCTGAAGACATCACCGCCGTTTCTAAGGAATGTCACCGCCATGGTGTGGCGGAATGTGTGAGGACTTACGCGAACTCCAGTGATGCCAGCCTTCTTGCCGTAGTGCTCAACTATGAACTCGAGCCTGTCCTTAGTCAAAGGGTGGCCATCACGGGTGAGGAATACCTGATCATACCGCGGAGTGGCTGGCTCGGGACGGTAACAGGCCAGATATTTCCATAGCGCCTTCTGTACCTTAGCTCCGATGGGCACGAGCCTCTCTTTGCTTCCCTTACCCCACACCTTGAGCAGCCGGCTGTCAAGGTTGACGTCCGTCAGCTTGAGGCTGGTAAGTTCACTACAGCGTATGCCTGTATCCAGCAGAGTTAAAATGATAGTGTAGTTGCGGTATCCTGCCGGTGTCGTGGTGTCAATGGCAGCAAAAAGCCGACGTAGCTGCTCCTCGGTAAAGATAGGGATGACCTTTTGGGGTGTTTTGGGTATCTTTAACCTAGTGAAGGGGTCCCCCTCTATGAAATCTTCTCTTTTCAGCCATGCCCAGAAGGCTTGTAATGCTCGCAAGTATGCATTAATAGTATGTCCGGATAGAAAGCCGCCCTGCGGGCGGGTAAATGGGTGATGGGCAAAGCGAGGTTGTTCACGGAGATGAGTGATAAATCGCCTCAGTTCATCAACGCCGATCTCACTGACATCAGAAGAGAGATTATTGCTGGTGAGAAATTCCGCCAGATAACGAACTGAAGCTTCGACTATGGCTATAGTATTAGGGCTTTTCCCTTCGCTTAGGGATGAAAGACGGTAACCATGAAGTAGTTTCTCCAGTCTGTTACTTGACTCTTTCTGAAGAATCTCGTTGAGCACTCTTTCTATGCTATAATTATCAGGCATCGTAATCCCCGTACCGCAGGTGTGTGCCAATCATCGACTTTCCTTGCTTCTACTATACCCCTGGAGTTAAAATAGCTATAGAGGCATTAACCTGCGGATAGGCGGAAGATAGGCTTATCATAGAACGTAGAAGTAGAAGAGGTGCTGAGTGTTAAAAGCTTGTGGACATGGCCCGACCTATTCGGGTAAATTTATTGCCCGGGCAGTAGAACTGTATCTTAAAGGAGTAAAGCCCGGCTACATAAGATGGGACGAACTACAAAGCACTCTGGAGAAGGAGTTCCCCGGGGAGTTAAAAGTAAAAGGTCAGGATAGACCTTCCCCCGAGACCGTGCTGGATTGGGTGCGCAAACGCCCTGATGCTCCAGAGCGGCTTAAGCAGTTGAGAGTGCAAGAGGCTGCTCCAGGTCAGAGAATGTCAGGGATACCATTACACCCGTTCAGTCATCAAGCACAACCGCCGATGCCAATTCCGTATGCCAGTGTAACCAGTACTGATATTGCCACACTGTTTAGCCATTTCATAACACTAATGGCTATGGCAATAATGGTACGGTTTGCTTGGTCTTTGGCTCGGACTTAGAATATGCTTTTGAGTCTGAACTGGCTTTTGTCTTTGTTCTACCTGCCGTTCAGAACGCGTCGTGTTGTTATACGCAGGTTATCCACCGGGCTTGCTTTCGCATGCGCCCTCTTCACATCCACATCAGCTAGCTCGCAGTATCTTCGGGTCATCTCCAGACTTGAGTGCCCAAGCAGTCGCTGCAGGCTAAAGACATCACCACCATTGCGCAAGAACCTCCCCGCCGCCGTATGGCGCAACGTATGAGGTGAGCACCTGACTCCCTTTAGTCCCGCCTTCCGGCGATGGCAGGCCATAATCTTTTCTACGCGGTCTTTATTGAGGAGTTTACCCTCTCTCGTAAGGAAGAGAAAATTGCAGTTAGCTCCTGCTGGCTCGGGGCGGTAGCGGCTAATATATCGCCACAGCAGTCGCTGAACCCGCTTACCTATCGGGATAAGACGCTCTTTATTCCCCTTACCCATAACCTTAAGCATGCCGTCTTCCAACCAGACATCATCTAGCTTCAGATGGCAGAGTTCAGATACCCGCATACCGGTATCAAGCAGAGTCAGGATGATAGCATAATCCCGATACCCTTGCGGAGTTCTAGTATCTATAACGTTAAGTAGCTGCTGAATTTGGGAATCGGAGAAGGTTGGGATGACCTTTTTCGGTGCTCGTGGAATCTTTACCCGCTCAAACGGGTTACTTTGTATAATACCCTCTGAAATAAGCCAGGAAAAGAAGATTCTCAGACTGCGCAGGTAGCAGTTGATGGAATGCCCTGAAAGCCCGCTGTCCTGGACACGGTTGAAACGGTGGCCGGAGAAGCATCTCTTCTGCTGCAAATAGAGGACGAACGCCCTGATTTCATGATGGCTGACATGGGTTACATCGGCGCTGATCCTTTGTGCAAGGAAGTTCTGAAAGTAACTTACGCTGTTGGTGACGATGGCAATGGCGTTTGGGCTTTTACCTTCAGTGGCCGCGCAAAGCTGGTACCCTGTGATAAGGTGCTGCAGTTCTCCTGGCTGTGTTGTGGTTGTAATCATCTTGTCCCTCCAAAAAGTTGGCGAAGCAAGAGGTGTTTTTCAATAAAAATCCCGGACTTTCATCCGGGTGGGACAAGATTTCGTATCTATTTTTGCTATTTTGGACGCTTCTTAAACTCTGCGGGAGACGCCTCTTGCGTGTGAAGCAAGCGCTCTAACCACTGAGCTAATCGCCCGAAATCATATCTATTTTAACCCCAAAAATCAGCTTTGTAAAGGCACAAACTAGGTTTGCGCCTCCGCCTTTAATTTTGTTTGACGGCTCCCTCCCTGTATAGTACAATTTAAGCTGCCAATTTAGTCACTGTATAAGGACTGGTGAAAAGAATTTCTACCCACGGTTAATAGCATTAAAACATAGGAGGAGAGCCAATAAATGGTATACGGGAAATTGATGGTTCATTTAGCCGATGTCTTTAAGGATGAACAGCACCGCAAGGACTGGCAGTTCTGGAGCCGCGATGAAACGGATGACGAGGCGATAATAAGGAGGGTGGTTCGGGACTCGCGAGAGTTACAGCTTAAATATCGGATTTGTGGTCAGACAGTTTTATATCCCTTATCGCTTCACCTTGGTCTGGGG
>Ga0315314_1004377_pt1 | contig 10626 bp, 9 predicted proteins | sample TDP9_MG_FD_203631 | JGI IMG/M metagenome (GOLD analysis project Ga0315314, IMG submission 203631) | Freshwater sediment microbial communities from Lake Towuti, South Sulawesi, Indonesia - TDP9 | ecosystem: Environmental > Aquatic > Freshwater > Lake > Sediment | place: Indonesia: South Sulawesi... | reverse complement strand
CAACGTTCGATCTTTCCGAGCGTTGTAGGCTTACCGATGCCGCCTAGGATATGCTTGATCCCCTGCTGCTGACAGTATGCGTCGAAGCTTGACTCGCCTCCGCGGACGCGGTAGAATTGGCTTCCATGATCTGTCAGGATCTCTCTTGGCTTCGCGTACTCGTGGATCGCCCTATCCAGCAGCCAGATAGCGTTGTCAGCGGTTCCTTCATTGAAGTGTTCCGAGGCAGGCACGAATCTGGAGTGGTCGTCTATGTTGGTGATCAGCCATTCGACACCTACTTGTTTGAGGTCGCATTGCCAGAGGCTGTTCGGATGCTTCCGCTCCCACCTGATGTAGCTCCGCTTCACCCTTGCCTTCTGGAGAGGCCTGTTTAGGCCTGAAGCGCATAGGATGCGGTAGACGGTCATATGCCCTACTGGCCTACCCTGCCTCCGCATGTACCCAGCTATCTTGTGTGGACACCAACCTGTCTCCTGCCTGATTGAGGTGACCTCTCCGACTACTCGGCTTGCTGTTCGATGGATGGTATGCGGCCTCCTGGATCGTGGCTCCAGTCCGTCTAGGCCGTGTTGGCGGTAGCGTCTCCACCAGTCATAGAAGGTTCTTCGAGGTATCTGCGCCGCCGTGCAGATCTCGCTGACGGACTCCCCCTCCCCACGTCTTCGCATGCACCACCGTCGCAGCTTCACAACATCTCTAGGCTTCTTCATGCAGGCACACCCTACTCTCTCAACTCATCGGGTGTGCAATATGTCATGGGATAACAGACTCGTTTAGCAAGATCGACAAGCCTTTAAGCGGGAGCTGGGGCTCAATGGCCCGGCGAACCCAAATTGGCAATTGTAGGATACGAGTGGCTCATCGTACTAGCGATTATCGTGGTACTCTTCGTTTGGGGTCCACAGAAACTTCCCGAATTCGCCAAATCAATAGGATTGGCACGTAAGGAGATCGAGCAGGCATACAAGGAAGCCTCGAACCCAAGCGTGACTCCCCTAGTTCCGGAAGCAGATGCCTTCGTCGAAACTGCTAAGAAACTTGGCATCTCAACCGAGGGAAAGACGAAGGCACAGATCTCGGCCGAGATCGTGAGCCTATCGCCACAGGCCCCCCAAACAGATGCGCTGACCGAAACCGCTAAGAAGCTTCGGATCTCAACCGAAGGAAAGACTACAGCACAAATCTCAGATGAGATTGTGGCAAAGGCGCAGGCTGAGACTTAGCTGCTGCGGCAGGGTCGAAATCCTCTGCTTCTCTTTGTGTAGATCAATAGAAGGAGCCTCGAACGATGGAGGCCAGCTTGATCCGTCATAGACAACTAGGAAGTGGGGGATGACAAGATCGGAACGAGTCTTGCTAACGAGAAAGTCATGTCTTGGCGGGAGCACCTGACTGAGCTTACAACTCGACTTAAGATAGTGATATTGGCACTCCTGATCGCCTGCTCCATTGCATGGTTGCCGTTGGACGCCGCAGGATTCTTGGATCCAATAAGGCACTATCGACCAATGATGTCAGTGCTCATGCAGACGATTAGACATGATTTCCTCCCGAGCGAGGCCACCTTAATTGCGGGAGGGCTTGTGGACACAATCTTCGTCTACATGTACCTGTCGGTCCTCATCGGCGTATGTGATTTCCCATTTTTATTTCACTAGGGGTTCGGTTGTTTCGGTCTTCTCTTCTCTGGGTGGCTGTTTCCTCTGGAACGCTTGGATCGGCGTCTCCAAGGCTTCGAAGTTGAGGCTCATATGTGGTTTGATCTCGTTGTGCCAGCGGACGTACTCGTCTATCGACTTGAATTGGTGGCGTTTCTGGTCGTAGACGCCGTAGAGCCGTTCCAGCTTCCCGTTTGTTTGTGGGTGGTTTACGCGGCATAGGATATGCTTGATCCCCTGCTCGGCTAGGAAGGCTTCGAATTGGCTGACGCCCTTCTCGCGTCGTTCGCTTTCGTTCGCGTAGAATTGTGAGCCGCGGTCCGTCAGGACCTCACGTGGGCGTCCGTGCTTGTCGATGGCCTGCTTCAGGACGCGTATGGTGTTCTCGGCTGTGGGGTCCTGGAATTCGCCGTAGCCTATGATCAGTCTTGAGGCGTCGTCCTCGGCTGCGATCCACCAGCGTCCGTCCCAGAGCTGCTTCCAGTCCATATGCCACAGGCTCATGCTGTGCTCCCGCTCGTAGCGGACCCACTTTCTACGCTTCTGCTTGCTTGGTTGTGGCAACGCTCTACCAGCCTCCTTCAGGATCATGTGGATCCTGTTGTGCGGCAACTTGACTCGGTAGACGTCTCTGAGTACGCGTTCTAGGGTTAAGGCGTTAACCTTCAGCTCATCGTAGGTCTTCAAGACGAGGGCGGCGTCGTGTAGGCGGACTGGCGGTCCTTTACGCCTGCCAGGCGTCTTCAATGTTGGTAGGATGCCTGTCTGCTTGTATGCTTGCCAGATCTGTTCGACCCGCCTGTGCGACACGCGTTGGATCAGCGCTAATTCGCCTGCACCCCTCCCCCTCAGCTTCTCATGGATGATCCAACGTATCTTCCGGTCATTCAGCTTAACCATGAACCGTCTACGATGGGTAGTGAAATTATTACAGGAAAGGAGAGTCCTCATCGGCGTAGTGCTGGCTTATCCGATCATTGCTTACGAACTCTACGCGTTCCTTAGGCCGGGCCTATATCCTCATGAAAGAAAGCATCTCTCGACGTATATGGCGTCGTTTGTCGGACTCTTCGTGTTCGGTCTTATCATGGCGTACTTTTTGATAATCCCGATCACTTTCAGAATCCTTGTCTGGTTCATCGAGTCTGCTGGCGCGGTTCCGTTTATCAACGTAAAGGACTTCTACAATTGGACCTTGACGCTGCTTCTAGCATCTGGCCTCTTCTATACGGTGCCTGTGTTTGTCGTGATGCTCGTGCAGTTTCGGGTTCTGCCGACAAGATCCCTTTCTGGAAAGAGAAGAAAGATAACGGTCTATGCTGTCATGCTGATAGTTCTGACGATTATTACACCTGACCCGACACCGATAACCGCGTCCATCATACTGTTACCGTTCATCGCGATCTTTGAAGCAGCGCTCTGGGTCGGGAGGAGAATTGACAAAGGGTCTGCCGAAGCTCTTAGCGAAACTCCCGAAGTACCTGCGACTGGACCTGTTTCCTCAAAGTGCAAATTCTGTGGCGGTTTAATAAGTGCGCGCTCACCTTTCTGTACATTATGCGGCAAATCACAGGTATAGCCGACAGCGCGTGTGTCTATCCGAGACTGAATGTAGTTCAGCCGAAAACACTCTAGCCCATTTTCCATGCTGCTGCCTGTAGTAAGAGCCAAGTGCCATGCATGTCTTGTACGTTTTGGACCTTCTGAAGAATCGATGACTGGAAGACCGCTTCTTTCGCAAGTGCGTTCGTTCTAGGTTCTTCGTCTTCTAGCTGGCTTGTTCCTGACGCTGAGTCTCACCGAACTTCTTCAGCGGGACTATCACCCCGTGTGTATTGGGCAGTTCTCCCCGAACTTGGCTGTATAGGATTCCCAGATCTAGTGGACTGCAAGTCTGGTACACCGGTCGTAGTTGTTCTAGCTACCTTCATATGTCCCGGAGGTGGCGGAAGAATACGTCTGCTGGATAGAGATAGCTTATTCCTTGATGTGGACGTTCATAGTTCCAGTAGTTCACGAATGCTTGATGGGTTGGGTAGATCCAAGCTTCGTGGACGTACGCTTTATGGAAGGCTTCGATCTTGCCGATTGTAGACGGTCTTCGTATGCTTGCGACTATATGTTCGATGCCGTTTCCACTGCAATACTTCGTGAACTCGGAGACGCCTCCACGAGCTGGATAGAACTGGGTTCCTCGATCCGTCAGTATCTGGTCAGGCTTACCGTACCGTCTCACGGATTCTTTCAGAAGCCTGATGGCATGTTCAGCGGTTGGGTTGTGGTGGATCCGTGAGCCTGGTATGAAGCGGCTGTGATCGTCCAGGTAGCTGATCATCCACTCATCCTGTTCGGTGAGTTTGAAGTCTGCTTGCCAGAGGCTGTTGCTGTGTGGACGCTGGAATCTACGTTTTCCCCAGATCCTTCTTGGCTTGGGGATGGGGTTGTTCAATCCAGCTTGGATGAGGATCTTGTGGATTGTTCGATGGCTGATGGGGGTGATCTCGTTGCCTGCGTAGTTGTGGAGGTACCCTTCTATTCGGTTGGGTCCCCAGCGTCGTTCTCTTCTGAGCTGTAGGACCAACTCGATCGTTGATTGAGGCGTCCGATGATAACTGTGGTTTCTCCTAGACTTGACCTGTAGACCCGCCCACCCTTCTTTCCGGTAGACGCGCCACCAACGATCCACAGTCTTCTCATTGACTCTTGTCGCGGATGCGATCTCGTCAACTTTCCTTCCTTCGAGTCTTCTTCTCACAATCCATCTGCGTGTCTTCAGAACCTCATCCATGTGCATTCCCCGGAGTCTCCCTCAATCACAGTCCGGGACAGATGAGGGTAGCTAGCTCAGGATTCGTGATTCGACGAAAGGCTTTAATCGTGCTCATCCCATCCCCCGGGAAGGGATAGCCATGAGCGTCCATAGGAAGCGTGAGGATGTTTTGAGGCGCCTCGCTAGGGTGGAGGGCCACGTTCGTGCGATTGCGAAGATGGTACAAGAGAATCGTGACTGCCCCGCTATACTTCTTCAGATAGGCGCAGTCGAAGCAGCATTGGACAAGATAACGGGAGTAATTCTCGAAGATCACATCGAGACCTGCGTGGCGAAAGCAATCAGAGAAGGGCGGGGAAAAGAGGCGGTCCAAGAACTCACAGACGCAGTAGCTCGACTTCTATAAACGTGTAATGAGGCTAGGCAGCTGATGACTAAAGGTTCCTCTCACGATGAAGACGACTTGAGCAAACTTGACATCATCAACTTTCTTCTTTGCCTGGCTCTAACGGTGACTGGCGGCCTTCTACTGCTGGCACGCGTCCAACCAGTGTATTTGGGTCAGGTTCTGGCTCTTGCCGCAGCCTTGTTGGGCGGTGTGGCTATCACCGTCAAGTCTGTGCGAACACTCCTGCGGCGAGAGTTTGGTGTCGATATGCTTGCCAGCATTGCAATATGGATATCGGTTCTTCTAGGCGAGTACGTTGCAGCAGCGATTGTCGTGATAATGCTGAATGGAGGCGAGCTCGCGGAAGACCTTGCCTCAAAACGGTCGTCAAAGGCGATAGAGAAGCTGATACAGTCTGCTCCGGTGACTGCCCGTATTCGCAGGAGCGGCGAGATTATCGAGGTCCGCCTAGACCAAGTTCAGATTGGTGACATCGCACTTGTGAAAACGGGAGAGAAGATCCCGATTGACGGTGTTGTTGTCAAAGGCAGCGGATCGGTGAATCAGTCAGCAATTACGGGCGAATCGGTTCCCTCAGAGAAGTTTGTCGGGAACGAAGTCTACGCAAATACTCTTCTGGAAAGCGGAGCACTTGATATCAATGTCACAAGAAGATCTGAAGAAACGGTTTTCTCGCGCATCGTGGCGCAAGTGAAAGAAGCTCAGCTCAGAAAGGCCCCGGTGCAGAGAATCGCAGATAGGTACGCTCGTTGGTTCGCTCCAGCGATTCTCCTTGCTGCTGTAATGACGCAGTTGGTCATGAAGAATCCATTGTACACGGCGGCTGTTCTCGTTGTATCATGCCCATGCGCCCTAACGCTCGCGACACCCATAGCTATCGTAGCCGGAGTAGGAAATGCCGCGCGGAACGGTGTACTGATACGAGGAGGACCGTTTCTTGAGGAAGTAGGACGATGTGACGTTGTCATAATAGACAAGACTGGAACGCTCACTCTCGGTAGACCCCGTGTTGCCGCTGTCAAGTCTCTTGGAGGACGAAAGATTGAGGAAGTCCTAGCATTGGCCGGTTCGGCGGAACAAAGATCCGAACACTTCCTAGCCAAGGCCATACTAGACGAAGCGCGAAAAAGCGGATCGCCCCTAGAAGATCCCGAAAAGTTCGAAGCTAAGTCGGGTTTCGGCGTAGTCGCGGAACTTTTCGGACACAAGATCACGATAGGAAACTTGAATCTGATGAATGAACACGGTATTGTGATGGATGAAGAATCTACCAGCTACATTGACAGTGAGTCCGCGCTGGGACGGACCCCAGTCGTCGTGGCGGAGGACTCGCAAGCCTTAGGAATCATCAGCATAGCAGATACCTTGAGAGAAAGTGTCAGCAACGACATCTCTCACATGAAGGCAACAGGTGTCAAAGAGGTCATCATGCTGACGGGAGACAACCCTTCGGTAGCCAATGAAGTAGCTCGACGCGTGGGGATAGATGAAGCATACTCCAACCTTCTCCCCGAGGACAAAGCAAAACACGTCGAAGAGTATCGACAGCAAGGGCACAGAGTGATCGTTGTGGGTGATGGCGTAAACGACGCCCCTGCGCTTGCCTCTGCAAACGTCGGCATTGCTATGGGCATTGCTGGAACCGATGTGGCCATGGAGACCGCTGGAATCGTGTTGATGACCGATGACCTAGGAAAGGTAGCTAGGGTCATGGCGCTGAGTCGAAAAGCGCTATCTGTCATAAAACAAAACGTCATATTCTCCGTAGCAGTCAACGTAATGGGACTCCTGTTGTCAACTCAAGGATTGGTAGGTCCCGTATTGGCATCGGTAATTCACGAGGGCAACGCACTGATTGTTGTCTTCAATTCATTGCGGCTACTTGGAAGCCGCTTGTTACAGTCCTGAACACCTGAGTAACGCTTCGCAATGCTATGTGTTAATCGTTCATAAGCGGAGACCGCGATTCACGGGCGTTTTTGAGCGGGATAATTCGTTTCCCGTGTTGAACATGAACTTACTCTTACTAGCAAACTTGAGAAGAGCTGAGGGCCAACTGCAAAGCTATGTGAGGTCGCATATTTGACCGGTCCGGGTGCATTGAACAGAAGAGAATCCCAGCGATACGATCGGTAGATGAGGATCAGAGGCTGGGGTTGCGAAGGACAAGTCAAGTTGAAGTCAGCAGCCGTCCTCGTTGCAGGCATGGGCGGCTTGGGTTGCCCCTCGGCGGTCTACCTTGCCGCGGCGGGGGTAGGCAGAATCCGCCTCATGGACAAGGAGCGAGTTGACTTGGACAACCTCAACAGACAGATCCTGCACTGGGAGGGTGATGTGGGACGCTACAATGCAGATTCCGCACGCTCTCATCCTGACGAGCATTTCTGCTCGCCCGATCTTGGGCAGACCAAGATCGGCCAGCTCAAGTTGGCCTCGTCTGTTCAATATGGCGGCTTTCAAGCGAGCAGCGTCCCCACCAGCTCTGATCAGTGTATTCCTATTTGAGCGAATGCACTCTAATGTTTGTCATGGAACGAAGTGGCCTGTCAAGCCAGCATCTCACTGTTCAGGCTCCCTCAAGTCTGCTTAACGGATAATCTGGTTTTTTAGTTGCCTGCCGCACCAAGAGCCCGATTCTTAGTCGCGTAGCGGGAGGGAAGGAGCCGGGCAAATGAGTCACAGCGCAGAATGGCATACAGTGACGGTACAAGATCTGACGAGAACGCTTCAAACGTCGCCTGAAGCCGGTCTGACCCGTCAAGACGCCGAGAATCGTCTCCGCCGTGTGGGACCAAACGAGCTCAAGGTCACCAAACGATTCTCCGCTCTGAAGCTCTTCCTTGAGCAATTCAAGAGCCTAGTCACAGTTCTGCTAGTAGCCGCCGTCGCGATCGCCGTCTATCTGGGTGAACTCCTAGACGCGACAGCCATCGGGGTTGTCATTCTCCTTAGCGCGGCCTTTGGATTTGTGACTGAATATAGGGCGGAGAAGTCCATCGAGGCTTTGAAGAGACTCGCAGCTCCAGTCTCGACGGTGATCAGAGACGGAACGACCCAGCAAATCCCCGCATCCGAGTTGGTGCCTGGCGACTTGGTCGTGTTTGAGGCTGGTTCACGTGTTCCCGCCGACTGCAGGATTATTGAGAGCGCTCACCTGACTATCGATGAGTCCTCGCTCACCGGCGAGTCAATTCAGATCGACAAGGGCCCGCAGGAGGCTCTCCCTCTCACCGCATCACTTCATGACAGGACGAACATGGCCTACAATGGCACCGTAGTCGTACGTGGATCAGGAAAAGCCATTGTTGTCGCAACCGGAATGAATACGGAGATAGGCAAGATAGTAGAGCTTGTCGAGACAACCAGAAAGGAGAGCACGCCGCTTGAGCGGAAGCTTGAGCAACTGGCAAGATATCTAACGCTTGCCTGTGTCTTGGTTGTCCCCCTCGTAGTGGCGGCAGGCGTCTTTCGTGGGACGCCGCTCGGCGTTACACTTGAACTTGGCATATCGCTAGCGGTCGCGGCTGTCCCCGAAGGCCTTCCGGTCGTTGCAACAGTCTCCCTCGCGATCGCCATGCGTCGAATGGCGAAACGAAGCGCGATCCTGAAGGAACTCCATGCCGTCGAGAGTCTAGGTTCGGTCACCACGATCTGCACCGACAAGACTGGAACACTAACCAAGAACGAGTTGACGGTGAGGGAGATCAATGTCGGCGATCGGTTGATTCACGTGACCGGCGAGGGATACAAGCCTGAAGGACAATTCCTGCATGACGGCAGAGTAATCGACCCAAAGTCAGACACTATTCTCCACTCTCTCTTGACAGCCGCCGCCCTGTGCAACGAAGCATCGCTACAGGTCTCGTCCGAGACAGGTGACTGGCATGTTCTTGGCGACTCGACTGACGGCGCTTTGCTCGGGGCTGCACTGAAAGCTGGAATACAAAAGGATGAAACCGAGGCCGTCTACCCGAGACTCGCAGTGTTGCCATTCGATCCTGAGAGAAAGTACATGGCCGTTCTACACGAAGGCCCGAAGGGCGTGGTCGTTTTTGTGAAAGGTGCGCCCGGACTTGTCGTGAGGCTGTGCTCAAAGAAAGAGACCGACAAAGGCCCCGAGCCATGGGATTCTGCGCAGGTGGATCGCTCCATCAGGACAAACTTGGAGATGGCATCCAAATCCCTTCGAGTACTGGCTATCGCCTACAAAGAGGTGGATCAGCCCAAAGCCGAGCTCTCAGAATCGGATGTGAAGGATTTGGTGTATCTCGGCCTGGTCGCGATGATCGATCCTCCGCGCCCAGAGGCCAAAGCGTCGATTGCAGCATGTGATGCCGCGGGAATTAGAACCGTCATGATAACAGGCGACCAATTGCAGACTGCACTAGCGATTGGGCGCGAACTCGGAATAGCTCAGACTGAATCACAGGCCATCGACTGCACCAAGGCAAGACCAGACTGTCGAGATAGCCTGATCCCCGATAGCGAGCAAGCGGAGGTCTCAGTCTACGCCAGAGTTCTCCCCGGACAGAAGCTGGGAATCGTAGAGAACCTTCAGCATCGCGGCGAGATCGTGGCAATGACCGGCGACGGAGTCAACGACGCACCGGCCCTAAAGAAAGCCGATGTCGGTGTCGCAATGGGAAAGAAAGGCACAGATGTCGCAAAAGAAGCCTCTGACATGATTCTTACCGATGACAATTTCGCTACGATCGTGGCCGCGGTCGAAGAGGGCAGGGTGATATTCGACAACATCAGAAAATTCATACGATACCTGTTCTCCTGCAACTTGAGTGAAATACTTGTCGTGTTCTTGGCTTCTCTTGGCGGCCTTCCTCCGCCCCTTCTTCCGCTACAGATATTGTGGTTGAATCTTCTCACCGATGTTTTTCCGGCAATGGCTCTAGTGATGGAAAAAGCAGAGCCGGAAGTGATGCGGCGACCTCCTCGTGATCCGAAGGAACCGCTCTTTCACGCGAAGCTTCGTGCCCTCGTGCTCACGGAAGGGACCATACTTACCGTTACAACGTTAGCGGCCTACATTTGGGCGCTGACACGCTACGGCGTGGGACGCGAGTCAACCACAGTCGCCTTCGTAGCATTGGCCGTGATTCAGCTCACGCAGGCGTTGAATTGCCGATCTGAAGACCGATCGGTCTTTGAGCTGGGACTGTTCTCGAACAGACACGGCGTGACGGCTACCGCGGCGGTCATGTTTGCGTTGCTCTTGGCGGTCTACGCTCCCCCGCTGCAGTCCGTTCTGAAGACCAAGAGTCTAGAGGTCATAGATTGGGTTGTCATTGCAGTCGCGTCCCTCGTACCAGTCGCACTTGTGGAAGCGCTCAAGTACGTGAAGACACACGCAAACGTGGCTGTTCCTACTGAGACGGAGCAAGGCCGCTCCGGCCCGTGAGAGGTCAATGAGGACTTGGTGACGCTACATTCGGTGATAGATTCGCTGGGCCGGATGGGCTACCCGGGAGCTTTTCTAGCCGGATTTCTTGGCGCGAGCATACCATTCTTCCCATCGTTCATCCTGATTCCGTTGATGGCCACGCAATTGAATCCGCTGTTTGTGGGCATTGTCTCAGGCATCGGTGCGGGTATTGGACAGTTTCTTCACTACTACATAGGTCTCGGCGGAAGGCGCCTGTTCTCACCCGAGAACCGAGCACGATTCGAGAAGTGGCGCCTTAGGTATGGAAAGTATGGGGTTTGGCTGATCGTTGCACTGGCGGCGACTCCGCTGACGCCTGATGACATAGTGTGGATACCGCTAGGTCTCA
>Ga0315314_1004376_pt1 | contig 10627 bp, 7 predicted proteins | sample TDP9_MG_FD_203631 | JGI IMG/M metagenome (GOLD analysis project Ga0315314, IMG submission 203631) | Freshwater sediment microbial communities from Lake Towuti, South Sulawesi, Indonesia - TDP9 | ecosystem: Environmental > Aquatic > Freshwater > Lake > Sediment | place: Indonesia: South Sulawesi... | reverse complement strand
TCTTGGCAGTATGTACTGGCGATCCACATCGCTCGCTACACAGACCTTGCCTCTCGTTATCTCAGCCAACTCTTCAAGCTTGTGGCATGAAAACTGGGGATTAAGGATATTGACTCCAGCCTCTATCAGGTCAGGTATTATATCTATCGTGTATCCGTCGCTATGGAAGCTTAAGTATGCCCCGTGATCGTGCACGAGTCCAAATATCTTTTTATATCGAGGCTTAAAGAACTCTCTCCAGAATTCGGGTCTAACAAGAAGCCCCTTCTGATTTCCCCAATCATCTTGGGAACTTATGGCGTCAGGCTTAGCCTCTAACACCCTTTCGATATAATCCATAACGTACTCTTGAAGCCTGTCAGCAAATTCGTATAGCTTTCTAGGTTTCTTAATGAAGTCAGCCATTAGATTGCTAAACCCTCTCAGTTGCCACATCTTCTCAAAATAGCATCCGTATCCTCTTGGGTTGAAGCTCAACTCAGCGAAGTATCCTTTTTCCTTACGTTCCGAAACATACTTCTTCATCTTTTCAATCTCTCTCTGAGACGGTAATGGTGGGAACTCGTAGCCATCTAGGTCATCCCACGACTTGATAGGGTAGTCATGTACGTGGCCGAATAAGCCGTTCATGGTAGATTTCCATGTTATGCCCCATTCATCTCTATTGGTCCCAATCTTGCTTTCCGCACCTAGGTCTTCAGTTTTAGGAATTCGGATCACTGAAGGGGTGAAGTCGTCAGGATATCTGCTAATTATGGACAGAAGTTTCTCACGATGGATCAAGATCGCCGCTGGCACCGAAAGTAAATGGCGAATAGGTGCCCTATCAGGTCTACTGAGATTGATGGCGGCTAAAACTCTGTCTCTCTTATTCACATCATCGCCCCTAGTCTGTAGTTAGTTAAAGTAAGGCAGGATACCGCCCATGCTCCCAAAAAACATCGAAAGCTGCCTCAATATTATCTATAGGAATATCCCATGCGACTTCTGGCGCATTGATAAGGCCGCCATCATAGCTACCAAGCGTCCTTATCATATTTTTGCCATATTGCTCCACATCCTCGACAGTACCCCTAGGCAAGACATGTTGAACGTCAACGCTGGCTATGATGCAGACCTTACCCCCGCACGTTTCCTCCCACTCCTCAACACTAGCAACCCCGAACTGGGGATAGAATACATCCATCCCGCACGAAATAAGATCAGGCAAGATTTCTTTGATGTAGCCATCGCTATGGAAGAAGACATGTTTGCCTGCAGCATGAACTTTCACAAACATTTTTCCATAGGCAGGCTTAAAGAGGTCTCGCCAGATTTTCGGGCTTACCATTAGACCTGTCTGCGTACCCCAGTCGTCCGCAAAGTATATGGCGTCGACGCCGATCTCGAGTAATCTTCGAACAACTTCCAAGTTATATTTGAGGATTCCATCCAGTAGGACGTCTACCTCTTTTCGCCCCTGAATCAAGTCTACCAAGAGGTTCTGGAAACCTCTAAGTTGCTGCATTCTCTCAAAGATAGTCCCGCTGCCGACCATGATGTATTTCGATTGATCTGCATCGAGCACCTTAGTGAAAACGGGTGGTTCTGGAAACACGTACTCATTCAGGAGTTCCCATCTGGCTAATGGATGCCCTATACACTGGCCTTCAAGCCCCTCGTGAAGTTTGGCCCAAGTGCACCCCCACTCATCCACGTATTTTTTCATATGCGCGCCCTTTTCAGATATTTCGCGACGATAAACGCCTGTAGACGAGAGTCCACCATGGGAGAAGTCATTCAGATACTTAGCAAGAATTTTCTTCAGCGACTCACCGTATTTCTCGTAGGCAGCTTGGTATATGCCGGCGTACGATATGGGAACCCTGTCGGGCCCTTCAAAATCTACTGCACGCATGACTCGCTCCCTGCTGTCCATTTCCGAATCACCCTCTCAGGTTTGTGGAATTGAGTTATTTGTCCATGGATATCCGCTAATCTTGATGTGACTACCTTCGTTCATACGGTAGCGATGCTTCATGAAAAAATGGAAAGACATAGCATTCATTGTGGATGAACATAGGACTTTGAGATCACTAGAGACTTTAGGTTCAGACGATCTGAGAGAATTCCGAACTGCCATGCTTTCTAGGTTCATTTTGTGAAGCTGACATTATTGCTGGTCGAAACGGTCTATTACTGGCTTCTTTCGAAAGTTGGCGGCATAGACATCTGTGACTTCATTTGAAATATTGGGGCAAGTAGGCTTTGTGCGCTTCAAGCAGCTCGTCACGGATCTTCTTGGCTTTCTCAATCGAGGTCATCAGCGGATCGGCAATAAGGGCTTGAAGCAAAACGTCCCTGTCTCCTGTCAACGCGGCGTCAACCGATAGTTCTTGCCAGACAATCATTGGGCTCATGACTGCAAGCGTGAACTTGGGCATTGCCCCAGGGCAAAGGGGTCTTGCACCCGATTTCCCAACGATCGCGTTGACCTCAACAATGGCATCTTGGGGCAGACTAGTGATAGCACCATTGTTTGGCATATTGACAACGTACTCCTCAGCCGAATTTGTCGAAATTGCCGCTATCACTTTTGCAGCGAAGTCTCCGTGGCTACCAACATAGGGACTTGCCGTATCTAGGAAAACGGGGCCGTCGCCTCTTGCCATGGACTCTAGATCCTTATAGAACTTGCCTTTGACCTCTTTGAAATGGGAGTAGAGCGGGTGCGGATGGCTGGATAGTGCCTCTTCATAATAGTAGTATGGGAACCAATAGTTTGGGAGAGTTGGCCAAAATCCGCAGATTTGTAGAAGCTCGAGTGCAAAGCTCATTGCGCGAGAGTACTTTTCCCTATCTTTCTCGAGAGCTTCCGCTCCGCGTCTGCGTAGAAGAGGATATGCCTCCTTTCCTTGGACATGTAGATCTACGATCCACGTGTGATGGTTTATTCCTGAAGTGAATACATGAACGTCATTGGCCGGGACTTTCATGATGTCAGACACCATGTGCTGACCGTACACATAGCCCTCGCATAGGCCCAGACACTTGATCTTGGTCTCCCTTCGCACAGCATCTGCAATAAAGTTAGTGGGGTTTGTATAGTTGATAAGCCAAGCATCGGGACACATCTCTTCGATTGCGTGACAGTAGTCTAAGACAGCGGGGATGCTGCATTGAGCCATGAAAGTGCCTCCTGGCCCAGAGGTTTCCTGTCCATACACACCGTATTTCCTTGGAATTTCTTCGTCAAACCTAAGAGCCTCCACACCACCAACCCTGAAGTTTGTAATCACGAAGGTGGCGCCGTCAAGAGCTTTCTTCGTATCAACAGTACTTGTGAACCTCAACGTCGTCTTCGCTTCGTCCGCCATCCTCTCTCCAAGTTTCGTCATCAGTCCCAAGTAGGACGGATCAACGTCCTGCAAGCATATTTCGCTCCCTGAAAGAGCCTCTCCCGATTGGGCAATTGACTGAACTATCGCTGGAGTATATGGACCGCCGCCGCCCAGAATAACTATCTTCTCCGAAGGCATCTTATTCAATCTCCTCGTTTGAAAGTACTGGTTACACATAGCTGCTATTTAAGAGTTGATGGGTCGCCTGCTGGTTGACTAAATGGCATTTCTTTTTTGCTTTCCGCGAGCTCCGAGGCTGATATCAAGCGGTTTGATGCCTTGTTGCGGTCACACGAACAAGACTCAAAGAAACTGAGGGGAGAAACCTACTACGAGGCCAACATGAAAGACCAATTCTTATGTTTTGAGGCGAAAAATAAGATGGACAATACCCGAAATTTCTTCTTGCAAGCTTCCGTGCCCTACCAATCCAGTATTTAAGCGGCCTAGAAGCTCGGCGTAACCAACTGGAGCTCTCCTCATTCGATAGGTCCTATTCGATTTTTTTGATGGCTTCTCTGTATATCTTCTCCAATTTTCTTTTCTTGCTCTCTTCAAGCTGAAAATTGTGTTCGGCTATCTTCTTTCTCGCCATCTCTTTGGCTCTATCTGTCAAGCTTTTCATTTCTCTTCTAGAAGTATGAAGGAGAGAATAGTCAAAGAGACGAGGATACCAATATATCCGCCTATATTGTGTCAGAGTTGTTTTGTCTGTAAGAAAACTTCCTTTCAAAGCACATCTTTGGATGACCTCCATTGAACTATCCAACTCCTCTTCAGAGAGATCGAGCCCCCTAGCTAATTTGCTGAGATAGTGAGCTATTTCGCAGTCTATTATTAGCTGAACAGGGCTAAAGATTTCATCCAAGCTTAGAACGCCGCTCATGTTAAACTTTCCCGGACCGGTTAGAACACCCACTGTTGCCGATGCTGCTTTTTCGACTTGAGCTTGCGCGTCTACTGTCTTCGCCATGGTTCTGAAAGACCTCACCCCGCCGATCCTAGGCACGCCGTAGAATCGATCTACTATTATACCGATTAGATCCAATAGAATCTGTTCAGGGGAACCGAAAACTATATTGCCGTGCTTTAGATCGAAATGAAACGCGCCCATCCCAAACCATATAGGAATTTTCGGATATGCCTCGTGGAGTATTGCATAGCCTCCCAAGGATTCGGCTATACCTTGAGTGATGGCGCCTATCGGATAGACAGGGGCAGTTGCGCCAGCAAGAGGCATGGAACCCACGCTCATTCCGTCACAAGATCCTTTTTCAAGGAAAGGAACTACTCTGTCCACAGAGACCCCTTCAAGTCTTAAGGGGCTAACAACATATACGTCCAAGTAGAACTTTTGACCGATTGCATTAGCCATCCGCCTGATATATTCTGCCTCGACATAATTTTCAAACGGAGCACAACTTGCCGATCGACTGTATTCATATCCTATCTTGCATTGTAGAATCCTACGATAGTTGGGTGAAACGTCTTGAGGCGCCCCAGGCGCTCCGCCGCGAAGACCCCAATCGTAAAGCGAATCTATGAGTTTAGTAGCGTCAATCGCATCTTTCGTCGTCAACGGTCTTAACTTGTCGGTCTCAAGGTCGATGATATGTGTGCAACCGGGATAACCAGTGCCCAACAGGGTTATTTCTTCTAAGTCAGTGATTATGTCGGGATCTCTTTTTCCAACTTTCGACTTGTACTCTTCAACTAGGCTCTCCATAAGCTGAGGATCAATCTTGACTCTGTCCTCTTCGATCTTAAAACCCCTTACTCCTTCGATTCTCTCTAAAATGGGCTTGCTTGTAACCTTCATGCCTATGCTTTGGAGAATTTCTAGGGCTTTCCAGTGCATCTTTTCTAGAAGATTAGCGCTTATTATTTTATCCAACGTTATTCTGGGCTTAAACATGATTCACATTCTCACGGATGTTTTTTATTAGCAATAACGATATTTAAGTGTTGTAACATTTTCATTCGTGATCCTGCAACGCGCTTGGACAAATGCGTCGTCGATGGCGGTGGCAATGTCACGATTTGACCGCAGTTGTTCATGACATAGGCTATGTCCAAAGACATTGTTTCTCATGTTCCCTCATATTCTCCTGTAAATTGTCACAATCCGTGTTCCACCGGACTTAAGGCATTCCAAATTTCCACGGAAGGGAAAACCTTATATTTCCTAGATTTAATGACGCAAGAATCGAGTAGATAGGAATGGAAACGAAAATTTCCTTGATAGGAGCTGGAAGCGCTTCCTTTGGCCTCACAACGATTTTTGACATCGCCCATGCCGAAAGCCTTCATGGCAGCACCTTGGCGCTCATAGACATCAACGAAAAGAAGCTTAATGTTATGAAGAAGGTGGCAGAAAAGTTCAATGAGAGACTGAATGCTGACTTGGTGATAGAGGCTTCATCGAACGCAAGGGAAGTTCTAGCCGGATCCCGATTTGTCGTGATATCCGCAGAGAAGGAAAGGATGAGAAGATGGTACATGGACTTCGAAATACCCTTCAAATATGGTTTTAAGCAGGTTCTCGGGGAATGCGGCGGTCCAGGAGGGTTAGCGCATACCTTGAGGGTGGTTCCCCTCGTCCTCGAAATCTGTCGGGATATAGAAGACCTCTGTCCAGATGCCTATGTTCTCAATTATACTAATCCAGAGGGCCGTGTCTGTTTAGCCATTAACCGTTACACAAGGCTCATTGCGATAGGGCTTTGTCCGGGCATATATGAAACCATTGAAAACGTCTCGAGTCTGATGGGTCTTCATCCCGACCAGGTAGAAGCCGTAGCCGCTGGACTGAATCACTTCACTTGGATTTTTGAACTACGCGGGAAAGATGGGAAGGACCTATATCCACTATTCAAGGAAAAGTTGCAGCTAAACCCGAACTTTGAACCTTTATGTCAGGAACTCTTTCGAACTTTCGGATTTTTCCCATCTCCAAGTGATAATCATGTTGGCGAATACGTTCCATACGCTTGGGAAAAGACTCCTGAGGAAACCCGCGGTTTGAATTGGCTCAAACTGATAGATAAAGGGGGGAAAAAGTTTGAGCGCATCTCTTCGATAGCTTCTGGAGCGTCGTCAGAAGAAGAATTCGAGGGATTTTTCGATCAATACTTATTACGAGATATGAGCATGGCGGTTAGGATCATCGCGGCCATCACCGAGAATAGACGTTACATGGAATACGCTGTTAACGTGCCAAATAAGGGGTATATAACTAATCTTCCAGAGAACGTAATAGTCGAAGTTCCAGGCATCGTTGACGCAAACGGAATTCGAGGAGTAGGCATGGGAGACCTACCCAAAGCAATTGGTGCCCTATGTCAACTTCAAGCAACGATTCAAGAACTTTCTGTTGAGGCTGCTGTTGAAGGATCTTATGACAAAGCATTGCAGGCGCTTCTCATAGACCCCGTGATCAATCACCTTGATAATGCGAAGGCAATGTTAAAAGACCTAATCAAGGCACATGCTGCTCTGCTACCCAAGTTCGTATCTTAAGGGGTTAACAAAGACGCCTGACTTCAAACGATTGCTGAAGGTCTTGTACCTTGAGGAACCGGATCGACTTCCCATCTTTGAACTGTATGTCAACACCGAAACCATGCAGATGTTAACGAATAGTCCAATTGCTGAGATAAACCTGAGAAAAGCGAAGCATCGAAAAGCTTACCTTGAAATGCTAATGAGGTTTTACCGCAGATTCGGTTACGACTACGTTCCCGTCGACGTTCCAACAGATTTCGTTCAAAAAATCACCCACGAGACGCTCGATACGTCTCCTTGCTCCACTGGGAAGAGGACCTTCGTGGATGAAAATGAAGGAAATATCGAAACGCGCGAAGACTTTGAGGACTATTGTTGGCCAGACCTTGATGAAGCGTTCACTTATGATCTTCTCGAAGATTCATGTAAGATGTTGCCAAAAGACATGGGATTGATTTGTGGAATAGGATCCGGAGGAATCATGGAAATCACTACACAGCTGATGAGTCTACGAGGCTTTTCTATCGCTCTTTATAAAAGCGGAGATCTGGTCAAAGATGTATGTGATAAGGCGGGTGAACTCTGCGCACATTTCTATGCCTATGTTTCAAGTCTAGACGAAATTGATGCCCTTTCTATGGGCGACGATATGGGCTACAAATCAGGAACCATCGCAGCACCAGAACATATACGCAAATACATGTTGCCATGGCATAAGAGATGCGTTGAAGCGGCACATAAGTATGGAAAACCCTTTATTCTGCACTCTTGCGGCAATTTGGGAAAAATCATGGGCGATCTAATAAATTATCTGGAAATCGATGCCAAACACTCATATCAAGATGCCATCGAGCCAGTAACTGAGGCCAAAAAAAAGTACGGTGATAGAATCGCAATTTTAGGAGGAGTAGACGTAGACAAGCTGTCCCGATTCTCTGTTCACGATCTTCGTCGTTACGTGATCAACATAGTCAATAAATGTGCCCCTGGCGGAGGATACGCCATTGGATCAGGTAACTCTCTGCCCAATTATGTGAGAGCAGAGAATTATGAAGAAATGATCAAACTAGGAATAAAGTATGGAAAGTACCCGACTAAGTAACACATTTAGAGTCTTGTTAACCTCGTAATAGAATAGATCTACATTAACCCTTTTTCCCACGGCTTTGATTCATGCGTCTTGAAAAACTTATCGATGTGAGACTTTGGTTAAGTGTAACGTTTTGGTCATCCGATCAAGAACATATTGAAAAGTCGAGAGAGATAGTTCAAATATGGGAAGTGAAAATATCCGAAAATGAGTATGATGACTATGGAAAGTCGAGAGCGAGTTATCCGGTCAGTAGAGTTTGAGGGTCCCGACAGACTCCCAATGCATCATTTTGCATACCCTGGTGCCGTCGATAAGTTTGGCAAAAGCGTTCTTACCAAATTTTATGATAAATATCCTTTGGATTTTGCTTATGTCGGTTGTTCAGACGAGCATGTTCCGTTGCTGTTTGAAAAAGGAAGGTTCAAAGACAAGTGGGGTACCGTTTGGGTTAACTTGGGTGGAGGTTTGGCTGGTCAACCAAAAGAATTCCCATTAAGTATCTGGGAGCACCTGGACAGCTATATTTTCCCAGATCCTCTTTCTCCCGATTTTTTCAAGTTTCAAAAGGGAAACGTGGTTGGGTATAGCGAAGAGATAAAACCGTCTGACTATGAATCGAAATATGTTATTGCAGGAGGATCATATCCTAACACCAACTTATGCATTTTTGAACGACTGTGGTTTCTGCATGGATTAGAGAAAACTCTAATGGACATAGTCAGAAGGCGAAGAGAGATAACGACACTTCGAGATAGGATATTAGAGTTCAACCTTCAAATCATTCAAAGATTGATTGAGCTCGATAATTCTGACTGTGTGTATTTCTCCGATGATGTGGGAAACCAGAAAGGGATGATGTTCAGCCCAGAAATCTGGAGGGAGTTCATCAAACCAGTGTACGAAGAAATGTTTAGGAAAGTGCATAAAGCTGGCAAATATGTTCTCTATCACAGCGATGGGATGCTTGAGGAAATACTTCCAGATTTGGTTTCTATTGGGACGGATATATTTTATCCGCAATTACAGGCTTCGCCGCTTTCTTCCTGGGAAAGGTTATGCGGCGGAAAATTATGTATCATAGGTATCGATACGCAATTTGTGCTACCTTATGGATCAGTTAATGATGTCAGGAAATATGTGCTGGAGGAAATAGAGTCGCTAGGCAGCTATGACGGCGGACTAGTAGCTGACGTTGAGATTTCTCCCGAAGTCCCTTTAGCTAATATCGAGACGGCATTTGAAACTTTTCGGAAGTATGGTCGCTATCCAAGACGACACTTCTTTCTAGGGGGTTCAAACGTTCTCTTCATCAGATAGAGTATCCGGCTTCTAGAGTTTGCGGTCGTCTGCAAAAAGAAAAACAGATATAAGTGACCAGAATCACATCTTCGATATGGTGACGTGATTGCCAACGCATGGAAGCTTATCCAAAGCTGGGAAAGTCCGATCACAGACGCCCAAAATTGAGGCCAGACCGAAGAAGGCTCGAGTGCCCAGATTGAGATCCAGAAGGAATTTTGAGAAGAGGATACTGCTGCAGCGGAAGGCTGGACAGAACTGGCTGTAAGACGCCTTATCTAACGTTCTCATCAATCTTCGATGAGCACGCCATCCTGAACCCAGCATCTACTATCCTCAGTTTGCTGGAAAACATATGTCAGGCTGGCACAAGATGGTTTACGCAGACTCTTAGTCTGTCCGTTACATGTACGCTGTCAACCGATCTTGTTAAGATTCATTCCTCCTTTAGCAGAGTTAGGAATGGTAGAGAAAGCGCGATGAGTGCTGCAGATGCGTAGAAAGGCGTTTTGGCGCCATAAGCTTCCCATAGGGCTCCTCCGAGAGTGGGGCCAATCGTGAAGCCTAGCCTAACGCCCGTCTGCCTTATGCCGGTAGCCAAGCCCCATCTAGACCTATCGACAAGGCTCATAAGTATGGCAACTGAGGCGGGCCATGTCATACTGTAGATGCCGAAAAGGGCCACATACGCAATCGTGAACAGCCCGTAACTCGGCGCGAAGGCACAAATCACATAGAGCATCGGGATGACGGCGAGACATATCGCCATCGTCTTCTTGAGGCCCAGATGTGAGCTAATCCAGCCTCCGGTGAGCTGACTTCCGAAGATTGAAACCCCTACCAGCGAGAAAAAGAGCCCTATTTGAAGCTTGTCCACTTCGAAGACTTCGCTCAGATAGATAGGCAGGAGCGAATAGGTAGTGCCGATCCCTGCCGCCACGAGAAGCTGGTATGCAGTTAAGACGGCTAGGAGACGGAGGGCCTCTCTGGTGAACCCCATGTTTCTGGTGGCGGGTCCTGCCGAAACGGGGCCTTTAGGCTTTGGTGATCGTCTCTCGGTTAGAAGCAGCGCTGGAAATATGGAGAAAAACGATACTACCGTTGCAAAGTAGAACGGGTAATGGAAACCTCCAGCCTCGGCTAGGAGACCTGCGACCGTTGGACCTAGGAGGCTGCCGATGGGCCAAGCGAGGTTCATGTAACCATACATTTTTACTCTGACTTCAGAATCGGTGGAATCAGCGATATACACCATCCGAGCGGGAATGAAGACGGCGAAGCTAGCGGCGTAAATCATAGCCCAAGAGATCAGCTGCCTCCAATCAGTGACAAGTGTGTATAGTAGAGGCGG
>Ga0315314_1004375_pt1 | contig 10627 bp, 18 predicted proteins | sample TDP9_MG_FD_203631 | JGI IMG/M metagenome (GOLD analysis project Ga0315314, IMG submission 203631) | Freshwater sediment microbial communities from Lake Towuti, South Sulawesi, Indonesia - TDP9 | ecosystem: Environmental > Aquatic > Freshwater > Lake > Sediment | place: Indonesia: South Sulawesi... | reverse complement strand
ATCCCAAGGAGGTCCTGACGCAATCCCAGATGGAGATGACCCTGGATGTCATGGCGAATAGCATCGTTTACTGGGTCCAGGATCTGGTCCGGCGCAAGCTGATGGGGCCCGGCGGCAGGGTCTTCGCCATGACCAGCTCAGGCGGAAACCACGTCTGGCCCAGCTACGGGGCCGTCTCCGCCGCCAAGGCCGCCCTCGAAGCCCATGTCCGCCAGCTCGCCTACGAGCTGACACGCTTGCGGATCACCGCGAACTGCGTGCGTGCCGGCGTGACGGACACACCTGCACTGCGCAAGATCCCCGGCAATGAGAAGCTGGTTGAAAGCGCCCTGGCCAAGAACCCGCATGGCCGACTGACCACCCCGGCCGACGCGGCCGCGGCCATCGCAGCCCTGTCGGTCGAGGGCACCCACTGGATCACGGGGAACGTCATCGGCGTGGACGGTGGCGAAGAGCTCACCGGCTAACCCCCCTCTTCTCTTCACGGCCGCCCGCCATGTTTGTGAGGCCAGGGGATGGGGTCAGTCAGACATTTGAAATTTTATAATTGGCGAATAGCAATATAGCAATGTCTGACCCCGGACCGATATACAGCACCCTGATCCCCGCCGTCATGGAAGCACGACTCCCAGACGGCTGAGTTCCGCCGCAAACTTGCCCGGGGACTCGAACCGCAGGGCGCGGATGCCCACGCGCGTCGCGCCCTCGACGTTGACCGTCCGGTCGTCCACGAAGAGGCATGCGTCGGCGGGCAACCCCGAGCGGCGGAGCGCTTCTTCATAGATCCGTGGGTCCGGCTTCATGACGCCAACCTCGTAGGAAACGATGAACTCGTCAAAGATAGAGAGGACAGGCACCTTCTTTTTCACGTAGCCAAAGTGGATTTCGTTGGTATCCGAGAGCAGATAGAGCAGGTACCGGCGATGCAGACGACGGAGGAGATCACAGGTGGCAGGGACTTCGGTGAAGATGTCGCCGTATATCCGATAGAACTCTTCGTAGGGGACATCCGCATCGAGGCGGACCATGACGGCCCGGTGGTATTCGCGACCGGAGAGCTTCCCGCTCTCGAAATCCGTTTGAAGGCGATCCCCAAAGGCGGCCGCGAAGATCTCGTCCATGGTCCGAGGAATCCGGCGAGCCAGACGTTCGCAGAAAATGCGGTAGTCGAAGGTGCAGATGACGCCGCCGAAGTCGCAGATGATCAGGCGAATCCCGGACGAACCCGCGCCAGCCGTCATCGCTCGCGCTTTAGCCAACGGTCGAACCAGGCATAGACAACCTCTCGCATGGGGAGCGGGAAGCCGTGACCACCCGGGAAGACTTCGAGGCGCAGACGATCCTTTGATCTTCCGTATGCTCGCCGCGCCCCCCGCATGACGGCCTGGACTCCCTCCAGCGGGAAGAGGGGGTCCTCGCTACCCGCGAGGGCCAGAAACGGCCGGGGCGCCACCAGGCCGAGGACCCGGTCCAGGTCCCCAGACCGGAACAGCCCGGGCACGTACAACGCCAGGTTGTGCAGGATGGCGCGCTCGGAGATCGCCCCGTAACTGCTGAAGCCGCAGTTGCTCACCCCGACGGCGATGCGTTTGTCCACGGCACTCAAGAACAGCGCCTCCTGTCCGCCGAGGGAGTGGCCCAGGCACCCGATGCGCCGCCGGTCCACCTCGCGCCGCGCGCTGAGGTAATCCAGGGCCCGCTGGAGGTCCCAGAGCATCTTGGCCTGCAGGCACGAGCCCTCGGTGATGCGCCGCAACGCCTCGAAGCGCTCGTAGTCCATGCCGCGCAGGCTCAGGTGCTGCCTTTCCTCGAAGCAGAGGGCGTCCGGGGCTAGCGTGACATAGCCCCGCTTGGCCAATTCTAGAGCGTAATACTGCTCGGGGTTCCCGCTCAATCCCGCCGGCTCGCTCTTCCCCAGGTGGTACTCACGATTGTGCTGGTGAATGCACAGGACCGCCGGGTGCGGGCCCGCACCGGTCGGGATGAACAGGAACGCGCTCACGCGTTGGCCGGACTCGACCAGGTAGCTTACTTTCTCCCGGAGGCAGCCGGTCAGCGGCACCTGCTCCAGCACCTTCGGCTGGAGCGCACACCGCGCCGGCATCCGTCCCAGCAGCCCCACCAGCCTCTTTCGAAACCCGTCAGCCATATCCCCTCCTCAGATGCGGAGCGCTACGCGCTCGCCCAGGACACGGTAAGTCAGAAACAAAGGGACGAAGGCGGCCGCGATGAGGATCGCGGCCACGCGGACCGTTTCTCGCTGCGTTTGCGGAACACTCCGCTGAAGCCTCTCGGGGGGCGCTGGAGATCGAAGGCGAGGGTGGAATGCCCGGACCGCGCGCGGAGAAGCCAAGCGCCACCCCTCCGCGCCCTGAAGGGAGCGCAGAGGAGAGCGAGGAAACTGCTGAGCGGGAGCATCGTCCGGAAGAGCCGGGCTTCCAGACTCACTGGGACCTCCTGGCAAAAACGTCAGGGCACCGGCCAATCACCCGTCGCAGAACGTGCAGGATCTCGCAGAGCCGGGACGACGACTCGATAGGTCAGGATAGCGGCGGCGTCAGCAATCTCACCCTCCGCCAAAGTCGCCCAGGCCTGACCGAATTGGATTCGATTCTTCCGACAGTCTATGGGGCGCAGGATACTTCTGGCGAAGGACGCCGTCAAGCTGCGATGTTGGACAACTCCTCCTGGTCAAGGTGCATCGGAACTGTCAGCAACTTAGTGGCATTGGCGAGACTGAGGGTCCTCCCGAGCCTTGGGGCGGCCATGGCGGAAATGATCCGAGCCCATGATATAGAGGAGGTTCGATTAGCTAGGCCCAATATCTTGGGCCTTTCGCGCAAAAAAAGGTTGACATGCTGCTCTAACTTGATATTGTTATGGCGCTTCCGCCCGATGGGGGCGGACATTTCGCAGGGCGGCCCACAACGGGCAACCCGGAAAGGAGAGGGTGAATGGCGATAAAAAAGGTGGCGTTCGGCGGTTACTGCATCAATTTTAAAGGCTGCACGGACACGATGGAGGCTGTCTTCGGCAACAAGCCGGTGAGCCCGAGCGATATGACGAAGAAGCTCTGGGCATATGTGAAGAAGAACAAGCTGGCCAAGAAGTAGGTCGCCGTCCACTCGCCAGTTCAATAGTACCGCTGAACGGATGCCTGGTTCGATCAGGTAAATCCGCGAGTGGTTGTGTCACCTTGGATCACTACGGCCCTGCCAAATGGCAGGGCCGTAGTGCTTGCAGGGAGGCTTCAGTTTCCCTCGGCTCCCGGCATTTGCTCACCTGCTCACATCAGGCCTATTCAGCATTCTCGTAAGCAATCAAGAGGCCAGAAGACCCTCGAGATGATGGTCGCTCGCAATGCCTCGCAGTACGACTACTTGCGAGGCCTCGGGCTACCAGAACGCCCGGAGGTGATGAGCACAAAATTCGAAATCTGCACGCGGTGGTCCTCAGGAGCGGGCCATTTTCGCGCAAAAATCGAGGGGGGGCGAGCACCCCTCTTGACCTTCATGCCCTGGGAGTGGCATCCTTTTGGACGAAGCTATCGATCCGGAGTGCGCCGGCAGGACGGTACCCCTGCGTTGGATCGATGTCTCTGGGATCCGGCATGACCACAGGTAGCCAACTCATCGCAATCACCCTGCATCGCATTCCCCGAAAAGGAGTGTGTGGGGTCGTCATCCTGATGCAGCAAGAGGATGAATCCTGGACGGGGAAATGTACCAAGTGCGGCGGGGATTTCCGGCTAGAGCGTGACCCCAAGTTCGAGGCGCAGGTCCGGGCCATGCGAAACTAGGCACGTCCCGCTCTGACCTGTCCCTCGGCCCTGTATTCCCCAGCGAGCCGGAACGCAGTCCCCCAGGGACCGCGACAAATTCGTTTCCTCATCTCCTCGTCTGTGCTAGCATCCCGTCGCATGCGCCCTGGTGCGCGGGAAACAGCAGGAGGACAATCCCAACCATGGTGGCCGCATCGGAACTCCGGGCCGGAATGATCGTCGAGGTTGAGAATCAGATGTATCGCGTGCTGGTGGCAGAATACCGGGCGGGGGCCGGGAAAATGCCCGGGGCCGTCCATGCGAGATTGCAGGACCTGAGCACCGGATCGGTCACCGATCGACGCCTCCGCCCCGAGGAGAAGCTCGCGACCGTGGTGGCCGAACGGGAGACCATGGAGTTCCTGTACCAAGACGGAGACGCCTTCTACTTCATGAATCCGACGACATTCGAACAGCTTCCCGTATCCCGCCGGGTGCTGGGCGAGCGGGCCGGCTTCCTCCAATCTGGCGTGCGCTTGCCGGTCGAAACGATCGGCGAGCGGGCCATCGGGGTGGTGTTCCCCGAGAGCGTGGATCTCCGCGTCGCCTCCACGGCACAGCCCATGCACCAGCGCGAGACCAGCGCGATGAAGAAGGCGGTGCTGCAGAACGGCATGGAGGTCCTCGTGCCGCTGTTCATCAAGGAGGGGGAACTGATCCGGATCGAGGTGGCGACGGGGAAGTATCTGGAGCGCGTGAAAGAGCCCGGCAAGAAATAGCCGGCATGGTCGTCCCTGCACCCTGGGTTGGAAGGGTCCGGTGTCAGGCTGATCCATCCCGGGCCGTACAATGGTGAAGGAAGGATGGACCACATGGACGAAAGGAGGAATCATGGCGCGACGGAGCAGGACCAAGACCCTGGTCGATCTGGAAGGAAAGTTGGGAGTGATCCGGCGTGAAGTGCTGAAGGTGTTGCGGGCTCTGAAACGCGAGATCGCCAAGCGGGAAGAGGACCTGGCGTCCCTCAAGACGGAATACACAAAGGGCGAACGGCTCCTGCGCGGGCAGGTGAAGCCCGGACCTCAACGCATCCGGCCTCGAGCCAGGCGATCCCGTCGAATCAAATGGGAGCAAGTCCTCAGCTCGCTTCCAGCGCGCTTCACCTTGAAGACGCTGACGAAGCATCCGGTAGCGGGCCGGCGACCAAAGTCCCACCTGTATGCGATTGTCTCTCGGTGGAAGAAGGAGGGGCTCCTGAGTAGGGATCCTGGCGGCGGCTACCGCAAAGCAAGCGCGCATCCAAAGCCGAAGCGGAAAGCACCCCAGGTGAAGCCCGCGCCGGCCAAGAAGCCGGCACCGGCCCCAAAGGCAGCGCGCCCCCAGAAGCCCGCGGCACAGCCCGAGACCCCGAGCGGATGACCTTCGGCCTCGACCGCGCAGCCTGCGAGGGAAGGACCAGCCGCAGGGCTGCCGTACTGTCAGCGCCGCTGCGCCTGGTCGAACAGCAAGAAGGTCATGGCATAGAGGAGGGCAATGACGGCACCGCCGGCATAGGCACGTGGACTGAGGCCGGCGGTGGCCGAGTTGAGCAGCCAGGACGCATTGGCAATCCCCAGGCTGACCAATGAGGCGCTCAAGCTCAGGTATGCGAAGCTGACCCAGACTCGCATAGCGTCCCTCCTTGGAGAATCGGAGACCCCTCATTCCTGACAGCCGGATCACTGATTGTCGGGAGAAGGGAGCTCCGCTTTTCTCACCGCATGGCGAAAGCTCTCTTGGCCTTCCCTCTTCACGCGATGCGGAACCGCTGGGGACTTAAGTGCTCGTTCTTGCACCGCGGGCACCGGGATGGATCAGAGAAGCGCGAACGGCCTTTGAAACGGAATCCGCATTCCTCGCACACGGGCGGCAGGATCTGCAGCCGTTGACGCGGCGCGACCGACCGCGCGATGTGCTCCAGATCCTCAACGATGGTCCTCTTGGTCACCACGTACCTAGCTACCAGCCCATCCAGGGTCCACTCACGTTCCGAGAGCAACTCGCGGATTTCCTGCCGTCGCGTCTTTTCCACCGCTTTCCCCATTTCGAAATTGGCGTAGCCGTCAGGCCCGTCCCCCGCCCACTCGGATTCCCGTCCACTGCTCCCACAGGGTGATCAGGACCGGCTGCGCCTGATTACCCTTGCCCTGGGCCTTCGCCATCCGGAACAGCTCATGAGCCAGGGCGGTCACGGGAACCGGGACGTCCAGCGTTCGGGCCATGTTGAGGGCGTAGCCCACGTCCTTGGTTATGATGTCCACGGTGCCGCCCGGGACGAAGTTCCTCGCCAGCAGGCGTGGGACCGTTTCCTCCATGACGCGCGAGCCGGCCCAGCCCCCTTGGATGGCCTGGTGCAACGTGCCCGGATCCAGGCCAGCCTTGACGCCGATCGCCCACGCCTCGCAGACAGCGGCGAATCCGGCAGCCACGATCATATTGTTGATGAGCTTGGTCGCCTGGCCCGTGCCGCTCCCACCCATGTGGACGACGGATCGCCCCATCACCGACAGAATGGGCTTACAGCGGGCGAAGGCAGCGGCGTCCCCGCCCACCATGACGGACAGGGTGGCATCGATGGCCCCCTGCTCGCCCCCGCTCACCGGGCCGTCCAGGAAGGTGATGCCCTTGACCGCGCAGGCGGCAGCGCAGTCCTGGGCTACCTTTGGCTCGGTCGTGCTGAGATCCACGATGGCCCTCCCGGATTTCATGACGGTGGCGAGGCCGTTCGCGCCCGTCACCACCTCACGGACCACGTCGCCCGTGGGGAGAGACAGCAGGACGATCTCGCTGGCGCGTCCTGCCTCGGCCGCTGAGGCCACGGCTTTCCCCCCGGCCGCCGTGAACTGTTCCATCCGCTTCGGGTCCGTGTCGAAGCCGGCAACGGAATAGCCGGCCTTGATCAGGTTCCGAGCCATCGGCCCACCCATCACCCCGAGCCCGATGAATCCAAGCGCTGTGTCAGGCATGAGTCTTCCCCTTTCCCCCTTCCCGCGTGGGATCAATCAAGAGACGCTCAATGATCTGGAATCAAAACCGTCCGCAGGGTTGTCCGGTCGCCGACCATCTCCAGGGCCCGGCGCAACTCAGAGAGCGGCAGGCGCGCCGTGATAAGGCGCTCGACCGGGACCTCGCCCGCCACGAGCTGCCGCACTGCCTCCGCCACGTCGGGCGGAGTGTGGTGGTAGATCGGCAGGATGCTGATCTCTTCGTAATGCAGGCGGCCGATATCCACGGGGAGCATCTGGCCAGGGGCCACGCCGCCGAAGGAGACGAGGGTTCCCCCGCGACCGACAAGGCTCAACGCCTCCCGATGGGTCTCCACCGTCCCGATCACCTCGATGACGACATCGGCATCCGGCCGGCCGATGGCCTCGCGAATGGCTTTGCCCGCTGCACGGTCCCTGGTGTTCACCCCGTGGCTGGCCCCCATCGCCTTGGCTACATCGAGACGGGAATCAAGGTGATCCAAGGACACGATGGAAAGATCGGGGCCGTACCGTCGGCGGAGCGCATTCACGAAAAAGAGCCCCATGGGACCCGCGCCCATGACCACGACGACGTCGAGCCGATGGATGGGAATTCGGCGGATGGCGTGGACGACGCAGGCGTATGGTTCCGTGAAGACCACACCCTCCGGCGGGACATCCGGCGGGATCTCATAGAGATTCATCCGGGCGAGCCGGGACGGGACCAGGATGTATGGCGCAAAGGCGCCATTGTTGTACTGGATGTTCTCGCACATGCTCACCCGGCCGCGGCGGCACTGGCGACAGAGGGGGCCCTCTTCGGGAAGACAAGGGACCGAGTTCGCTGCCACCACTCGCTGGCCTGGGTGCCAGCGCGATTCGGCACCAGGACCCACTGCTACGATCGCCCCAGCCCACTCGTGACCGAACAGCCCGGGGACCTTGATCATCGGATGGTAGCCACGGAGATAGACCTTGCGGTCGGTGAAGTCAATGGAGGCAACATCCACTCGCGCCAGAACCTCACCCGGGCCAGGGACGGGGATGGGAACATCCTCCCTCCGCACATCCTCGGCGCCGTATAGAACGGCAGCACGCATCAGGCCAGGGCCGGACAATGCAGAGTTCAGGGGAGATCCAGGTGTTGTCGATGGACTCATGGGTGGAAGATCACCTTCGTGGCCTTCCCGCTCCGCTGAAGTTCGACCCCTTCGTCGAACGCAGCCAGGGGCAGGCGATGGCTGATCAGGGGCAGAACCTGGACTCGATTGCCCGCCAGAAGCTCGAAGGCTTCGGCCAGAGCCGCTGGCGTGGAGGAATAGGTCGAGAAAACGGAAAGCTCGCGGTGGTACAGGTCGGAGAAGTCCAGGGACAGGCGCGGTCCGTCCGACGGCCCCGCGAAGATGTTGAGCCGGCCTCCCGGTCGGAGGACCTGCTGCATCTCGGCCAGGATCGCCTCGGTGAGCACCGTGAGGACTGCGCCGTCGAGCCCCACCCCACCCGTCATCTCGGCGACGTTCTTCTTGACGCCCACGCGCGCGGAATTGATCGTGGCTTTGATCCCAAGGGAACGAGCCAGCGCGATCCGGTCCTCCGAGATATCCAGAACAATCGGAACCGCATCGCGGGCGCTGAGGGCCTGAGCGATCAGCAAGCCCATCCCGCCACCGCCAACGATGGCGATGTGGTCGCCGGGCAGGACGTCCGACCGCTGCACAGCCCGCACGGCACAGGCCAGCGGCTCGGTGAAGGACGCGACCTCGAACGACATCAGGTCGGGCAGGCGAAACGTCACTCGCTCCACGTGCAGGCGAGGAATGCGGATCATTTCGGCAAAGCCGCAGGGCTCGATGTTGGTCGCCTTGAACTGTGGACACATAGACTCACTGCCGTGGCGACAGGCCCAGCAGGTATCGCACGGGACATGATGGGCAGCCAGCACCCGATCACCCGGCACGACGCTCCTCACCCCCTCACCCACTTCGCGCACGATGCCAGCCAGTTCGTGCCCCAAGGAGACCCCGTGCGCCTGCTGCGGTCTCGCCACCTTGGCGAGATCGGTGCCACACAGGCCGCACGCCCCCATCTCAATCAGGATTTCCCCGGGGCCAATGATGGGGGGCTCGACCTCACACAGGCCAAAGCCACCCGACGGTTTCGCCAGAATTGCTTTCATCCGTCAATGGTAGCGGGAAATCCCGCCTTTTGGAAATTGGTCATTTGCTATGGAGAACTCCCGACCGCCTTCGCGAAGTACCTGGGCGAACTCCGTCGGACGGTACTCGCTCTGCGGCCATTGCACAAGGGTTGAACCAGTAGATCTCTCAAGCAACCGCATCAATACCCCTGCTGAAGCTGAAAGGAAATCGCCAACTCCTCCTCGGCATCGGACGTCCTTCCCATGTCCCGATACACGGTGGACAGGCTGGTGTGATACATCGGATCCTGGGGGTAGATTTCGATGGCCTTCTTGATGGCCTTGGCCGCCTCGGGCAATCGCTTGAGCTTCTGAAGGGCGTGGCCCATGGCCAGATGGGCGTCGGCGAAAGACGGGTCCAACTCCACCACCTTTTTTAGCTCCTCGATAGCCTCTTCGTATTTGTCCTGTCCGTACAGCATCAAGCTGTTGCCGAAATGCTCTTCCTTTGTGGGCATGCGCCCTCTCCTCTCGGTGGAATGCCGGCGAATTGCCCTCCTACTGCTCGCCGATTGGCGGCAGCGATGGCTCAGCGGGCTTTCGGTACCTGCGCCTGTGGCGGCATCTCTTCCGCGACTGCCCGCCACCAGGCGGTACCCCCTCCGCAGTCGCCCTTCGCTCGCGCCGCCGGGGTCAACTCGCCGCCAGCCCTTCGACCGGCCGGGAGACCGGCTTCAGGAACAATTCCTCGCCAGCCCACTCGACCGGAATCTTGTGACCGATGAACTCCTCGATCACCTCGAGCGACAGGACGTACTGTTCGTCCGCCAGAGCCACGGCCTTTCCCGAGGCCCCGGCCCGGGCGGTGCAACCGATCCGATGAACATAGTCCTCCGGACCCTGTGGCAGATTATGTCGGATTGTTCATGCACTCGTAAGCCAGTTCCAATACCCGGTGGCCGAGTGTTGCGGAGAAGAGAAACGATTGCCGCCGCTCGGGGGGAGGCAGGCGGTGCACCGGGTAGCGGATATCCTTGATGAACCCCATCTGGATGGGAATACAGACGGTGAAGCCGGCCGCCTGGATTCCCCGCATCACGAACTCGGGCACGCTGGAGGAGAGAAAGTCCAGTCGATCGCTATCACTCGTGGCAGAGATTACACTTCTATCTGCAAGCATGTCGAGAGCTTTTCTGGGGGGGTGAACCGGTGGGGTAGTACTATCCGTTAAGGATATCGAGGAGACGAGCACGCTCCCCGGGAAGTCGATGGCCGCCTTGCATGGGGCGTGGAGCAAAACGGAAGTGGTGAAACCCAAGGGAAAGCCGTCGAGGCGGGCAGGTCCAGGGAGCCTGGAGGAACACGCCTGCAGCGGGGTTAGGCCGCCTGGCGTTGCGCCTCCAGGTAGCGGAGATAGCGGCGAAGGCCGTCAAAGAAGAGACGCTCATACGCCAGAAGGGCTTCGAGCGATTCTTCCTGATCGAGCGCTTGGAGTTGGGCCCACAGAACGGGTTCGTACTCGCGGAGATAGGGAATGGCGCCCTCGATGTACTCTGCCTGAAGCCGCTTTCCCATGGCCGCGACGAGAGAATCGAGATCCACGGCGTCCGCCATTCCACTATTCCGCTCTGTTCGATTGGGATTCCCGGGCCTTTTGAGTGTTACAGGCATGTGCCCCCCTTTCCCTATATCACTTCCCGTGCTGCCATTGAGTTCAAGCCTGAA
>Ga0315314_1004374_pt1 | contig 10628 bp, 9 predicted proteins | sample TDP9_MG_FD_203631 | JGI IMG/M metagenome (GOLD analysis project Ga0315314, IMG submission 203631) | Freshwater sediment microbial communities from Lake Towuti, South Sulawesi, Indonesia - TDP9 | ecosystem: Environmental > Aquatic > Freshwater > Lake > Sediment | place: Indonesia: South Sulawesi... | reverse complement strand
CAAGTCAAAAACCATTTACCCGCCCCTACAACCGATCTGCTACATAAGTGAAAAAGTCGTACTAATAGCGCGAATAATTCGTGAAATTCACCCCATTCGTGTCAACTGTCTTGCCAAACCTACAGAATGCTCACCTTGCTTTGGATTGCCTGTATCATCAGTTATCAGAACGCCATCTCCCAAAGATACTTCATCACGCATCCGTGTGATTCAACAGCTTGTGCATTTTATATGTCTTCTCCCTTGACTTTTCGGCTGATATTACTATATAATAATAGCGGATTAGCATGGACTAGCCATGGCTAGTTCTTTCATTGCAGATGGTAGTTCGTATATTGTGAGTTTGATATAGGCACATGTTGAGATGGTTTGGAGTGTCAGAGAAAGGAACAAAGTAGGATCCGAATGTATGCGATATTTGAATCTGGTGGTAAGCAGTACAAAGTAACTGCTGGTGATACGCTTGATGTAGAAAAGCTGGATGTTCCCGTTGGAGAGACAGTGGAACTCACAAACATACTGATGATAGTTGATGGCGATCAGGTTAAAGTGGGTGCTCCTACGATAGAGAACGCGGCAGTTGTGGGTCATGTAGTGGAGCATGTCAAGGGCAAGAAAGTCCGCGTTTTCAAATCAAAGAGGAGGAAAGGCTATCGCCGCACTATAGGTCATCGGCAGAGATATGCGAGGCTACATATAGACGAGATTAGATCGGACGCTGAAGCCGCAGTGTAGACTACAGATCCATCACAGCGGTTGATATAAAAAGGAGTGATTATCAATGGCCCACAAACAAGGACAAGGTAGTTCCCGTAACGGAAGGGATAGCGTAGGGAAACGGTTAGGAATCAAAAGGTTTTCAGGGAATTATGTGATGGCAGGTAGCATACTTGTCAGACAAAGAGGAACCAAGATTCACCCGGGAAAGAACGTCGGAATGGGAAAAGACAATACATTGTATGCAAAGATCGATGGACTAGTCCACTTTGAACGGAGAGGTAAAAAGCGAAAACAGGTAAGTGTGCTTCAGACGATCTAAACACAAGACTCAAGACTCAAGACATGCGAATTTAAGTCTAGAGTTTTGAATTTCTTTTTTGAGCCCTCGATCCCCGTCGAGGGCTTATTTTATTAGTGAGTCTATCAGTCTATGAGTCTATAGACCAATGGACTAATGAACTAATAGACTATGTTCATAGACAGAGTAAAGATCCGCGTCAAAGCAGGCAGAGGTGGAAATGGATGTATAAGCTTCCGGCGGGAGAAGCATGTGCCCAAAGGCGGCCCGAACGGCGGCGACGGTGGAAGAGGTGGGAACGTCATTGCACAGGTTGATAACTATTCAAACACACTGGTTCGACAGTATTATACCCAGCATTACAGGGCTGAGGACGGAGAACACGGAAAAGGGAATAATCGGCATGGTAGGAATGGCAACGATGTGATGGTGCAGGTGCCGCCGGGCACCATAATACGAGACGCCGATACACATGAACTGCTGGCGGATCTTACGTCCCCTGGGCAAACTGTTATGCTCGCTGAGGGAGGCCTAGGCGGAAGGGGCAACACTCGGTTCAAAAGCAGCACCAACCGAACTCCCAGGATAGCTGAGAAGGGCGAACCGGGTGCGGAAAGGACGCTGGAATTGGAACTGCGGCTTATCGCCGATGTCGGACTGGTGGGCTATCCAAATGCGGGAAAGTCCTCCATTCTGGCCAGGGTCTCCGCAGCCAGACCGAAGATCGCTGAGTATCCTTTCACCACATTGTCGCCTGTTTTGGGAGTTGTCCCGGTTGACGACGAGAGAAGCTTCGTACTCGCGGATATACCCGGTTTGATAGAGGGAGCGCACTCAGGCGTTGGACTTGGCGACGAGTTTCTCCGGCACATATCGCGCACACGCGTGCTGATACACGTTATAGATACGGCGTCCGTGGACGGCCGCGATCCGGTGGAAGACTATGAGAATATCAATAAAGAATTGTCCCTTTACGACACTAGATTGGCTGAGCTACCACAGATCATAGCCGCCAATAAGATGGATCTGCCGTCAGCGAAACTCGGGCTTCAGAAATTGCAGCAGTATCTTACGACAGATAGAAACGTGAAACGTGAAACGTTAAACGTTAAACGTGGAGTCATCCCTATCTCCGCCGTGACAGGCGAGGGTCTCACGGAACTGGTCTACTCAACCTTTCAGCTTCTTGAGGATACGATCCGTTCCGATAGCCATCGAAAAACCGAACCTCAAGAACAGATTCTTGAATATAGATACGAACCCAGCTTCATGATCACAAAAGAGGGTGCGAAATATGTCCTCACAGGGAAGGCTGTGCGCCGGACCGTGCTCATGACCGATCTTGGGAACGAGCAAGCAGTAGTAATGCTGCACAAAAAACTTAAGCAGATGGGTGTCATCAGAGCGCTGGTTGAGGCGGGGGCTAAAGATGGCGATACTGTGGTGGTTGATGATACGGAGTTTACCTTTATGACTTAGGATAGATCCTGTGCTTACTTAAAAGTGATCGCTCTTGACAGCGGTTGTAAGATTCTGTATGCTAGGAATCGGGACTATAGAGCCAAGACCTGTAGACTTACTGACTCATAGATCTACTCCAGGGATGCGCTAAAACTGAAGAATGAGAAAAGTTGATCGCAAGGATCTCCTCAAAAATATAAGAAGAATTGTGGTGAAAGTTGGGACGAGTACGCTGACCTTTCCTGATATGAGGCTGAATCTGGAGCGTATTGAAGGTATGGTGAAGGAACTCGCTCAGGTAAAGGAAAGCGGGATAGATGTCGTCCTTGTCACATCCGGTGCCATCGCTACTGGTATGGGGAAGCTTGGCTGGAAAACACGGCCCAGAACCATCCCCCACCAGCAGGCTGCGGCTGCTATCGGGCAGAGCCACCTGATGCACACCTATGAGGGGATCTTTAGGAAATACGGTCATTTGGTGGCTCAGGTGTTGCTGACACAGGAGGATATAAGCGACAGAAAAAGATACACCAACGCCAACAATGCGCTATCCACGCTGTTACAGTGCGGCGTTATTCCCATAGTCAACGAAAACGATACGGTGGCTGTAGATGAGATCAAGGTGGGTGAGAATGACACCTTATCCGCGCTTGTGGCAAATCTGATCAAAGCGGACCTGCTGCTTATCCTCTCCGACGTTGATGGATTCTATGACACCGTTCGCAATCAGCCTATAGATGTTGTCTCATCTATCACGCCTGAGCTGAGGGAAATGGCAGGCGGTGAAGGAAGCACAGTATCAGTGGGCGGGATGGCTACCAAGCTCCGCGCTGCCGAGATCGTTACCGGATCCGGTGAAATGATGGTTATAGCGAACGGTCAAAAACCGGGCGTTATCACGCGGGTGCTCGAAGGATATGATGAAGGTACTATCTTTCTTCCAAGAAGCGACAAGATGTCCGGCAGAAAACGCTGGATCGCCTACTCTCTTCCTTGCAGAGGCACTATCAAGGTGGACGCCGGGGCGAAACTGGCACTCACGAAGCGCGGGAAAAGTCTGTTGCCGTCCGGTATAGCTGCGGTGTCAGGAGATTTCGAGTTCGGCGATGCCGTCAGGTGCGTTGATGAAAGCGATAGAGAATTCGCCCGGGGATTAACAAATTACAGCGCAGAAGAAGTGGAAGTGATAAAAGGTAAGCAAACCGATGAGATCGAGCCGCTTTTGGGCTATATGTATTACGATGAGGTGATCCATAGAGATAATCTTGTGATCCTAGAAGACCAGAATTATTAAACCACGAATTTCACTAATTGACACTAATTATATTAAGTCTATGGGTCTATAGGTCAATAAGTCTATAGGTCTATAGACGCATGGACTCATAGACTTATAGACCTATAGACTCTCTGATTCGTGACAATTCGTGTAATTAGTGGTTAGAAAAGGATTTACTTATGGGCCGCGACCTTTTGATGATAGAGGAAATGAAACAAAAGTATCCTGACGAGTGGCTGCTTGTTATAGATTGTGAACTCAGCGAAAATACAGAACTCAAAGCTGGAAGAGTTGTTGAACACAGCAGATGCCGAGGAGATATTCATAAGGCGTTGAAGGATTACAAAGGGAAGGTTGCTATATACTACGCTGGCGAGATTCCCAATGACCTGACGGTGATATTTTAGAGGAAGTAGACCCGGTAAAATGTAAGAAGACTGATCAAATTGAATCGCTTTTGGGCTATAAGTAAGTTTCAGTAAATGTTTTAGCCTTTCGGGTTTATGAGTGGACTCCCGCTTGCGCGGGAGTGACACGATACGATTGCTGTCATTCCCGCGAAAGCGGGAATCCAGTTATTAAGCAAAAGTTGAATACATTTTCTTAATCTTGCTTACAATGTCGTCTGGAAAAAGAGAGGCAAACAGATGGGATCATCCATAACTCACACCATCGATGGAGAATACATACGAGAATGGCTCGTGCTTGGGCCGTTCTTTCCAGATGACCTGGGTAAGGATTTCCTCTCTGACACAGGTGGCGAGGCGAGCATCGAACCCAAAGAGGGTGATACTGTCACCACAGCGGATGGCAAAACGCTGACATGGAAACGATACGAGTCCGGAAGAGACATCGTCAACCTACTGGATGCCGTTGGGGATCATGAATACGCGACAGCTTACGCCTTCTGCGTCCTGCAAAGCGAAATTGCAGGTGAAGCCCGGATCTATCTCGGAAGCGATGATGGCGTCGCAGTATGGATAAATGGCGAGAGGGTGCACCTCTTCTACAATAATCGTGCTCTGGTACTCAACAGGGATGTGTTTTCGGTGAGCCTGAAAACGGGCGCAAACCGCTGCCTGGTAAAGGTATCTAACATAACCGGAGATTGGGAATTTGCGATGCGGGTGTTGCCGCTGCCACCGGAACGCGCTGTTATTACTGGTATTATCAGCGATGAGAGTGGGAATCCTATACCGAAAGCCAATGTCCGTCTGGAACAGAGTGGAGAGGAGATTGCCAAGACGACCACAGACGTTTCGGGGAGCTACCGGCTGGAAATCTATCCCGTGCGCGGGCAGTATGACCTCTCCGCTATTAGTGAGAATCTGGGCATCTGGCAGTTGGGCATCGAACTGGCTGAGGGAGAACGCCGGACGCTGAACCTCACGTTAAAAGAGGCCGTCAGCATTGAAGGTACGCTCCTGATGTTGGATGATGCGACTCCGCATGTTGCTGTCCCTGTCCAGGCATTAGTAGCACAGGCATCCCTGCCTGTGCAGGTAGCCGCGACAACGCTTAGCGATGAGAATGGAAAATACCAGTTCATCAACCTGAAACCGGGACAGTATCAGTTGCGATGCCAGGTTCTAGGCGGGTATGTCTACTATGAGGAAGAGAAAGCCGGAAGGCCGGAAGACCAGAAAGCCGGAAAGCAAGAAAGACGGACGATGCCTGGTGAGCTTATAAGCCTATCAGCCCATAAGCCCATAAGTCTGAGAGTTGAGCAAGGCGAAACTCTCAAAAACATCAACTTCCGCTTCGCTCCTTTCAAGAAGGGGACATGGAGGAAGTACGGCTATCAGGACGGACTTACGCGTGAATGGATACCTTCTATTTATTGCGACCCGGACGATGTAATGTGGTTCGGTTCAGAAACCGGCGTCTTCCGCTACGATGGTAAGGATTTTATCCACTTTACCAAAAAAGATGGATTGGCTTATGGCCATCCCTGGTCTATTACACGCGACCTGAATGGCATGATGTGGTTCGGGATGTGGAATGGCGGTGTCTCCCGCTATGATGGGAAGAGGTTTAAAAATTTTACCACAAAAGATGGATTGGCGGGGAACACTGTTTTTGCCATCCACTGTGACCCGGATGGCATCCTGTGGTTTGGGACAATAGACGGGGGTATCTCTCGCTATGATGGTAAGGAATTCGTAAATATCACCACAAAAGACGGGTTGGTGAGTAACTCGGTCTATGCTATCCATCGCGACCCGGACGGCGTGATGTGGTTTGGAACACAAAACGGTGTGTCTCGCTATGATGGTAAGGAGTTCGTAAATATCACCACAAAAGACGGATTGGTGCATAACTTTGTCGTTGACATACATAGGGACCCAGATGGTATGATGTGGTTTGCAGCATGGGGTGGCTGGGGTGGGAAAGAGGGCGGTGGTGTCTCCAGATATGATGGTAAGGAATTTGTCAATTTCACCACAAAAGACGGGTTAGTGGATAACCGGGTTTTTGCTATACATCAGGATCAGGATGGCGTTATGTGGTTCGGTACATGTAGCGGTGGTGTCTCACGATACGACGGGAAGACATTTGTCAACTTTACCTCAAAGGATGGGTTATCGCGTAACGCTATCCTTGGTATTCAACGCGACCCGGATGGCGGAATGTGGTTTGGCACAGATGGAGGTGGCCTCCTTTGTTATGATCCGAAGACGTTTGTCAACTTCACCATAGAAGATGGGTTGGGAAGTAATAGTGTCCGTGCCATACATCGGGACCCAGATGGTGTGATGTGGTTTGCGACAGACAATTTTGGGACAGACCCTATCCTTGGAGAGAAGGGGGGTGTCTCTCGATACATCCCCCCTCATTCCCCCCGTGCTAAAGGTGGAATTAAATGGGGGTTTATCAACCTGACCACAAAAGATGGACTGACGCATAACTCTGTCGTTACAATCCATCGCGACCCGGATGGTGTGATGTGGTTCGGGACAAGCAGGCATCCCGGCGAAGCGGCCGGGGTCTCCAGATATGATGGAAAGGAATTTACCAACTTCACCACAAGAGATGGATTGGCCCATAACAATGTCAATGCCATCTATCGGGACCCGGATGGCGTGATGTGGTTTGGGACAAAGGGCGGGGTCTCCAGATATGACGGGAAGGAGTTCATCAACCTCACTACAAAAGAAGGGTTGTTGAATAACATTGTTAATGCCATCTGCCGGGACCCAGATGGCGTCTTGTGGTTTGGTACAGGCGATACAGCTTCTGCAGGTGGGTTATCCAGATATGATGGAAGGGATATGGGGAATTTTCCCCATTTTGTAAACTTCACCATAGAAGACGGTTTGGCAGGTAATGCGGTTAGATACATCCACCGGGACCCAGATGGTGTGATGTGGTTTGCGACGGAGAGTGGTGTTTCACGATACGACGGCAAGGGATTTATCAATCTCACCATAGAAGACGGGTTGGCCGATGACTATGTCAACACTATCTATCGTGGCCTGGATGGCATCCTATGGTTTGGGACAGACAACGGTGTCTCTATGTATGATGGTATCGCGTGGTCTTCGCTGGATACCCGTGATGGTCTGGCAGGCCGCTACGTTGTATCAATTCTTCAGGATCCGGATGGCTTCTTATGGTTTGGGACACAAGACGGCGGTGTCACGCGCTATCGGAGGAGCACCACGCCGCCGAAAGCTCGTATCGTCTCCGTCACCACAGATCAGACCTACCGCGACCTGTCCGCCATTCCAGCGTTCACACCCAGTACCCGCGTCACCATCGAGTATAATTCCATAGACTTCAAGACAGTCCCGGAAAAGCGGCAGTATCGCTGTCGTGTCATTGAAATCCCCCCTAACCCCCCTTTACCAAAGGGGGGATCAAAGGGGGATTTTACAGAGGGGGAAACCAGAGGAATAGACACAGACTGGCGCAAGCCAACGAAGGCGACATCCTATGACTTTGTCTTCGACGAGTCGGGCACGTATACCTTCCAGGTGCAGGCAATTGACCGGGATCTCAACTACTCTGAACCTGCCTCTGTGAAGCTTGAAGTGATACCCGACCCAAGGAACCACCGTATCATTCAATTAGAGGAGCATATCCGTCAGCAGGAACTGGCAGAGATGGAGAGGATGCAGCAGGAACTGGAAAACGCGCGACAGATACAGCAATCACTCCTACCTAAAAGTCCACCTCAGATTAAGGGATTCGATATAGCAGGCACATACCTCCCGGCAAAGGAAGTCAGCGGAGACTTCTATGACTATCTGCCTCTGGGAAAGGATGCAGGGATCGTGTTGGCGGATGTCACCGGCAAGTCAGTGAAAGCAGCGATGGTAGCTGCTCTGGCAGATGGGATGCTGGATGCACAGATCAAAGGACGGAGAGACCTCTGGGGATCCCCAAGCAAGATCCTGAGAGAAATGAACCTGGGTCTTCGACCACGACTCATCCGCAATGTGTTCGTCGCTATGTCACTGGGCATTATCCGTGCACAGACTGCTGAAGCAAGCTTCAGCACTCCAGAGAGAAAGCTCCTGTTCTCCAACGCTGGTATGCCCTACCCCATAGTGAAGCACGGGAAGAAGGTCTGGGAACTGGAAGTGAGTGGAATACCCCTGGGTCTTACGGACAGAGCGGAATATCAGGAGTCAAGCTTTGACCTGGAGGAAGGAGATTCTGTGGTCTTCTACTCCGATGGTATCATTGAGGCAGCGAATAAGGCAGAGGAGATGTATGAGACCGAGAGGTTGCTGAGGTTGATTCAGCAAGCTGATCCAGGCCTCTCTGCACAGAGAATGGTGGACTTGATATTGAGGGATGTCACTGCCTATGTCGGTGGCGAAGAGGCATCCGATGACATCACCATCGTTGTCATCCGATGTAAGGAGTTTAATGGATGTGCGTTGCCAAAGACGAAGGAGAGAAGAAATGTCCTATAAAGTCATTGTAGTTATTGAGAAAGACGAATATGGCTATTACGCATACTGCCCTGAACTTGAGGGATGTCAAACCCAGGGCGATACCTTAGAGGAAGTATTGGACAATATAAAGGAAGCTATCGAACTTTATTTGGAAACACTGTCAGAGGATGAGATAAAAACTTCTCTGAGCAAGGAAATCCTTACTACATCCCTAGAGGTGGAAGTTGGCTAAGTTGCCGAGACTAACACCACGACAGGCGGAGAGAATGTTGCTAAAGGCCGGGTTTGAGATGGTCAGAAGCAAGGGCAGTCATAGGATATACATGAAAGGAGAGAAGAGGTTAGTTCTTCCTTTCCACTCTGGTAAGATATTACATCCGAAGGTAATCAGACAGGTGTTAAAGAGTATAGAGAGTGATGAATAGAAAAAATGACTTCGAGAGAGGTTTGACAATGGGCATTAAAGAAATGGTGTTGGAGAAAGCTAAGGGGGCGAAAAAGGCGGCTCGGATTTTGGCGGGAGTGTCTTCGGCTGTTAAGAACAAGGCGCTTATGGCGATGGCAGACGGGCTTGTGGATGCCACGGAGGAACTAAAGAGAGAGAATGAGAAGGATCTGAAATACGCTCAGACGAAGGGGTTGTCATCGGCGCTGATAGATCGCCTCGCTCTGACGGATAAGCGGATCGATGCGATGGCTTCGGGGTTGAGGGAGATCGCTGCTCTCCCGGATCCTGTGGGCGAGGTGACGCGGATGTGGCGGCGACCTAATGGCCTCCAGATCGGCAAGATCCGCGTTCCCATAGGCGTGATCGGCATAATATACGAATCCCGTCCGAATGTGACGGCAGATGCGGTGGGGCTATGTCTGAAATCTGGCAACGCGATCATCCTGCGCGGCGGGTCCGAAGCTATCAACTCGAATGTTGCTATCGCGAAGATACTGATGCAGGCGGCTACAGCCGTTGGCTTACCCGAAGGTTGCATCCAGCAGATTGACATTACCGACCGACAGGCGGTCATGGAGATGCTGAAGCTGGATGAATACATTGATCTGATTGTCGCTCGCGGCGGCCTCGACTTGATCCGAACCATTACTGAGAACTCAACGATCCCGGTTGCCAAGCACGCGGCAGGGATCTGCCATACTTACGTGGATGTCGGGGCCGATCTGGAAATGGCGGAGGAAATCTGCTTTAACGCGAAGGTGCAGCGTCCGGGCGTGTGCAACGCCATGGAAACCATGCTGGTGCACAAGGATGTAGCGGAGGAGTTTCTGCCGCGCATGATCCGTCGGTTCCGGGAAGCGAACGTGGAGATCAGAGGGTGCCCACAAGTGAGGAAAATCGTCCCCGATGTTGCTGAAGCCACAGAGGAGGATTGGCGGACTGAGTATCTGGACTTGATCCTCTCGGTCAGGGTGGTCAAGGATATTGATGCGGCTATAGATCACATCATGACCTATGGAAGCAATCACTCGGATGCTATAGTCACCAAAGATTACCAGCGGGCGCATAAGTTCCTGAAGGAAGTTGACTCGGCAGCCGTCTATGTAAACGCTTCCACCAGGTTTACTGATGGGAACGAATTTGGTCTGGGAGCCGAACTGGGGATCAGTACCCAGAAACTGCACTCCAGAGGCCCTATGGGACTGGAGGATCTCACCAGTCAGAAGTTTATAATCTTCGGCAGCGGGCAGATTAGGGAATAGTCAATAGTCAATAGTCAATAGTCAATAGTCAATAGTCGATAGTCAATAGTCAATAGTCGATAGTCATTAGTCATTAGTCATTAGTCATTAGTCATTAGTCGCCAGTCCCTAGTGACTATTGACTGATCCCTAGAGACTGATTCGGGGTTGCAAAGGTGAAGCTGGCGATCATGGGAGGTACATTTAACCCTCCACATCTGGGTCATCTGATTTGCGCTGAGGAGGTGTACGATCATTTTAAGTTCGACAAAGTGAT
>Ga0315314_1004373_pt1 | contig 10628 bp, 9 predicted proteins | sample TDP9_MG_FD_203631 | JGI IMG/M metagenome (GOLD analysis project Ga0315314, IMG submission 203631) | Freshwater sediment microbial communities from Lake Towuti, South Sulawesi, Indonesia - TDP9 | ecosystem: Environmental > Aquatic > Freshwater > Lake > Sediment | place: Indonesia: South Sulawesi... | reverse complement strand
CTGCCCAGGCTTGTTACGTATATTTGTGCTTGTCACGTCTTTATCTCGGCTCAGCTCCAAGCATCTTTCAGCCGCATACAATAATTCTATCAGTCGTGCCCAGTGCGTTGCTAAGGTTGCGTGCACAGGCTTGCCCCCAAGGGTTTCATACATTTTCTTATACTCTTCCTGAGCCAAAGGAGTAGCCATCCCGTCAGAAGCGTTCAATCGTCCTAAAGGTGCAACTCTGTAGATGCCGCTGTCTGGTCCGTCTACCAAGCCTTTCCAACCAACCTTTTTGAGGTACGGCAGCTTCACATAGGTCCATTCTTCCACGTGCTCAGCAACATTGTTCAAGTAGTCAGCAGGCGCCCATTTCGCGAATTCCTTGCCCTCAGGGTCCACTACCCGAATCTTTCCATCGTAGAAGTTAACTTTGTTGTTCTCGTCAACCGTACCCATATAATAGGTTCGAAGCTTGTAAGCATCGCTGAGGATTAAGTCCACATACTTCTTGTTCTTCAAAACCACATCATTAAACACCTGCAAACTAAACTGCGCAAACTTAACGCTAGACTCAGCCATCTTCTCGATTTCTTGACGCTCCTCTTCAGTTATAGCCTTCGACATGCCGCCTGGCAACCCACAAACAGGATGAGTAGCCTTGCCACCAATCATCGCCGTAATCTTCTGCCCATAAGCCCTATGCTTAATCACCTCCTTAGCTATGTCCAAACCCACCTTGCTAATCACGCCCAAAATGTTGCGTTCAGCAGCGGGCGCTGTTGGACCCACAACAAAGTCTGGGGCACCCAGGAAGTAGAAATGCAAAGTGTGATCATAGACATAGTAGCCACTGTACGTCAGTTCCCGCAGTTTCTTAGCCGCCAACGGCGGATCAACATGAAACGCCGCGTCCAAAGCCTTCGTAGAAGCCATATGATGGGCTACGGGGCAGACACCGCAGATCCGAGGCGTAATCTGGGGCAAATCCTCGGCTTTCCTCCCAACGCAGAATCTTTCGAAGCCCCTTAACTCGGGAATCTGCAGGTAGGCGTTTGCAACGTTTCCCTCCTCGTTTAGAAATATTTGGATGCGTCCGTGTCCCTCAAGCCTGGTGATAGGGTCGATTGTTATCTCCTTCATTTTTTCACCCTCCTGCGCAGAATCGAACTGGGTAACGAATACCTGTAAAACGTTCCCAAAGGATCCTTAACCTGCTCCATGAGCTTCTGAGGATTAAACTCCTTCTCCTTCTCTTCCTCAAGCCCCAAGATTGAAGCCAAAGCGCTTATCATGGCGGCTCCCTGCTCAGTCGCCCTAGGACATGGTCCACCGCATCCGGTGCAGGGCATGTTGGCGCTTATACATTGGGCTTCGCATCCGCCTCGTGTGGCGGGTCCCAAACAGATTATTCCCTGCTCCAACAAGCATTTTTCGGGTTGGGGCACAATCTCGAAGACACGGTAAATGTGGCTGATTTTTTTCTCCTCTTTCTTGCGTGGGCATTCGTCGCACACTGATTTCTCTGGACCCAAGACCGAGCCTTTTGGAGGTAGTAAACCCTTGGCTATGGCTTCAACCGCCGAAGCGATTCGTTTTGGTGTAGGCGGGCAGCCAGGCAGGTAGTAGTCAACTTCTACAACTTGGTCAAGCGTTCTTACAGTGTCGTAGAACTCTGGCAGCCTCAACTCTCCCTCTGGAACTTTAAACCGTGTATGGGGAACCACGCCCTCGGGATTTACTGTTGAAGGGTTTTTCAGATAAACTGTGTCAAAGATTTCTTTTCGGTCAGCCACGTTAGCTAATCCTGGAATGCCTCCTTGATGGGCGCATGAACCGAAGGCAACCAAGACTTTGGCTTTCTGGCGTAGCAGTTTCGCCAAGTACTCTTGTTCTTCGTTTCGTACGGCACCGTTGAAGAAGCAGACATCTATGCTCTTGTCGGGCATGGCTTCAACATCTTTATACTTGACGTCTATGGCTACGGGCCAAAACACAATGTCTGCCAAGGCAACAACGTCAAGTATCTTCTCGTCTGTGTCCAAAACCGCTATTTCACAGCCGCCGCAGCTAGCCGCCCAGTAGAAGGCGAATTTGAGTTTTTGTTTGCTCATATTTGACTCACCACTTTAGAAGCGTCAACCCTCAGTTCTTTAAGTGCAAGTTCTTCTGGACTGAAACCCATGGCTAAGCCCAGCAGCTGAGGATAGTGCAACACGGGCATGCCATAGGTTTCGTTGAACATTCTCTCAATCCTAGACTGGTTGGTGTCGAACATCATGTGACAGAAGGGACAAATGGTTATGACCGCTTGAGCGTGAACAGCCTTCATGTGCGAAAGCTTGTCTCTTGCCAACGATAATGGGATCTTGTCGTTGACACCGATTACAGGCGCGCCGCAGCATTCGGTCTCATCCAGATAGTCTAGGCACTTGGCGCCAGTCACCTCGATTAGGCTTTTGAGAATCTTGGGGTTTTCTGGGTCGTCGAAGCCTATGTGCTTCTGTGGACGTACAACGTGGCATCCGTTGTGCTCGGCAACGCTGAGGTTGGTAAGCGGTTTTTTAACGGTCTCTTTGATTTTTTCGAGTCCGATGTCTTCGGCGAGAACCTGCATGAGATGTTTGACTTCGATTGTTCCTTTGAATTCGAGTTCAACGTCTTTCAAGTAGCTGTTGACCCTTTCCCTCTCGTGTTTGTCTTCTCTGAGCATCTTGTTCACTTTGCGCAAAGTGCCAGCGCATCCTGGACAGAGGGTCATGATGTTCAGCCCTTGTTTTTCTGCTATACAAAGGTTTCGCGCTGCCAAAACGAGCATTATGTCATGGCTTGCGGGGTCTAACGGAAGCCCACAGCAGTTGTAGTCAGGCATCTCAACAAGTTTTATGCCCAGTTTCTCAGCAACCTTTCTAGCTGAGATTTCGTAACTTGTCACTCTGTACGGTATGGCGCATCCGAGAAAAAGAAGATACCTACGTGCGGGCATTTGAGTTTCCTCCCTTCTCAACCAATTTTGAAAATCCTGTTCGGTTGAAAAGCTTCGAAATGCTTTCCACGTTGGCTTTTGGCAACGGGGGCAATCCCGCCTCTTGCCGTCTTCTCAGCCTAAGTTCCGGAATCTTGTAGGCGAGGCCTGTTTCCATAACTGCACCTGCGAGTTCCTTGAAAACTGGCGGCATGTATCCTTCTTGAACCGCTATGTTTCTGAGCGCTCTGATGACGCTGGAGATTTCCACGTCTTGGGGGCAGTGGTCGACGCATGTGTAGCAGGCTGCGCAGAGCCAGAGTTGGTCGCTTGATAGAACCTTGTCTTTTAGTCCTAACTGTGCCATTCTCAGTATTTGTCTGGGTCTGTATGAGTCGCTGAACCTGGCGATTGGGCAGTCAGCTGTGCATGTGCCACACTGAAAGCACATCATCATGCGTTCGCCGCCTGGAATCTTCTTGACTTCATTCTTGAATTGCATGTCAATGTCGGTGATTTTCAGCGTGGCTTTCGTCTCGATTTCTTTCTTTTCACTCATGGCCTTTGCCTCCGTTCTTAAGCGGACTTGGTCCGAGTTTTCTTATTTCATCAACCATTTCCCTAATAACCGTGGCGAACCTGTCGCCTTCAGAGGCTGAGACCCATTCTAATCGGAGTCGTTCGGACTCGATGCCGAACTGCTCTAAAACCTTCTTTAGGAGAAAGATTCTCCTCTGAGCCTTGAAGTTACCCGAAAGATAGTGGCAGTCTGATGGGAGATGGCAGCCTGCGACTAGCACTCCATCTGCGCCGTCTTTGAATGCCTCTAGCACAAAAATTGGGTCTATTCGTCCGCTGCACATCACCCTGATGATTCTCACGTTTGGAGGATACTGCATTCTACTGACTCCAGCCAAGTCGGCGCCGGCGTAGGCACACCAGTTACATAGAAAGCCCACAATTTTGGGCTCAAACTCTGTTTCAGTCATGTTTCGCTTCCTCCGTTAATGCAGCCTTAACCTGCGCCAGAATCTGCTCGTTTGTGAAGTGCCCCATGGTGATTGCCTTTGTCGGACAGGACGAACCGCACGTGCCGCAGCCCTTGCACAAGGCTTCGAGAACCTTTGCAACTGGTTTTTCATTGTTCATTTCCATTTCGATGGCGTTGTAGGCGCACACAGACGCGCAGATTTTGCATCCGCTGCAAAGTTCTTTATCCACATTCCCTATGCTTCCTTCCATTTCTAGAGCCGTTTTAGACAGAACAGTTGCCGCTCTAGCTGCGGCTGCACACGCTTGCGAGATGCTTTCATCTATAAATTTGGGCGAATGCGCCATGCCGCAGAGGAACACGCCGTCGGTGGCAAAATCAACTGGGCGGAGTTTCATGTGCGCTTCCAGGAAGAACTTGTCCTTGGTCAACGGCACCTTTAACATTCCAGCCAAACGTTCATTGTCGGGATTTGGAACCGTAGCCACGCTCAAAACTAGGAGGTCGGGTTCAATTGGAATCCACGTCTTTAGAACGGGCTCCCAGGCTGTGACTCTGAGTTTCCCGTTTTCTTTGGTGACATCTGGCTTTCTTTCATCGTCGTAGCGTATGAATATAACTCCTTTGTCGGCTGCTTCACGGTAATAATCTTCCCTGAATCCGAAGGTTCGCATGTCCTTGTATAAGACGTAGACGTCGGTTTCGGGGCTCAACTCCTTGATTTTCAGAGCGTTTTTAACCGCCTGACCGCAGCATATCCTTGAACAGTTGGGGCGCTCATCGTTTCTTGAACCAACACACTGTATCATTGCAACCATTTTTGCGTCGAATCCGCCTTTAGCGAGTCTCTCTTCCAACTCATGCTGTGTCAGCACTCTTTCCTCTGTTCCATACAAATACTCGGTAGGCTTGTACTCAACCGCGCCTGTTGCGACCACGACGACGCCGTGTTCAATCTCCTTCTTTTCACCATTATTTTTCAGCATCGTCTTGAAATTTCCAATATAGCCCTTAATGTCACTAACGTCCGAATTCAGGTGAACGTGAATCTTGTCGTTTTCCATAACTTCTTTAACAAGTGATTTCAGCCGTTCCTGCGGGTCTTCAGACCCAAGCAGATAATGGATTTTGCGGGCGTATCCGCCCAGTTCCTTGTCCTTCTCAACCAAGTGAACCTCGAAGCCTTGCTTGGCCAACTCCAGTGAGGCAACCATTCCTGAAAGGCCTCCGCCTATGACTAGTCCTGTGGGAACGACGTTTATCATGGGCTTTGGCAACGGCTTTAACAAACGAGCCTTGGCGACTGCAGCTCTAACTAAATCCTTCGATTTTTCTGTTGCCTCTTTGGGCTCGTGCATGTGCACCCACGAGCACTGGTCCCTTATGTTTGCCATCTCGAAGAGGTAGATGTTTAATCCAGCCTCTCGAACGGTTTCTCTGAAGAGCGGCTCATGTGTTCTGGGCGTGCAAGAGGCAACGACCACTCTGTTTAGGTTGTGCTCCTTAATTCTTTCACGAATGCCCTTCTGAGTGTCTTGTGAACAAGTGTAAAGGTTGTGTTCAGAGTAGACGACGTTGGGCAACTTCTTAACGTATTCTACAACTTCAGGGACATTGACCACGCCGCCTATGTTGATTCCGCAGTGACAAACGAACACACCGATTCGAGGTTTCTCGCCAGAAACGTCTCTCTCAGGCGGATACTCTTTGGCAACAGTGAGTTTACCCCTCTCCGACACTGTAATGCCACCCGCCTTAGCGGCTGCACCACTCGCTTGAGCCACGCTTTCGGGAATGTCTTTCGGAGAGGCAAAGGCGCCGCAGACGTATATTCCTGGGCGAGAGGTTTCCACGGGTGAGAAAGTGTTTGTTTCGCAGAAGTTGTACCTGTTTAATTTAATGCTGAGGATTTTGGCTAGTTCTATGGCGCTTTTGGGCGGTCTCATTCCAACCGATAAAACCACGAGGTCGAATTCCTCGTCTTTTGGTGTTTCTTCCTCCACGTGTCGCACTATGAGATTCTGGGTCTCTGGAATCTCATGAACGCTTGACACCCTTGACCTCACGAATTTGACTCCGTACTCTTCCTTTGCCCGATTATAATATGAGTCGAACTCTTTTCCAAACGCGCGCATGTCCATAAAGAATATGGTGCAATGTACGCCTGGAGTGTGCTCCATGGCTATGACCGATTCTTTTATGGTGTACATGCAGCAGGCGGATGAGCAGTAGTTGTTTCCAACCAAGGCGTCGCGGGAGCCCACGCACTGTACAAAAGCTACTCTCCATGGAACGGTTCCGTCGGAGGGACGCAGGATTCTTCCGCCGTGTGGTCCCGAGGCGCTCAAAATCCTTTCAAACTCGATGCTGGAAACAACGTTGGCGTATCTTCCATAACCGTACATGCTTTTGAGGCGAGGGTCAAACTCTTCAAAACCGGGTGCAAGAATTATGGCTCCTACGTCCAGGTTTACGACTTCGGGTTTCTGGTTGAAGTCAACCGCTTCGGCTTTGCAGACGTTCATGCACAATTCGCATTTGAGGCAGTTTTCTTCGTCAATTGCGTACTTTAGGGGGACAGCTTGAGGAAATGGAACATATATCGCCTTTCGAATGCCCAGTCTCTCGTCGAATTCATTTGGCACCTCGATAGGACAGTACTGGGCACATGCGCCACAGCCATTGCATTTATCCTCGTTCACGTATCTGGGTTTCTTCATTATTTTGACTTTGAAATTTCCCGCCTCACCACTGACCTCTTCTAACTTCGCATTGGTTATCAGTTGAATATTGGGATGCCTTCCAGCACCAACGAGTTTCGGCGCCAGGATGCACATGGAGCAGTCGTTTGTTGGGAAGGTCTTGTCCAACTGCGCCATGGTTCCGCCTATGCTCGGCGACTCATCCAACATGTAGACTTTGAATCCAGCGTCTGCTAAATCAAGTGCCGCCTGTATTCCAGCGATTCCGCCGCCTACGATGAGTGTTGCTCCCACTGTTTTGCTCACTTTGTTACCCTCCGTTTGAAGGCTTGCTGGCTCTCACTTTGATTGAAGCTGATAAAGCATTTCAACAGCCTTTTTAACCGTTTTTTTCTCGCCGCGCACTACGAAATGGAGACTGTTCTCGAGCTTCACAACTACACCGAGCATTCGCGCTATTTCTTCCACTCTTTCTTTGGCAATGGGCTTCGACAACGTTATCCTAGTCCATCCAATGCTGCTATTTCTCGGTAAGCCCGGAACAAATCTGGGTCCTGCTGTGGGAATTTCTCGTAGCTCGCCTCGTTCAGCTCTGTCGAGTTCACTTATCCAATCTTTGGCGTAGTCGTCGCAGACACATATGGCGGTTGCGACGAGGTCTCGCTTAACCTTCTCAATACTGTGCTGAAGATCTGGAAGTCTTTCGTTTGCCAATTCTATGTCGCATTCTGGGCATATATGAGAGCGAACAAAATTCATCTGGGTTCGGCAGTTTCGCAGTTGACGTGCATATTCGGCGTCTACCTTGATGTCTTTTCTAACAAGGTCGCCGAACATTCTGACTAGAACCCACCAGATCTGTTCTGACCGTTGCAGCTGAACGTTGATGTAACCTCTGGTGCCCTCGGTTACCCCGGGGGTCACCATGGAAACTGGGGTTACTGGGATGCTTGGCGTTGGAGGAGTTTCTGCGGGTAATTCTGGAATCGCTTCGCCCTTGCGAGCCATATCTTCTAGGCGCAGCCTGATTGCTTCGGCTACAAACTCTGATATGCTTCTGTAGCGTCCTGTCCTCTTCATTAGTTTTCTTATTTCCTCTATTAATTCTTCTCTGATGCTTATTGTTGCCCATTCTGGCATTGAGATTCCTCTTTTGGGGTTTCTCTTATGTTAAGAGTAACTCAAACATAACATATATATACTTTGTTTATAGAGATCATACATCTATTTACGAGTAATTAGGAGATTCAGGCTATGGAAAGCCGCAAAATTCAACGCGTCGGTTACTCTACGTTTAGCATATCACTTCCAAAAGACTGGGTGGAAGACACAGGTCTAAAACAAGGCGACCTCCTCATGGTTGTACCCGAAAAAGACGGTTCATTAAAGTTGATTCCAAGCAGCATGGTAGAACGAAAAGCATTGACTGAAGAGTACATAATAAACTCAGACCTCTGCAACGAACCCAGAATGCTGGAAAGACTCATCGTCGGAAACTACACGCTTGGGCGAGACGCGTTCAAAATAGTTTCTTCCACCCGCATAGGCAGCATGCACGTTGAGGAAGTGCGTCAAATCACCCGCAGACTTATGGGGTTGGGCATAGTTCAAGAGACCCCCCATGAAATCGACCTTCAATGCTCTATAGACCCAACAAGATTCAAGATAGACATGCTTATGCGCCGACTGTCAGTAATTGCCTCAACCATGAACACCGAGGCAATGCAGGCGCTTACAGAAGCTAATCAAGAACTGGCTGAGGACACCATTCGCCGTGAGGATGAGGCTGACATGATGTATTGGCTTGCCATACGACTACTTCTCTCCGCGCAGCGCGACCGAGTCATTGCAGACAAAATAGGTTTGGAAGAACCATCCCACATCCTGTACTACGCACTCATCACGAGATATCTGGAAATGATTGCAGACTACGCTGAAGACATTGCGAGGAGAGCAATAGAATTCAAAACCCATGTCAGGGAAAGGGCGCTCAAACAGGTGATGAGTAAGATAGTCAATCTGAGTGAGTTGGCTCAGAACGTTTTCCTGAAGGCTATGGACTGTGTTTTCAACGGAGACATCGCAATAGCCAACAACGTTTTAGAGATAACGAAAGTTATCAGAAACGAGCATGAAAGACTAATGAAAGACCTTCCAGAATCCCCATTTCTCAGAACCGTTGTCTTAGACATAACCAGAATAGCCGACAACGGAGCAGGCATCGCTGTCATAGCCATAAACCGAGCGTTGGAGAAAGCAAGCAAAATATGTTCGGTCAGTGGTTTGGAAGCCTAATCAATGAATTCGCCCATTTTTTCTGACATTATTTCTGACATTAGGAAACATGGTTCTTTGAAAAGACAATACAGAGGAAGCCTACTTCAGAAATAAATCAGTGTCTTTCATCGTCGTTTTCCTTTTGCGCTATGTTTGAAACATGAAGGGCTAAAAATATATTAGGCTGTTTGCACATGTCCTTCTTTTCTGCACTATAAAAACGAGTAGGAGAGAGTCGTTTGAGCGAACTTGACCTGGGTTTTATGGGAGAAATAGCAAACACTCCTAGGGGCAAAGGCATCCTTCTATGCATTCAATGCGGAAGATGCTCAAGCGGGTGCCCAGTTGCCAGACTAACAAGCGAACACAACCCCAGACGACTGATGGAAATGGTCATCATAGGCTTCAAAAAGGAGGTTCTGCCCACCCAACTTCCATGGTACTGCCTATCATGTTTCACTTGCCTAGACAGATGTCCCCAAGGCGGCGACGTGGGCGAAGTGATGTTTGCCATAAGAAACCTCGCTGTAAGACAAGGTAACGTGCCAGCCGGGGTTGCCGCCCAAGCCAAAAGCCTCTATGAAACAACACGAGTCATAAATCCCGTTCGAACAGCCTTGGACAAGAGGGAAAGCCTCGGTTTAAGCAAAATCACCAACGAAGGATTGGAGGAAGTGCAAAAAATCCTGAAGAAAACGGGAATGGACAAGATACTACAATCTAAGTGAAAAGATGGTGAAAGATATGAAGTACGCATTTTTCTTGGGTTGTCTCATACCCGCAAGAGAACTCAGCTACGAGGTTTCGGTCAGAAAGGTTCTGCCCGAATTAGGCGTAGAACTAGTCGACATGAAGGGAACAAACTGCTGCGCACCATTCAGCATTCAGTCAGTTGATCACGCAAGTTGGATGGCACTTTCAGCCCGCAACCTCTGCATAGCTGAGGAAATGGGACTCGACATCATGACTCTCTGTAACGATTGTTACGAATCTTTGCTAATGGTGAACACTCTTCTAAAGAGAAACTCCGAACTCAGAAATGAGGTCAACCAAATACTTTCTGAGGTGGGCAAAGAGTTCAAGGGAAAGATTGATGTCAAAAACCTCGTGGATGTACTCTACGGAGACGTAGGGCTCGATAAAGTAAAAAGCGCAATCAAAGAACCCATCGGCGGATTGAGGGTTGGAACGCAACCCGGATGCCACCTGACCAAGCCCAAACGCATACACTTTGAGGTTTTTAGAGGCTTCAACGAGTTAGACGTGCTTGTGCAAGCCACGGGTGCGGAATCCGTTCCTTACGAACGCAAAGAAATGTGTTGTGGAGGTCCGCTGCGAGACATAAACGATGACCTAGCTAGACAGGTTTCGAGGCAAAAGCTCCTAGCCTTAAAAAACGCTGAGGTGCAGGGCGTCGTCACGGTTTGTCCCTTCTGCTTCTTGCAGCTCGATTTAGGGCAGCTAGAGGTTAAGAGACATTTTAACGAGGAATACAATCTGCCCATCATACACTTTATTGAATTGTTACGGATGGCGATGGGCATGAAACTCGAAGAATGGGAGGTTAAGGCGCACAGAATTCCAATAACAGATGTCCTTAAGGGTAGATTATAGGAGGAGAAAAAAATGGAACAAAAAACAGTTTTGGTAATTGGCGGCGGAATATCGGGCATACAGGCTTCGTTGGACCTAGCGAGCAGAGGATACAAAG
>Ga0315314_1004371_pt1 | contig 10631 bp, 10 predicted proteins | sample TDP9_MG_FD_203631 | JGI IMG/M metagenome (GOLD analysis project Ga0315314, IMG submission 203631) | Freshwater sediment microbial communities from Lake Towuti, South Sulawesi, Indonesia - TDP9 | ecosystem: Environmental > Aquatic > Freshwater > Lake > Sediment | place: Indonesia: South Sulawesi... | reverse complement strand
CCAAAATCACTTCAATTCCGTGTGCCAGAAGCCACTGGAGACTATCCTCTTCCAGTTCCTCGTCCGTAACCAGGATGTCAATGGTGCTAACAGGGATCACCCGTATCAGTCCAACCTTCCCGATCTTTGAGGAGTCTCCCAAGGCTACCACTCGCGAGGCGCAGCCGATCATCACCTGTTTCATGGAGGCAGAGAAGGAGTCCAGTGAGTAGATCCAGCCTTCCTTACAGATGGCGTTGAAGGCCAGGAACAGGGTCTCCGCACGGATACTCTCCAGGCCCTTTTCCGCGGCCGGCCCAACGAAGGCATACGACTTATTGCGCAATACTCCGCCAGGACAGAGGATAGTCCAGTTTTCCCGCGCCGCAATATAGACTACTTCAATTGAGTTGGTAACGATCTTCAGGTCTCTCTTTCCGCTCAGGGCACGCACAAAGGCGGCCATAGTTGTGCCCGCATCAATCAGGATGGATTCTCCGTGCTTCACGAGGCCGTCCGCGGCTCGCCCGATCCATTCTTTCTGATCCTTGCGGACCTCGCTCGCCAGTTCACAGGGCAGTTCTTCGCCTGGGTTATAGGACAACATCGCGCCTCCGTGTGTCCGCCTGACCAGGCCTTTCTCCTCCAGCGCGCACAGGTCGCGTCTAATCGTAACCGGCGATCTCCCGAGTTGTGCGGCCAAGTCCTGAACCGTCACCGCTCCTGCTCCGCTCAATAGCGGCAGTATCTCATACCGCCGCAAAGCAACCGATTTCCTCACAGTAAGCCTCCCCATCCCGGCACACAGCAGGGATTCAGCCGGATGCCGGATTATTCTAAGTATAAGTGCTCCTTCCCGATTTGTCAATTGCATTGTTCATTATGTTCCATTTCAAGCCTAACATAACTCGTTTGTTGACCATTACTCCGACCTTATGTATCACGACAGGCTGTGCAGGCGATCTTCCGCATTCTAGAGACCTCTCTGCCGGGAGAGACCATTGGATAGACCCCCTTTGGGTCTGCCATCTCAACCCTGGGCACGAAAGCCCGCAAATAAGAGCCCGTGCGGGGTGCGAGCGCTATTTGAGATTCCAGCCGCTGAATTCTGTCCTTCATCATTCTGCCCAAAACGCTCATTTAAATTGATTATTTCTTCTCCAACTATTGACAAGATATAGCATTCTGAATAAAATAATACTGAAAAGAGGTTGGTGTTGGGTCGTGGAGACGGAGGGAGAATCTCCAAGCCGGATACTCTGCGGCACGATGCGAGAAGCGCCATGAAAACCACGGGGAGATCAAGAAGCAAACGCTGGACGCAGTCAAAGGCAACCCTTTTCGCGCTGATTGCGGTTCTCGTGATTATTGCGCTGACGCGGATCCTGCCTTCCTTGATTCCCCGTTCAATGAGTTCGGCGCTCGCTAATCCCACAGCCAACATGGACAAAGAATTCTACATCAGGGGCGAAGTGCTGGAAACGGCAAAGTTCCCTATCCCCATGGGTGAAATGATCTGTGCCCTGGTCAAGGACGGCAGCGGACAGGGCTGGGTGCTGGAGCGCAATGCCCCAATGCCCCAAAAGGGCGACTTCCTGCGCAAGAAGGTGCGGGTAGATGTGAATCCATCGCGGAAAGCCCTGAAGGGCGCGGATTATGTATTCATGGTCGTTGGCAAATGAGATTCTCTATACTAGGCAACAGCAGCAAACGCGCACACTGTGCGCAAGATTCTTGCGGGAAGGAGGTGATGAACCGGGGCTAGGAGGAAATACAGGAAAATGCTTGACCTCGCCGGCCTCCAGGAGGACCGGCAAGGAAACCCTTTCAACCTGTGAGGGCTGGGAGGCAAAAAAAGATTGTGAAAGGAGAACACAGGTGAAAAGGCAGCGGAAAAGCGGTTTTACCCTTATAGAATTGCTCGTCGTGATAGCGATCATCGCTATCCTGGCGGCGATTCTGTTTCCCGTCTTCGCCCGGGCGCGAGAAAAGGCTCGGCAGACGACCTGCCTGTCAAACATGAAGCAGGTCGCGTTGGCGACCCTGATGTACGCCTCGGACTATGATGAGTGCCTGCCTATCGGCTGGTTCCTCGTGCCGGGGATTGTGGAGATCAGTTACAACTGGTGTCTGGCAGGAGGCGAAGGCAAGGGGCCCTATGCCTCCTGGAATGTTATTGACTGTCCGAACTTCCCCTACGACCAATCGGTGGCGAATGCCATTGCTGGATACGAAGCCTATTGGGGGGTCCCCTTCCCAGATGCCATGGCCTATTGGGCCCGAATGTGGACGCCGTTCGGCTACTGCATCAGCAACACCTGCAATGCCATAGGTGAGTACGGGGCCGTCAACATACTTGTCGGCCGGCCGCTGGGAGCGATTGCGAATCCAGCCAACAATGTCATGTATGTGGAGGCGTATGACCCAGACTTTACCGCGGTTTACGGCTATAAGTTTGGCAACTTCTGGTTTGAGTCGCCGAAGGGCATGCCTGCAAATGCAAGAATCTATGCCCAGTGGCTCATAGACCTGGTCCCCATATTGGAAGGGTACGGCTGGTACTATCTGGACCCCCGCCACAACGATCTCAGCAACGTGGCGTTCATAGACGGACACTGCAAGGCTCTGTCTCGGGGCGTCCTTTCCGCGGATAAGAAGTTCTGGGAGTAGTCTGAAAGGTCAACTAATCCTTGCGGTGTGTGGCAGGAATCAGTTGGCCACGCGAAGATGTGCGGGGCTGCTCGGGGGACAGGAGTCAGGGCGGCCCCGCACATTACTTCCTAACGGTTGTAGTGCTTGACCACCATCTGTAATGGCTGGTAGAGTAGTTTGCTGGGGCAACTACTAAGAGCATGATTCCGGTAGGCGCAGGCTTTAGCCTGCGGGCTGCGACTGTGCAAATACGAGGAAATCCTCGCAGCCTAAAGGCTGCGGCTACCTCTCAGGGTAGGTTTTGATATAGTCTTGCTCTGTTGCAAAGATGCGGCAGGTTGGCGTTCCCTCCCCCTGGATGGGGGAGGGCGAGGGTGGGGGTGAAAGGAGAGTTTGCCATGAAATCCTATCGTTTTGGGCAACTGACCTCTCCCGAGATTGGCGATGCAGTCAAGGAGGACGCACTGATCGTGCTGCCTGTTGGCGTGACCGAAGAACATGGCCCACACCTGCCAGTTGACACTGATGCTCGTATTGCCGCGGCTTTGGGCGATGCCCTTGTGCGCGCCTTGCGGGCGGAAAATCGCATCCCCGCGCTCTTGATGGAGGCGGTTTGCTATGGCTATTCCATGCGCATCATGCAGCGCTGGCCGGGAACTGTCACTCTCCGCAGCCGCGTCTTCATGGATATGGTTTTTGATATATGCTGTTCCGTGCTGAACATGGGTTTCAGCAAAGTCATGGTGCTTGACACACACGGCCACCACGGCGGCGCACTCGCTCTGGTCTCTCGTGAGATTGCCGATGCCACAGGGCAGGCTATCGCGGTAGTTTCCCCCCAGGTTCTTACCCGGGAAGTATTCACGGCACATCGCCGTTCCGGGCCCGGCGGGGAAATCCACGGGGGAGAATGGGAAACTTCCCTGGTGCTCTACCTGAACCCCGAACTGGTGGACATGAGCAAGGCCTCCTCTGAGGACATCCTGCGTTATCGCTCCAAGTTCGTTGCGGGTGATTCTTTCAGTGGAGAACAGCGAGTGGCCTGGTCCACCTGGTATCTCCAGGAGAGCAGAAATGGCATCTACGGAGACCCCACGGTCGCCACTGCGGACCTCGGCCGGCTTCTGGCTGAGGCCTTTGTTGAAGAGGCTTCCCGTTTCGCCGTGGAATTCTGGTCGCACGGCCGGGAGTGTGTTACTACGCAGGCGTGAGCGGAGCACCGCTCTAGTCTGAGAAGCGCAAGCGGAGCAACAGGAAGCGCTCCCTATGCTGGCCTTATCTCCTCGGGCAGAGAATTGAAAGCGGATTTTCCCTCCGCTTCAGCACTCTTTGGAACTATTCCGATAATGCAAGACTCATTGAGCAACCTGGCGGCCAGGTGAGAACTCACTCAACAACCCAAGAAAACGCTGCGCATCCTCCCACATGGAGAGGTTGTTGAAGAGGCAGTATCCGCTTGTAGTAGCGTGATTCATCACGCTTGGGGAGGCGCAATGAATTGCGCCACTACGAACCAGAAATTCCCGCAGCCAGGCAAGGTCTTCGTCGGTGTAGCGGTAGCGATAGCCCTTTTTGCCGTGGAGGCGAAAATACAGGATTTCTCCATAGGTCGGTATTCGCAGGAAAGGGTCAACACAGTCAATCAGGCCCAGTTCTTCGCAAACCCGCTGAATTTCTTTGGGCTGCCATTCTCCGCGCGGCTCCCAGGCAAAGATGAAGTCGGCCCGCTCTATGGCGCGGAAGAAGGCGCGCAGGTTGGCCTTGTTAGCCGCGGAAGGAGTGAAACTGGCCGAGCATTGGAACACCACGACCTTTGCCCCCAAAGCGCGGCCCGCCGCGGCGGTAATTTGCCAGGCAGCGAATACCTCGTCCGTAGGCCGGAACGAGCCGTAGTTCTCCGGTTTCGCAGGGTGTAGGGGAGGGTCTCCGAACCCCGCCGAAGGGGGCTTTCGCAATCTCCGGTAGGTCGGGCTCGTTGCCGGATGGGTGATGAGTTGCCAGGCCTTGAGGGTAAACTCAAAATCGGCCGGCGCCTGTTCCCTCCAGGCTTTCAGGGTTTTCTCCTGCGGCGGCTGATAGAAGGTCTGCTGCACTTCCACTACCGGCAGGGCGGAGAAATAGACCGGCTTCGCCACCGGAAAACCACAGCAGCCGACTTTCAGCGTCATCTGCCACCTCGGGCGAAGTATCTTTCATGGTGAGGAGACAGCACCCCCGGGGAGGTAGGCGATGGCTTCTATTTCCACGAGAAAGCCGCCCGGAGGCTGAGCCTGGAGGGTGGAGCGGGCCGGGGGATTGGCAGGAAAATATCGGGAATAGACTTCGTTGAGGGCGGCGAAGTCCTGCATGTTGGCGAGAAACACCGTCGTCTTCACTATATCGGCGAGGGAGCCGCCGGCCTCCTCAATCAGAACGCGAAGGTTCTCCAGCACTTGAGCGGCCTGGGCGCGAATGTCCTGGGAGACCTCGCCGCTCTCGGGTTCTATGCCTATCAGCCCGGAGATGAAGAGGAAGTTTCCCGCCCGCACGGCCTGGGAATAGGGCCCTCTGGGAGCAGGCAGTTTTGGACTAAAAAAGGCGTTTTTCCGGCTCATGACTCTTTTCCTCAGTGAAGAGGGATTGCGGGCGGCTTGTAAAGTGGCTAGGCCTGAAGGCCCGCCTGCCATATGGCGGGCAGGCCGCCGCGGCGGTCAAAGACCTAGCCGCCGCCCCTACAGGCTTTTTTCCGGCGGCATCACGACCCCTCCCCTACTCTACTATTCTTGCTTGGCGGGCTCAACATAAACTCGTGCTTGTGCGGTGGCTTCTCCCCGCCTGCCAGATGGCGGGCAGGCCAAACGGGCGGTAACGATTCCTTCGGCGCGATTTTGACCAGCGCGGAAATAACCCCGGTGATCAATTTCTCCCACCTCCGACGAGCAGGACCAGGCGGGTCGCAGCAGCAATGCCGGAATCGGGGTGCCATCGGCGCGCTTGCCTTCCACAATGAACTGCTGGGGCTGTCCAGCTCGCAGGGAGATTCTTCCCGGCACTATCTCCAGTCCGACAGGGAAGGGAAATACTTGCACCTGGCCCTTGCCGCTGATTTCCCCGATCCTCGCTTCTATTTCCACGAGCAGAGGCCTCTCCACCTTCTCGGTGATTATGAAGACTCCGTCTGAACCGACTTTCCCGACCGCAGGGGAGACCTTCCAGGAGACTTGTTGGAGAGGGACTTCAACGCGCTTGAAGTAGTGGTCCTGGCCCCGCAGGCGAAGGCGCAATTCGTCTGTTGCCAGGAGGGAGACCCGCGACGGTTCCAGCCGCAGTGATGCCAGAATGCCTGCTGGAGTGCTGGAGAAGAGGAGGAGAGCGTTGGCAACAGGCCTTTCCGCTCCATCTGACGGGGAATTCGCCAGTTTTCCTCTTACCAGCATCTCAGTTGACCCCCCGCCGTCAAGGTTCAGGGCCTCCTTGCAGCCCAGGCTGAGCAGGAGGTCAGCCATTTCATAAAGGGTCATTCCCTCACTTCGGCCGGGCCGGCGGCCATCCACGGTGACAAGGAAGAGGCTATTTTCGGAGAATCCCACCGCGCTGCGGGGATGACGGCGAGAGATGAACTCGGGAGAGAAAGACTGCTTTTCTTCTTCCAGGGCAATCCTCCCCTCTTTGAGAAGCCGGGGGCCGCCGCCGATGGCCTCCACTATTTCTGCCACTTGAGGTTCCAACCGCATGGTGAGCGTTATCTCTTCTCCCTGTTCCAGTTGTCTGAGGAACCAGGCGGCGATTCCGTGGCCGGAAAGCACCATTCTGTCGGGAGGAATCTGGCTGTCGCCATCCGTGACAATGGCCATCACCTGGGCCTTGATTTCGCTTCCCGGGGTGAGCCGAATTTGTGAAGGACGAAGGAGCACCTCTACCCCATAAGGGTTGGTGAGAGTGCGGGGCCCAACTCTTGGGGTATAGAGAGCGAGGCGCTGGGCCTCTCTAGGTTGGTTGAGGCCGTGGATGACGTGGCGCACACCGCGAGAGGAAACTGCCCAAGCGGAAATGCTCAGGCGTTGAATAAGCACCTGCTGGTCAGAAGTTATGAGCAGAGCAGAGCGGGCGGGATGGGGAAAGGATATGAGTTCCCCTTGAAGAATGTGCAGCCCCAGGGGGTCGCCAGCGTAGGAGTCAGGGCTGCGACGAAAATAATCTCCATTTAGCGCGGCCAATATATAGGGGGACGCTACGGAGGCGGAAGGAACCATCATGGAAAGAGGCGCGTTTCCGAGAATCATGCCCTTCGCCAGCGCTGTGCCGAGGAAAAGGCCGGGCTCCTCGCGACTCGCCTCCAGGATATTGACTTCCCAGGGGCCTTTTTCCTGACGGATAAAGAAATGCTTTGCTCCCGGGCCGACAATTCGCTCCCCGCGCCAATCCGCGGCCGCGGCGGATTGCAGAAGATGAAAGGTGAAGGCACAGGCAAGAAGAATGAACCTTGCTGCAAACTTGCTGCATTTCATAGCGGCCGCTCTAGTCTATCCTTGCAATCGTTCACTTATTATAGGAGGATGAGAAGGGTCAGGGTAGGGGTGATTGAGGTCGTGCCAATCGATCCTGGAAGTTGAATTCGTCCTTTGTGCGCCAGTGATCTGGGAGGCCTCTGGCGAGAATGTAAATCCTTTACCAGCCACCCGCGGTCGGCAGAAGGATGGAAACAACATCACCGCTTTTCACTTTACTCTTCGCGCTGTGGTCTGCGGGCTCGCCATTTATCAATAACATGATGCTGCGCCAGAGATTGCCCTCGTTGTCAAAGAGAAACCCCCGCACCCGCTCACCATATTGGTGGGCGAATTCCTCCAGCAGTTCAGCGAGCGTCGCCTCCTCCCGTGCTATTTGGACCTCTTTTTTGCCGACCATGTCGCGCAGACTAGCGAACAGCCTCAGTGTAATCATCGCGTCTCTTCCCCGATAAAATCACTACAAAGGCTATCTCCCTCGATGTCAATGAGCGCTAAAGAGGGAGAGGCTCATGTCGCCGCGAAAACGTGGACTGCCTCTGGCGGGAAGGAAACCGCTACCGTGTCTCCCGGGCACAGGCCGAGCGCGCGAAATATGCGGCGAGGCAGCAAGGCAACTAACAGGACTCCGACGTCAATTTCCACTTTTATGAGCGCCCCCTTATCCATGAACCGGATTACCCAACCTTTCCTCAGATTCGGGTGGTCTGCGGAAGCCTCTTTGAGGATTTCAATATCTTCCGGGCGAACCGTCATGAAGACTTCGCCCTCGCCTCCTTCCGCGGCCAGGAACTCAAGTTCGCCTATGCTTACAAGCAGGCCTCGTGTGGTTTTTCTGGCCCGGCCGCGCAAGATATTGTCTGAGCGGACGAAACTGGCGACGAACTCGGAATTGGGCCTGCGGAAGATTTCCTCCGGCGTGCCGACCTGGCGGATGCGGCCTTCGTGAATGATGCCAATGCGATCTGCGACGGCGAGCGTTTCCTCAAAATTATGGGAGACGTGCACAGTAGTGCTGCCCAGTTCTTCGTGGAGGCGGCGCAGTTCAACGCAGAGTCCTTCCCGCGTGCGCTCATCCAGGGCGCTCAGAGGCTCATCCAGAAGCAGCACCTTTGGCTCTATTGCCAGGGCCCGGGCGAGTGCCACTCGCTGTTTCTCTCCTCCACTTAGATGCAGAGTGGAACGGTGCAGCAGGTGGGTTATGCCAAGCAGGGCCGCGAGTTCTCTCACCCGGCGTTCAACTTCGGCCCGGGGATGGCGGCGAAGCCGCATGCCAAAGCCGATATTGCGCTCCACATCCAGATGGGGGAAGAGGGCGTAGTCCTGCGGCAAATAGCCCAGTCCCCGCTGTTCCGGAGGAACCTCGTTTGCGCGGACTCCGTCAACGAGAACCTCGCCTTTCTGGGGATGATAGAGGCCCGCGATGCATTCCAGCAAGATCGTCTTCCCCGCTCCGGTGGGCCCCAGCAGGACGAAGTATTCGCCGCGGGCCACAGCAAGATTGGCGGCGTGAACCGCGAAATCACCCAGGCGGATTGATAAATCCCGCACCGCGATGCGCGGGCATCGCGATTCCTTCTCCGAAGCATTGGCGCTGATGATGCTTCCGATTCCCTGCAACTTTCGCCCCCGGCTACCAGAGATAGCCGCGCCCGCCGAGTTTCTTGAAGGTCAGCAGAGTTACCACGGAAATGCTGATCATGATGATCACCAGGGCAATGGATTGTTCTATGTTTCCCACAGAGAAGTTCAGGAACATGGCAATGGGCATTACTTCGGTTTTCCAGCGGGTGGCCCCGCAGAAGAACAGTATCGGGCCGAACTCTGCAATCGCCCGCGCCCAGGTCATCACCGCGCCCGCCAGAATCCCCGACTGCGCCATTGGCAGCACGACGCGAAAGAAGGCCTGCAAGTGGGTGCATCCCAGGGTTCGCGCCACATCCTCATGGCGGCGCCCGAGAGTGTCGAAAGTCACCTTTATCGCCCGCACCCCGAAGGAGCAGGCGATGAAGAACTGCGCCAGGACGATGCCGCGCTGGGTATAGACCCATTCTCCCGTGGATTTCTCAAGCCAGACGCCGAGGGCGGTCTGAAAGAGAATGAGGAGGCTGATTCCCATGACTGGCGGAGGAACGACGATAGGCAGGTCAAGAATCGTGTCTATGAGTTTGGAGCCTGGCAGCCGATAACGCGAGAGGACATAGGCGCAGGGAATGCCGACGACCATGGAGATTGCGGTTGTTATCGCCGCGGTGATGATACTGAGCCTTATAGCGAAATGGTTTTCCGGGTCCCTGAGGCTGGAAAGGAAAAGGGCCCATCCGCTTCCTCGGCCTTCGGCAGCGCCTCGCGCAAGATACCACACATTGCTCAGCAGCACCAGGGCCGACGCTGTCAGGAAGAGCAGGAGAATGGCTCCGAGGAGGGCGATGAAGGCCTTGTTATTGAGGTCTGCGAAACGCGCTTTTTGCGCGGACACCATATTCAAGCCTTGCCTTTCTTCTCTGCTGCCGGGGCCTTCTTCTTTGACACGCTGTAGCCGTATTCCTGAAAGACCTTGGCGGCGCTATCGCTGGCGAGGAAGTTCATGAACCGCTCCGCCTCCTTGGGGTGCTTGGAGAAAGTCAGCACTCCCACAGGGATGGGGCTATACACGCGGTGCTCATCAGGCAGCGAAATCGTCTCCATTTCTGTTTTCTTATAGAGGGCGGCGGTGGCATCCCAGACAATGGCGGCATCCAGATGGCCCAATTTGACGGCGTTGCCGAGTTCAATCACATTGAGGGCCGACATCACCAGGTTCTTCTGCACCTCCTTGAAAACCCCGGCCCTGGTGAGAGCCTCTCTGGCGGCCTTTCCCGCGGCCACCGCCTCCCAATCGCCCATGCCGAGCCTGAGCCCAGGACGCGATAAGTCTTTCAGCCCGCGGATTTTCTTCGGGTTGCCCTTTTGCACAATGAGGACGGTGGTCATTCCTGCAACTATTCGGTCCTTTGTTATGAATTTCTTTCCTTTTGCCTGCTGCATGTAAAAGGTCTCGCCGGGAATGTAGACATCTCCCTTCTTGGAAAGACAAATATCGGCCAGCAAACAGCCAGACCCCTTGTAACTATAATCTACCCTTACTCCAGTCTCCTTCTGGAACATCTCGCCCAGTTTATCAAGCGGTGGACGAATCCCCGCACCCGCGTGCACCAGCAAGGTTGCGCCCGACTGGCCGGAGCGGTAGATGAGCAACACGCCGATGATTGCGGCAAGAATGAGCAGCGCTGACTGCATGAAATTCTTAACCCGGGGCATTATCCTTTCCTCCGAAATCAGCGATAGGTCTTGATAGCCGTGGCCTTCAGCGAGGCATACACTCTGCTCCCCTCTTTCAAGTCCAATGCCTCCAGGGATTCGGCAGTAATCTCGGCCACGATGGGCAGAGTGGAATTCAGGCCCACGCGCACGCGGTCTCCCAGATGCACAATTTCATTAACGCGGGATTCAAAGACATTCACCGCGGAGCCC
>Ga0315314_1004370_pt1 | contig 10634 bp, 4 predicted proteins | sample TDP9_MG_FD_203631 | JGI IMG/M metagenome (GOLD analysis project Ga0315314, IMG submission 203631) | Freshwater sediment microbial communities from Lake Towuti, South Sulawesi, Indonesia - TDP9 | ecosystem: Environmental > Aquatic > Freshwater > Lake > Sediment | place: Indonesia: South Sulawesi... | reverse complement strand
TCCAGACAATCCGTATTACGTTGGCCGGGTCATCATTGGTGCTCAGCAAAAATTCGCACGCATCGTCGCCGGCAATCCAGAAGTTGTAATCGCCGGTTTGTGGCGGATAGAGGTAACCGCGAATTCGGGCTCCATAGTTGTCACCGTATGCTGGGCTGTACGGCAGGTCGAAAGCACTCAGATACCCGCTGTCGTCCGGAGCATCCGGGAAGCGGGCATTTTTGTAAAGGTCGCTCAGAACGGTGCCGCCGATGCCGTTCCAGTACTCAATCAGAATCTTGCCCGTCGGCTGGCCGCTGACATTACCCACCAGACCCAGCACCAAAATAAAAGAAGTTAAAAGAAAAAATTTCCTACACATAATAGTCCTCCTTCAGAAAAAATTAAAATAATTGTTAATTATGTTTTGGCCACACACCAAAACACTCGATGTTTCCAAACATCGAAAATTTAAAAAACACAAATCGTAAATCATTTATTTTTGCCCAGGATTAGTTTTACGATTTGCCAACACCTCCTTCCTTCAAAAGCCCCAAATGAGCTGTTAATTGAATAGATTTTACCTGCGGAGCACAAAGTTTTTAAGCTTTGTCCCTTCCTCATTTTTCCAGCCAAGCTAATTTACCTGAAAATCACAAGTATTTAGCCCGCTAAAAGGCTAAAATCCACGTTTTAACCATTTTCACTTATACCAGATTAGCTACCTTCACGTCAAGTGAAATTTTTTAAGAATTTTGCGTTTCCTGACTACTTTTTTTAATATTATCTAAAAGTGCGAAACTGGTTTATTTGCCCTCTTATGTTCTCATACTCTTACTCCCATTACCAATGAACTTTCAGGTAATCATTAACACAGTCAAAGTCGTCAGATGTACCCTTGCCTGTGCCCGCTACGGTGGGTAGCGGGATTCGCTCCGGGCGAAATCCGCGGTGCCTATGACCTGCCGCTATCCTTAATATGCACATTTACCTCATTTTTCGAGCTTACTTCTCTTTGTGCTTGATGAGAACAGCCTCACAGCAGTCTTTGCAAATAAACAAGGGCGGATTTTCGGCAGGAGCATACCTCTTCAATAAATTTTTACCACAACCTGCAAAAGTTTTACTTGATTTACGCCTGGGAAAATGCTAAAATCTTTAAATAATCCCCAGAAGTACGAAAGTATTGCAAGAGGACAAGAGTCATCCAAAATAATTCAGTGTCTTTATGTTCTTGTCCTTTGTTATGTATTCAGGCAATAGCGTCCTAACTGAGACCTCCGCTTCCACAGGTAAAAAGTCTCTTTGCCTGTTGGAGTAGGGGGCATTGCCTTTATGTTACTTGCGGGCTCTGGCGGACTTCGGTCGGGCACGATGTAATAATGCCCATTTTTTATTAGCGCACCTTGATTACCAGGTGCCAAAGTATCCAAACGACAAAATAAGAAAGGAGCATTGGAAATCTGAGCTATATCAAGTCGTTCTCAATCAAATAGGTTCTCGCCGATTGCCTATGATAATATTCTTTCTGCCGGCACTGTGGCTGGGACGCCCTTCGTGAAAAGACTTGCTTTCTGGAAGCGTTCCACTAACTCTTTTATTGATAAGGGCTTATGATATAATAAGATAAACCTAAGGGCTAAGGCCCCATACAAGGCCGGCAAAAATCTGCGAGGTTCTAAAGGTGTGGCTCGCTGGTAAAATTGTAGAAAAAGCGTTATATTTAGCTTCTATGGTGGCACTTAATTACAGTGTTGGTTTGTGCGATAATGATAACAGAATCCCTTTATGGATCAACAGTTGTATCAAATCGAACTGATTAGGCGGGCTCAGCTCGGCGATAAGCAATGCCTCGACCAGTTGGCCCAGCAGGTAAGAGAACGTCTGCGCACATACCTCTATCGTCTCACTCAACGGGATGACTTGGCGCAGGAAATCGTACAGGAGAGTTTGTTGGAGATGTGTAAAGTGTTAGGTAAGCTGAAAAAAGCCGATCGATTTTGGCCCTGGCTCTACGGAATAGCCGTTAACAAGCTCCGACGCCATTATCGAACCGAGCAGAAACAACAAAAACTGGCAACCTCCAGCGCAAAACGCAAGGGTTCACTAAAAGATAGGCAGGATGGACTGGAGAACCTCGTCGGCGAAGAATTGAAACAAATTATCTCGGCGGCAATGCAAAAGCTCAGGACTCAGCACAAAGCCGTTCTGATTATGCGCTGCTACGACGGAATGACGCACTCGGAGATCGCCGAATCAATGGGCTGTAGCGAGTTTAGTACACGAATGCTGTTTTTGCGTGCCAAAAAGGCCTTGCAGCGAGAGCTTTCACGCAATGGTTTTGGCAAGGGCTCTCTGTTGACTGCTCTTGTGCTGTTCGGAAAGATGACAGCCCCCAGTAAGGCCGCAGCCGCACAAATATCAGTCGCAGCCTCCACGATTAAGGTTGGGTTACTAACCAGCGTCGTCGGCCTGGCAACCACGAAAACAGCAATTATATCGTTCACTGCGGCTGGCGCCTTAACTGCCGGCACGATAGTTTCGACATCGGGACCCTGGAAGCAAAGTACCGAAGGCCATCGCCCTTCGCCTGCCAGCTCCCAAGCTATCGGCCAGTTCGACAAGAACAGCAATGCCGATGAAGAGTATTGGTACTATTTTCCGCAAGGTCCGGAAAAACCAATGATGTTGCGGGCAAAGTCCGGGACTGTCGGTACCAAGACATACCGGCAGATACTGCAAAACGACCACGCAAATTACTACTACCACAACAATAGTGTCAATATTAACAACTACAGAATGTGGGCCGAAGACCTTAGCGTGATTACGCTCCCCACAGACAATCCTCAATTGACCGATTTTCTCTGTCAAGTTGAGCCAGGCACAAAGGCCACGAAACACATAGCAGCCAAGGGTAGAGGTCTGCTGCTTATCGCCGCCCATAATAAAACCGAAGACATCAATCGGCAGTGGGCTGTACGTCATTACAACGTCTTGGACGAAGATTATTTCCAGGCTGATTGGCCGGCCACTGCCAAGGTCTTTGATAACCGCGATGATATGCATAAAAGAGGCTGGACATACTTTCGAGTCAGTGGTAATGTAAACGGCCAGAACGTTTTTGGGACGGGAAGAGTACCATTTGTTTATGCCGCCAGCGAACAATACAGCCCCTGGCTGAAACTGCAGGTCGGTTCCCTGATGATAGTTGATACGTACAAGGAAGCTTATCTGAACCGTTTACAATCCGACCAGCTTGAGACATACGCCGGCGGCAGCTTCTTCAAAGGGCTAGCCAGACCTTGGATGGGGCTTCATACAATTGACACAGTGCGACGAGATGCGGCAGAACAGCGTATCTTGTTTGAGACAAAGCATACCCCGAGCAGCCAGTTTGCGCAGGTGGAGCTAATCTATAAAGGTCTCAGACTAATCTACAATATCGACCTGGAAATGGACGTCATCGACGAAATCACCTTCTCCACCGACCATGGCAACAAAGGGAATATGAAGTTCTCATATCTTCAGTCCATTGAAGGAGCTGGAGTTAGTGAGGAGTTTGCACCTCCAAGACCGGCACAACAGAGGGCATCTAAGAGCAGCCCCGATATGTTATGGCTTGTGCAACTGGTGGAAGGTTCACTCGGATAGCGGGAGTGTACGCACAAAAAGGTTATCCCAAACCAAGGAGGACGGCATTAATGGACAGGATATATTATATCTCGTCCAACAGGGGCAAAGTAAATGGAACGGCTAAGGACAGGTTGGTTTTTTTGGTTTGCTGCCACAATTTTAGTAGGCACAGCAGCGGTTTGCCTGACCCCCAGTCGGGTCAAGGCTGATTGGACCTACGAATATCGCGAAAACTTCAGCACCAACAACGTAGAAAGAGACAGCTTCCTCCACTCGATTTTCTGGCCCCAAGGGGCATTCCCTCCACCGCAGACATATCTATACTATCTTGATACGGGCCCGCAGCGAGAATTAGGATTCGGGGATTATAACGGCGACCCAGCACTTCTGGGGTATTGCTTCCCAGTCGGTTCGGTTCCGCCGCGGAGGGCTGTTAGCGGATATCTGCAGTTTGACGTACGGTTTCTGGAAAGCACCGACATGATGTCGGGCTCCTTAGAATATTCGCTCTCGTCCGACGGAATCATTTGGTCATCGGCCCGGCAGCTTGGACCAGGAACCCATAAAGTCCCAATTGAGTCGGTCAGGGGCACCTGCTACGTCAAATTCCGGGGAATTGAGGTCTTGCTCGACAATATCGAGGTGCGTTTGAGCGCATCCCCTGCTACGATTCGCGTGCCCGGTAACTTTCCCACTATACAGCAAGCAATCGATTCCGCCGCTGATGGCGACATCGTAGAGGTTTCCTCAGGTACTTACACGGGTGATGGCAACTGGGATATCGACTTCCGAGGCAAGGCAATCACCGTGCGCAGCACCGCTGGGCCGACACAGACAACTATCGACTGCACAGGCCACGAGGGACATAGAGGCTTTTACTTCCACCGTTCAGAAGGACCGTCCTCTGTTCTGCGCGGCTTCACTATCACAGGGGCTCTTATCCCAGGCTCCGGAATCCCGCAGGACTATGTGAGCTGGAATCCAAGCCCTACGCATCCAATCGGTGGCGGCATATATTGCGAATTTAGCAGTCCAAGTATCATTGATTGTGTAATTAAACAGTGTTCAACGGAGCTGGGAGGGGGCATCGGCGTTGTTGGGGGTGCTCCGGAGATTATCGATTGTACTATCGAACAGTGCCAGGCCGGAGGCCTCGGAGCAGCCAAATCTGGTGGTTATGGGGCCGGCATCGGCTTGATAAGAGGCTCCGACGCCAAAGTCGTCAATTGTACTATCAACTGGAACGTCGGTTATTATAACAGTTATGGGGCGGGTGTATATTGTTGGCAAAGCGGAGCTCTGTTAGCCAATTGCGACATCTCCTTTAACAGGGCACTGGGGAATATCAATGGCGGCGGTATCTACTGCGGTGGGTCTTCTACAAACCTCGTTTTGGAGCGATGTATTATCTCGAACAACACTGCAGAGGCCGGTGGCGGCCTCTTCGCGAACTCTCCCGCCTATGTACGCCTGACAAATTGCACGATTGCTGACAACAGCCTGTCAAATCCTCGGATGTCAATCGGGGGAGGGATTCACTCGGACGGTAGCAATATTGCCATCAGGAACAGTATCGTGTGGTATAATGACGGCGCTGCCGTTGTGCTAAATAATCCAGCCTCGAGCAGTCCTGTTCTATACTCAAACATCCAGGGATATTACCCAGGACAAGGTAACATCGATACAAATCCCCTGTTCGCATCACCATCAGGAAATGACTATCATCTTCGCTCTGGCTTCAATTCGGGCAAAATCACGGACTTGAGTAATCATAGCCCTTGCATAGATGCTGGCGACCCCCAGGACCCGGTTGGCTCAGAGCCCTTCCCAAATGGCAATCGTATCAATATGGGAGCATACGGCGGAACCCCTGAAGCAAGCAAAAGCATCGGTCCTCTTATCTTTCACGTTGATGGTTCCAGGGGGAGTAAGTATAACTCCGGCCTGACAAGGAATGAAGCATTTGCAAAAATCCAGGAAGCAGTTGAATGGGCTATGGATGGCGATACTATAATGGTCTGGCCGGGGATTTATCAAGAAGCAGTGTTTATCATTGGCAAGGCGATAACCATTCAGAGCGCAGACGATGCAGCGGTGGTTATGGCCCCGGCTAATGACCCTATCGCATTTACCTTCCAGTTCGCTGAGAGTTTAAGGTGCGTCTTGCGCAATTTCGTCATCACTAATTGTGGCGAAACAGCTATCTTATGTCATAGTGCCTCGCCCGAGCTTACTAATTTGACCATAGTTAATAACCAATTCGGGATTACCGCTTATGAAGGGTCTAACCCAAGCATAACCAACTGCATCCTCTGGAACAACGAATTTGGTGACTTAGAGCAGTGCTATGCTCGCTACAGTTGTCTCGGAAGCCTGAGGCCTGGTGACCAGGAACGCGGCAATATAAGCAAAGACCCAATGTTCGCTGACCCTGACAATGGCGACTACCATTTGCAGTCCGAATACGGCAGATATTTGTCAAAGAATGTTTGGGTAACCGACTCACAAACAAGTCCTTGTATCGATAGTGGCGACCCCAGCATGCGCATCGGACGTGAGCAGAAGCCAAGCGGAGGTAGAGTGAATATGGGTGCTTATGGTGGAACGCCCTATGCAAGCAAGAGCGGACCATCATGGTGATTACCAATTGTGATAGGCATTTGTCTTAAGTCTTTTTGAATAAAAGGCTTAGCATTGCAAGGAAAGCTGCGACCAAGCAATAACAAGCGGTCAAACTCTCGTAATCAGCAGGAGCCTGTTCACAAACCCGCTGCGTATTGAATCCTGACCACTAAAAAAAATTTTCGTTACACCCGATAAAAACCACAATTTTCATATTGACAGGAGACTAAATAGCGAGTATAATAGTTATAATATATTTGAGGCGCTAAGAATGCGCATATATACAAATGTTCGAGCATGGTAGGAGGATGAAAAAATCCGCGCTCAATACAGACACATAAAGTTAGTCAACATACACAAACTGGGCTTTACTCTGGTCGAGCTGCTCGTTGTTATTTCCATTATCTCCGTAATGATGGGCATTGTGCTCCCTGTATTTAGCCGGGTGCGATATCAGGCCAGGACGATGCTGAGCATGAGCAAGCAGAGACAAATCACCTCCACAATGAATCTCTATGCGTCAGACCACAATGAAAGATACCCCGAATCGGTTGCCACTATTGGATTTGATGATACCTGGAACTGGTCGGACTCAACCAGGTTAACTGGTAACAGACGCCGTAGCCCACAGCTATACCGTGCCATGAGCGAATACCTGCGGAGATACATACCCGATGCGAGTATTATGTATTGCCCAAATGTGCCACATAAATATAAGTATTTGCAGCAGGCATGGGACGCTGGCGACAATTGGGATAATCCCAATACCGCTTTCCCATCTGACCCGGTCGGCGGTTCATATTGTTTCTATTGGAACTACAGAGGATTTCTCGGCGGACGCAGAGTCGTTTTCAGAGGTCCGCAAGGGCCGGCAAGTAGTGGAAGATACAGCAAGCTGCTTGTGAGCGACTATTTCGGCTATGACCACTGGAGAAATCCATACTCGTTCAGTAGTTGCGAACCATTTGATGGAGCTGATATTACGCCCGAAACATTCCTCCTTTCATCCTTTTGGTCCCGCAAGAGCGACCCTAACAATTCTCCTGAAATCAAGCTCAAGGCAGGATACACCGATGGACACGTTGAGACCTACTCGGCCTCTAACGTCGTACCTATGAAGGTTTCAATTACAGCCGATGGTACCGTCCCATATCCTGATGGCGTGGGTCCGGGCATATTTTTCCTGCCGAGGAACGCCCTCCACTAACCCAAGGCCTTGAGGGGAACCGTTACTTTTATAGAGTCCAAACAACAAACCCAATCATAGATTTTATGTTATCTGCCCCGGCCCATATTAACTCGCCCCGCCCCTCGAAAACCAGACAGGGCTCGTATGCCGCGAAAGTTATATTAACACATGCCGAGGCTGAGCGGAAAGGAAAAAGGCTGTGAGTAATTCCTCACCCACAGCCTGAATTTGCATAGAGAGCAGAGTAGATAAAATATTCCACAAAGTTACTGCGGACAGTACTCAAGCCAATCGGTCGTGAAAGCTGACAAATCCGCAAGGTTAATTTTCCCATCGCCGTTGTAATCTTCACATATCGACCTGGTCGTATCCGGCGTGAAGTAGTAATCTTCCGTCTCGCCAATCTCATATCCACCTTCTGGTCCGGAGCCACCATTGCCTCTTTGGCCGGGGGCGCTGCCATCTATCCAGGGCTGCTCAGAAACAGTTATCCTCATCCATATTTGCTTTGTACCCGTGGCCGGATGCCATGGCAGGAACGCAGGTGTGGTAAGCTGGTTCAATCCAGCCGGCAGATTGAATATATACTGATTCCTTACGACCCACTCTGATACAACTCCTTTGGAGCAGGCCAGAGTCGGATTAGTGTTACTGTCATCGTCCCAGTCGCCGTCCCGGTTCCAGTCGCACCAGACATTGACCCAAAGGTGAGTATCAGGGTCGATAACGTTGACGAAATAGTCAAACGTAGTCCAGCTACATTTGGGCAGACTGAGCGGTAAGGTAACGCCATCATCGCCTTTGTCTCTGTCCGATGAGTTGGTTCGAGGCTCGATATTATTGACGCCATCCTCATCCGAGTCTTTATCTGCCTCGGTTTCATGTGTAATCTTTTTGCCCAGATGAGCCACAGCCAGAGCGTCCAGGTGAATCGGTCCATAAGGCCCGACGCCGCTGCCGTCGCTGAAGACGGTAGGGTAATACGCCCTCACTCCTGAAGGTCCTCCTTTGGGATACGCCGTCATATTTCTACCGAAATTGTTACTGCTGTCCGGTGCATCGCCGATATCTGATTTTGCTTGAGCCATCCCCTCGCAACGAATACTTATTACTCCCTCACCGGTGCTTGAGCCAAATCCGCCAACCTCGATAAGGTACTGGCTGCCGACAGTCCCGGCAAATGTAACCTCAGACTGCCAGCCACAGGAATCGTCGTTGCATTTGATTAAGTCACTTGACCTCGGAGGGCAAGTGGTCTTACTATAAACGCCAAGCTTGGTGTCATAACTGCTGCCGCAGAGGCTGACAGTAACGTTACCCGTGCACGTAGCTGTATAGCTGTACCATATATTTGGGCTGGCCATACAGTGACCGGCGCCATCGAAGGTTGCGTTAACAGTGCTGAACGGCTGCCTTGTTACATTACCTATTGATGTTGCCTGACCGCAGTTATCATTCGCTGGCCGAGATGGTGTAGGCTCTCCTCCCTCGGTCCTGATGTTCAGTACGCCAGCACCCCAATCGGAGTCGGTGCATCCCCCAATCTCAATCAGGTACCGGTTACCACCTATTGCTTCAAAGGTAACCTCAGACTGCAGACCGCAGAAGTCGTCGTTACATTTTATCATATTGCCAGCCAACGGATAGCAGGTGCAGCCGTTATAGACGGCAAGCTTGGTATCGTAGCTGCTGCCACAGAGGCTCACGGTAGCGTTACCCGTCCGTGGGGCCGTATAACAATACCAGATATTTGGGCTGGTCACACAGTGGCCGGGTCCATCAAAGGTCGCGTCGCTGGTGTCGAACTCCAGGTTCGTAACGTTGCCGATTTGCGTCGCATTACGACAGTCGTTGTTGGTAAGTCCGCTGGGAGGTGGCTCCGGCTCCCCCTCCAAACTGACGGTTAACACACCCTGGCCAGTGTTGGCACCAAATCCCCCAACCTCAATGAGGTACTGGCTGCCGGCGACAACACCAAAGGAAAGCTCGGACTGCCTACCGCAGGCATCGTCATTGCACCCGACCATATTGCCTTGCTGCGGGTAGCACACAACTCCTCTATAGACTGCCAGCACTGTGTCGAAGCTGCTGCCGCATAGGCTAACGGTAGCGTTACCACTGCGTGTAGCTGTGTAGCGGTACCAGATGTTTGGGCTGGTCATGCAGTGGCCGGGTCCGTCGAAGGTCGCATTTGTGGTGTTGAATGCCCGGTTAACGACCTCCCCGATTGCTGTCGCGTTTTGACAGTTATTATTTGCCGGCGGGCTCGTTGGTTGAGCTTTCGCAACGTACCCGGCACAGAGCAGAATCCCCAGAATACATGCCAGCACCCATTTTAGTTTACGAAACTTCATAATTTACACCTCCAAAACTATAATTCACTTGTTTTACAAAGCAGCCCCACAGACGTCATCTTTGACTATCCGCAGAACTACAAAAATACCAAAGTACTCATTGTTTATCGGCGTGGTCTTCCCTCTACATAATAAACTTTATCTTGATATTATCGAATTCACGACCATCTATGGCCGCCTGATAATTGTCATACTGCTGGAACTTGACCCGAACATCTGAAATATCCGAAATGCCAACAGCCGCCTGGGTCAGGTAGACTACAATATCCAAATCAAACGACTAATTCGCAGAATCAGCCACCAAGTCAGGGACCTGTTACCGGAGCAAAGACCTTCACCTCCGCCAGACTCAGATAGTTTGTATCACCGAGCTGAATACGTACATAGCGACCGCTACGCCCAACTGGCAACATAAGGTTCGGGGCCGGAATACTAACCACATGCTGACTCCAAACACCACTCTGAGCTAAGGTCGCCGCCAGATCCCCTGAAACAAACGGAACGTCCGAAACAAATACATAAAAGTCGTCCAGACGGTCCTGACAAGCGTCCGTACGATTCCAAATCTCTATCTCGCTAATCTCAGAATAAACTTTGCCCAGGTCCACCTGCCACCACGGATGCGTCTGCAGATCCGTGTGCGTTACGGACCCATCAGCCCAGTTCCCACTGGTATTACCGTCCACAGCCCGCCCAGCAAAACCAACCCCCCAAGTGCTGGACTGACTGGCTGCTTTGCCCAACGCAACATTATCACCTGATGGCACTGTTACCGGAGCAAAGACCTTCACCTCCGCCAGACTCAGATAGTTCGTATCACCGAGCTGAATACGTACATAGCGACCGCTACGCCCAAC
>Ga0315314_1004369_pt1 | contig 10635 bp, 8 predicted proteins | sample TDP9_MG_FD_203631 | JGI IMG/M metagenome (GOLD analysis project Ga0315314, IMG submission 203631) | Freshwater sediment microbial communities from Lake Towuti, South Sulawesi, Indonesia - TDP9 | ecosystem: Environmental > Aquatic > Freshwater > Lake > Sediment | place: Indonesia: South Sulawesi... | reverse complement strand
AGTGGGCGCCGTATGAACAGATTTCCTCGCAGAGCCCACAACCAATGCATTGTTCCTCGTCTACAACCGAGGTCAGCGCTTCTGTTCTCATTTTCTTGTTAGCCATCAGGATGGCGGCCCGTGCAGCCGCAGCCTTGGCCGAAATTATTGATTCTGGAACGTCTTTAGGTCCAGACGCTACGCCAGCGAGAAATATTCCGTCCATCTGCGTGTCGACGGGTCTGAGCTTCAGGTGAGCCTCCATGAGAAAGCCGTCTGGGCTTATGGGTATCTTGAGCATTCTCGCCAAAATAACTTCCTCTTTGTGCGGAATCATGGGCGTTGACAGCACAACCCAGTCGCATGGCAGCCGCATTTCCCGACCTGATAGAGCGTCATATGCTATTACTGTTAGTTTGTCTTCGGATCCTTGCGTTATCTCAGGGGTTACCTCTTCGATATGTTTTACAAATTTTACTTGTTTCTCCCTTGCCATTGAGTAGAAGTCTTCGTATTCTTTGTAGACTCGGACATCTCCGTATAGAATTGTGACATCTGTTTCGGGAAACCTGTCCTTTACGAGTATGGCGTTTTTGATGGCGTTCATGCAACAAATCTTAGAGCAGTAGGGCCAGCCTTCCTCTTTCTTTGCCTTGAGAATCTTCGCCAGCAACCGTGCGGTGTCAGACTTTGGAAAACCTGCGAGATCTAGGGCGCGTATTTCTCCCTTTCTGGCTCCGACACACTGTATCATCACAACCCTTTCGGGCGCCTTCTCAATTTTTCCGTTCCTCAGCAACTCATCCATTTCTAATTGTGTCACAATGTTTGGAAAGACTCCATACTGGTAGAGTCCTTTAGGCGGTGTGTAATTCATTGCGCCACAGGCAACGATTATAGTTCCAACTTCGATGTCTCTTTTTTCACCGCCTTTAGCGAGCGTAACCTTGAAGTTTCCAACATAGCCTTTAACATCAGACACCAAAGTGGAAGTTAATGTTTCAATGTGCTCGTTTGTTGTAACAGCCTTCACCATGGGCTCCAAAATTTCATTTGTATCCTGCATAGTCGGATACAGTTTGTGTAGTCTTCGAAGGTTTCCACCCAGCTCGGGCTCTTTCTCAACTAAATAAACTTTGAAGCCTTGGTTGGCAAGAGTTAGCGTGGCTGTCATCCCCGCGATGCCGCCGCCGACAACTAAGGCGGTGTCTTTGACGTCAAGTTCAGGCTCTTCTTGAGACTCCAGCCACGTGGCCCTCGCCACAGCCATCCTAACTAAATCTTTGGCCTTTTTTGTCGCCTTCTCTTGTTGATGGGCGTGAACCCAACTGCACTGCTCACGAATGTTCGCCATTTCAAACAAGTAATGATTTAGCCCAGCCTCTCTACAAGCAGATCTAAACAATGGTTCATGTGTTCTGGGCGTGCATGAAGCGACGATCACCCGGTTTAGGCTGTGCTTCTTTACGGCTTCTTTTATAGAAGCTAACCCTGCTTCAGAACAGGTGTATATGTTGTCCTCGCTGTAAGCAACATTTGGGAGGGTCTTTGCGTATTTAACGACTTCTGGAACGTTCACCACGCCGCCTATGTTGACGCCGCAGTGGCAGATGAACACTCCTATTCGTGTCTCTTCTTCTTCTCCCATAGACTACGCTCGCTCCAACATCTCAGCCACTCTGGCGGCTGTCGCGCTTCCCTGCATTATAGAGTCTGGAATATCACCTGTTTTTGGTCCCAAACAGTAGCCACAAGCGAAGATTCCAGGAACCGTTGTGTCCACGGGATTGGTAAGAATGTTTGCCGCCTTGAAAAATCCGTAGTCATCAACGCTTGCGCCCAAGACCTTGGCTAGCTCTTTTGCATCGGTTCGGGGCACAAGGGCTGGACAGAGCACAACCAAATCGAATTCTTGATTCTCTATTCTTCCAGCCACCGTGTCTTCGTACCATATTGTAAGGTTTTTTGTCGCTGGCTTCTCCATGATTTCGCCAGGGCTGCTACGTATGAACCGCACGCCGTATTCCGTTTTGGCTCGGTTGACGAATTCTTGGAAGCCCTTTCCAAACGCTCGAAGGTCAATGTAGAATATGCTGACTGTCGTGTTCGGTTCGTGTTCCCTGATCAGAACAGCATCCTTAACCGAGTATTTGCAGCAGATACTGGAGCAATAGGTGGTTCCAAATCGCCTGTCCCTAGACCCCACACACTGTATGAAAGCGATTTTCCTAGGTATTTTCCCATCAGAAGGCCTTATCAAGTGCCCACCTGTCGGGCCAGAGGCGCAGAGCAGACGCTCCAATTCAAGAGCCGTAACAACGTTCTTGTAGCGTCCATAACCATAGGTTGGGATCTGAGCCGGGTCGAAGAGGTCAAAACCGATGGACACAATGATGGCGCCGACGTTCAATTCAGCCTCTTGGGGCTGCTGTTTGAGGTCAACTGCGCCCGCTTGGCACATTTTTTGGCAGAGCCCGCATTCGATGCAGTTCACTTTGTCAACCGTCATGGCTCTTGGCACTGCCTGTGGAAACGGCATGTAGATGGCCTTGCGCATTCCGAGCTGCTCGTCGAACTCGTTGGGAACCTCAATGGGACAGTGGTCAGCGCATATGCCACAGCCTGTGCATTTTGTTTCGTCGACGAACCTGGGTTTTTTGAGAACTGTGACAACAAAGTTTCCCGGGGAGCCTTTGACTCCTTTCACTTCCGAGTATGTAAGCAGCTGAACGTTGTGATGATGGGAACAGTCTATCATTTTGGGCGCCAAGATGCACATGGAACAGTCCATTGTCGGAAAGGTCTTGTCTAACTGAGCCATCCTTCCGCCTATGCTCGGCGACTTTTCTACCAAATAGACCTTGTATCCTCTGCTGGCTAGGTCTAGCGAAGCCTGTATGCCTGATATTCCGCCGCCCACGACCAAAACTGTCTTTTCTGTCATTTCTTTTCTCTCCTTACAGCCTATTTTTTAACAATTCAGTAATCGGAATCCTGTGCGCTTTGATTTCCCAGTCTTCGAGTTTCATGCCCATCCCCATCCTGAGAAGCTCGATAAAATGTATGACAGGTAAATTGAATTCCTCGTTGAAATGCCTCTTAATCTCCAATTGACCCAAATCAAGCTGCAAAAAGCAGAAAGGACAAACCGTGACTACGGCCTGCACCTCAGCATCTTTTAAAGCCATAAGTTTCTGTCGTGATACCTGTCTGGCTAGGTCATCATTTATGTCTCGTAGAGGCCCTCCGCAACACATCTCTTTTCGTTCATAAGGAACTGATTCCACACCAGTAGCTTGAACAAGGGCGTCTAAGTCATTGAAACCCCTTAAGAGTTCAAAGTGTATGCGTTTGGGCTTGGTCAAGTGGCATCCTGGTTGTGTTCCAACTTTCAATCCGTCAATAGGTTCCTTAATTGCGCTCTTGACCTTGCTGACGCCTACGTCTCCGTAGAGTACGTCAACGAGGTTTTTGACATCAACCTTTCCATTGTACTCTTTGCCCACTTCAGAAAGCAGCTGGTTGACTTGATTTCTGAGTTCGGGGTTCCTCTTCAGAATGGTGTTAACCATCAACAATGACTCGTAGCAGTCGTTGCAGAGAGTCATAATGTTGAGTCCCATCTCCTCGGCTAGGCAGAGGTCACGAGCTGCCAGCGCCAGCCAACTTGCGTAGTCAACTGATTGGATGCTAAACGGCGCGCAGCAGTTTGCTCCCTTCATGTCAACCAGCTCTATTCCTAATTCTGGCAGAACCTTTCTAACCGAAACCTCGTAGCTGAGTTCTCTGGCGGGTATGAGACAGCCCAAGAAAAATGCGTACTTCATATTTTTCACCATAGTTACTTTGACTGGATTATCTTCTCCATTCCCGTTTTCTTCAGAATTTTTTGCACTTCCTCCAATCCATCTGCGGTGATCTTGCCCAAACCGAGGCTTTCGCGCTTGTCCAAAGCCGTTCGCACCGGATTTATGACCCGCCCAGTCTCGTACAGAGCCTTTGCTTGACCAGCAACTCCGGCAGGTATGTTCCCCTGTCTAACTGCGAGGTTCCGAAGGGCGAACATTACTTCACCCACGTCACCACCTTGGGGACATCTGTCCAAACATGTGAAACAGGATAGGCAATACCATGGTAGCTGATGAGGCAAAACTTCAGATTTGAAACCCATGATGACCATTTCCATCAATCGTCTAGGGTTGTGTTCGCTTGTCAGTCTCGCAACGGGACAGCTACTGGAGCATCGGCCACACTGGATGCACAATAGAACACCTTTACCCCTCGGGGTGTTTGCCACTTCTCCCATAAAACCTAGGTCAAGCTCACTCAAGACACTCACACTCTCCACTAAACCGCGCGGAAAAAAGCAAATGTGAACGGAGCCTAATATATTTTGGGTTTTTCATGCTTCAGATGTGGCATAAAAGGAATAAAAGTGAGGTAGAAACTCTGTATTAAGTAAATGAATTTCTTTTTTATTTTATTTTTATCATATAAAATATTCCCGAATCGAGACAAATACGCCCTCAAAGCCGCCTATGGCCTCAGAACTGCTGCCTGACATATTTGCTTGGTTTTTCAAGCGCTCGATTTATGGCTATGACGGCTATGCCTGCACCGTTGTCTGCAATTCTGACCACTTCTAAGACAATAGTCCTCAGAATTGGAGATTCTGGAAGTTCTTTCATCAGTCTCTCATGCTCGTTTCTAATCACTTTTCTTATCTCCAAAATATTATTGGCGATTTCGATGTCTCCGCTAAAGACGCAGTCCACAGCCCTCAGGAAAACGTTTTGAGCTAAATCGCTCAGATTCGTTATCTTGCTCATTACCTGTCTACTTGCTCTCTCCTTCCCATGAGTTCGTAACTCGACCGCCCTTCTAGCGATGCTTTCGGCGTGATCTGCGATTAATTCAAGATATCTTGCAATAAGCGTGTAATACACAATCTGAGAAGGGTCTTCCAAGCCTATCTTGTCGGCGACGGCAGGGTCGCGTTGAGCAGAAAGTAGCAGTCGTATGGCAAGCCAGTACATCATGTCGGCTTCGTCTTCTCGACGGATGGCGTCCTCGGCTAATTCTAGATTCTCCGTGAGCGCTTGCACTGATTCTAGATTCATTGTTGAGGCGATTACCCCAAGCCTGCGTAGGAGCATGTCTATTTTGAATCTTGTTGGATCTATGGAACATTGAAGGTCGATTCGTTCAGGCGTCTCTTGCACTATGCCTAGTCCCATGAGTCTGTGGGAGATTTTGCGCACTTCATCGGTGTGCATTCTACTGATGCGAGTTGAAGAGACTACTCTAAAGGCGTCGCGTCCAAGCGTGTAGTTCCCTACGATGATTCTCTCCAACATTCCAGGTTCATTGCACAAGTCTGAGTTTATGATGTACTCTTCAACCTGTGTCTTGCGTTCCACCGTGCTGCTGGGGATTAACTTCAATGAACCATCTTTTTCTGGAAACAACATGACAAGGTCGCCTTGCTTGATGCCTGTGTTTTGTACCCATTTTTTAGGTAAGGATATGCTAAGCGTAGAGTAACCGACGCGTTGGATTTTGCGGCTTTCCATCCTGTGACACCTACTTACTTGTAAGTACTTCTATGTTCACTATAAACAGAGTATATATATGTTATGTTTCAATTAAGCTTAACCTAAGAGTAAATCCCAAAGGAGGAAAACTGATGCCTGATTGGGCAACTATAAGCATCCGAGAAGAATTGATTGAGGAAATTAAAGCGCTCCTTAAAAGAACAGGACGTTACCGAAGCATCTCGGAGTTTGTTGCAGAAGCAATTCGGTTACGTTTAGAGGAGCTTGCCCGAAGGGTAGAATCAGCGCCCGAATCACTTGTTGCGGCGCCTTCAACTCCCTCTATACCACTAACTCCAGTTTCTTTAGTAGCACCCAAAATAACGCAGGATACAAGAGGTTACATAAACGTTCAGTTGGAACGCTCAGAGCAGATTTGGTGGGTCCTTGTCAGACTTTTCGGAGACTTGGCGCGGAAAGACGTCAAGCTGGATGGGCAACTTGCACGCGAACTTCGGAACTGTCGAAGCTTGATTAACTTTGTTCGTTCCCACATCTGCCCCGAGTGCGACATTGAGTTGGCAAACGAGAGGCTGCCTGATCTCCAGCAAAGTCTTGAAAAGGTTAAGCGCGACCTCGTTGCCACAGCCATCTGCGTCTGTGACGATTACGCCAAGGACTGGATAAGTGAAATAGACAGAGCTGAACGAGGCGAGCTTAGAGAGATTCCAACCGTCGGACCCCGATTTGTTCCAGGCTTGCCGAGAAACAACAACATCGCATGGACCAGAATAACATTGTCTAAGCCAGTTGCCAAGGAAAGAGTGGAAGAAATAGCCAAGATGCTTGGCGTTATGGTGAAGCCCGAGAATAGTGTGCATTTCGTGGTGCGCGGCGAGAAAAAAACAGTCAAAAAAGCCGTTGAAATGCTCTATCAGCTCCAATAAAGTGGAGAACCAACAGACCTTCAAAAGGAGGAACAAGAGTTGGGCACTAAGGTGGGAGCAACACTCGTCGTAGGCGGAGGAATCGCCGGAATCCAGGCTGCGCTTGACTTGGCGGATGCGGGATTCAAAGTTTACTTGCTGGATGAATCGCCCAGCATAGGCGGAACCATGGCTCAACTCGACAAAACGTTCCCTACAAATGATTGCTCCATGTGCATTCTGGCGCCTAAGCTAGTGGGTGCAGGAAGACATCCCAACATTGAGTTGATAACCAACGCAAGGCTTGAAGAGGTTGAAGGTGAGGCTGGGAATTTTCAAGTTAGAATGGCGAAAAAACCCAGATACATCAATGAAGACAAGTGCAATGGCTGCGGAGTTTGCGCCGAATACTGTCCGGTTGAAGTGCCGAACGAATTCGATGAGAGACTTGGTATCCGAAAGGCAATTTACGTTCCATTTCCTCAAGCTGTTCCTCTGAAGTACGCCATTGATGATGAATACTGTTTGAACAAAACCACTGAATACAAATGCGAATTGTGCGTACAAATGTGCAAAGCTAAAGCCGTTGACTTCAGCCAAAAACCCGAAGTTATAAACCTCAACGTTGGAGCTATTATACTCTCGCCCGGTTTTCAGGAGTTTGACCCTCGCTTAAAGAGCATGTATGGTTATGGACGATACTCAAACGTTATTTCCAGTATAGAGTTTGAACGGATTTTGAGCGCATCTGGACCATACGGCGGAAAAACCCTGCGACCCTCAGACGGAACGATTCCGTGGAGGATAGCTTTCGTTCAGTGCGTTGGCTCCCGCGACGCATTGGTTGGAAACAATTACTGCTCCTCCGCCTGCTGCATGTACGCCATAAAGGAGTCGGTGATAGCCATGGAACACACGCCGGGCATCAAGTCCACCATTTTCTTTATGGACATGCGCGCCTTTGGGAAGGAATTTGACGCTTACTATAATAGGGCAGGGGAGGAATACGGTGTCAGATTCGTTAGGTCCAGAGTCTCTAGCGTACACGAGATACCTGAGACTCAAGACCTGATTGTGCGACACGTAGAAGAAGAAACGCCCAAAGACGAGGAATTCGACCTCGTAGTGCTATCGGTTGGAATGAAGCCGCCTAAGCACGTCGAAGAAATGGCAAAAATTCTAGGCATAAGATTGAACAAATACAATTTCTGCGCCACAGACACGTTTTCACCTGTTGAGACCTCTCGCCCTGGAATATTTGTCTGCGGCGCCTTTGCCTCTCCCAAAGATATCCCTGAAAGCGTGGCTCAAGCGAGTGGAGCCGCCGCCAAGGCTGGGGGCATCATAGCGTCGGAGCGGGGAAAACTCACGGTCGTGAAGGAGTATCCGCCCGAGAGAGACGTTTCTGGAGAGGAGCCTCGCATCGGTGTGTTCGTGTGCCACTGCGGCATCAACATAGGTGGAGTAGTGAACGTTCCAGAAGTTGTGGAATACGCTAAGAAGTTGCCCAACGTTGTTTATGCGGAACACAACCTATACACGTGTTCGCAGGACACGCAGAAGGGCATAAGGGAACGAATAAAGGAACACGGCCTCAATAGGGTTATCGTGGCTTCTTGCACGCCCAGAACACATGAGCCCCTTTTCAGAGAAACCGTTCGCGAAGCCGGACTCAACATCTATCTGTTTGAGATGGCAAACATAAGAGACCAATGTTCATGGGTGCATATGCACGAACCCAAAGAGGCAACTGAGAAAGCAAAGGACTTGGTCAGAGCTGCAGTCGCCAAGGCTCGTTTGTTGAAGCCATTGCCAAAACCCATGATAAACGTTGTTCCCTCAGGGCTAGTCATCGGAGGCGGCTTGTCTGGAATGGTTGCCGCGTTGGAGTTGGCGAAGCAGGGCTTTGAGGTTCACTTGGTAGAGAGGGACAAGGAGCTGGGCGGATACGCTCGGAAAATCCATTATCTGCTCGGATCTCAAGACCCTGAGCAACAGCTGAAATCAATTGTTAAAGAAGTTGTGGACAGCCCAAAGATTCACGTTTACTTGAACTCGGAGATAAGCGACATAAAGGGTTATATTGGAAACTTTAAGACGACGCTGAACAATGGCGGTGAAAAGAAGGAGATTGAACACGGCGTTGTCATAGTTGCAACCGGCGCGATAGAGTACAAGCCAACCGAGTATTTGTACGGAACCGACGAAAGAGTGCTAACACAACACGAGCTAGAAGAGAAAATGACCACGGGCGGATTAGACGCAAAAATGATTGTTATGATACAGTGCGTTGGTTCAAGAAACCATGAACGACCCAACTGCTCTCGCATCTGCTGCGGTCAAGCGGTCAAAAACACCCTCAAAATCAAGGAACTCAGCCCCGACACCGACATCTACGTCTTGTACAAGGACATGAGAACCTTCGGATTTAAGGAAGATTACTACCGTGAAGCAGCTGACAAGGGAGTTATATTCATACGCTACGATGATGAAACAAAGCCTGAAGTCACTAAAGAAAACGGGAAACTGAGAGTCACGGCTTGGGAGCCAGTTCTGAAGACATGGATTCCAATAGAGCCCGACCTCCTCGTTTTGAGCGTGGCTACCATTCCAAATCCAGACAACGAACGCTTGGCTGGAATGTTAAAGGTGCCTTTGACCAAGGACAAATTCTTCCTCGAAGCGCACATGAAACTTCGTCCAGTGGATTTTGCTACTGACGGTGTGTTTCTCTGCGGCATGGCGCATTCGCCCAAATTCATAGATGAAAGCATCTCGCAGGCATGTGCAGCAGCAGCCAGAGCAGCAACTGTGCTGTCGAAAACGGCTCTGGAGATGGAAGGTAGCATAGCGAGCGTTGATAAAGAACTCTGCAGTGGATGCAAAATCTGCGAGTCTGTGTGCGCCTACAACGCCATAGAAATGCAGAACAGCGAAAAACCAACCGCAAAGGTTCTCGAAGCTCTGTGCAAGGGTTGTGGCGTCTGCGGTTCTTCCTGTCCAACAAAGGCAATTACCATGGGACACTTCACAAACGAACAGATTCTGGCGCAGGTTAGGGCAGCATTAGTGGAGGAAGTTCAACATGACTGACGCAGAGTTTGAGCCAAAAATTGTCGGATTCCTGTGCAACTGGTGTGCCTACGCTGGCGCAGATTTGGCTGGCGTCAGTAGAATGCAGTATCCTCCAAACGTGAGGATCATCAGAGTGATGTGCAGCGGACGAATAGACCCAACTTTTGTGCTTGAAGCGTTTAAAGATGGAGCCGACGGCGTGTTAATTGCGGGTTGTCATCTACCGTCTGACTGCCATTATTTGTCGGGCAACTTCAAGGCTCAGAGAAGAATTTTCCTGTTGAAAAAGGTTCTCGAGCAGTTTGGACTCGAACCTGAAAGGCTCAGATTAGAATGGGTTTCAGCCTCAGAAGGCGACAGGTTCGCTACGGTCATTAGAGAAATGGTTACGGAGGTAAGAAAACTCGGACCAAGTCCGCTTAAGAATGAAGGAAAAAGCCATGAGTGAAAAGAAAGAAGTCGAACCGAAAGCAATGCTGAAAATTTCCGAATTCGACATGAAGTTCAAGAAAGAAGTCCAAAAGATTCCAGGCGGAGAACGCATGATGATGTGCTTCCAATGTGGCACATGCACCGCCGACTGTCCCATCGCGAGATTCAGCGACTCATACAGACCGAGGAAAATCCTGCGAATGGCACAGTTAGGACTAAAGGATAGGGTTCTCTCAAGCGACCAACTCTGGCTCTGCGCAGCCTGCTACACCTGCGTCGACCACTGTCCCCAAGACGTAGAAATATCCAGCGTTATCAGAGCCCTCAGAAACATAGCAGTACAAGAAGGATACATGCCACCCGTTTTCAAAGAACTGGCAGGAGCCATATTGGAAACTGGCCTAGCCTACAAGATTCCTGAGCTCAGAATAAAGAGAAGACAAGAAGCAGGATTGCCCCCGTTGCCAAAGACCAACTTGGAAAGCGTTTCGAAGCTGTTCAACCGCATCGGTTTTTCAAAACTGGTGGAAAAAGGAGGAAACAACAATGCCAAACCATAAGTATCTGCTGTTTCTCGGATGCGCCATACCCTACAGAGTGCTCAGCTACGAAATCTCAGCGAGAAAGGTTGCTCAAAAACTGGGCATAGAATTAGTCGAGATGCCCGACTACAACTGCTGCGGGCTTCC
>Ga0315314_1004368_pt1 | contig 10637 bp, 11 predicted proteins | sample TDP9_MG_FD_203631 | JGI IMG/M metagenome (GOLD analysis project Ga0315314, IMG submission 203631) | Freshwater sediment microbial communities from Lake Towuti, South Sulawesi, Indonesia - TDP9 | ecosystem: Environmental > Aquatic > Freshwater > Lake > Sediment | place: Indonesia: South Sulawesi... | reverse complement strand
GCGCGTCTGCTGTATGTACGCGCTGAAGATGGCCCACCTGATGAGGGAGAAGGTGCCACGGGCCAAGGTCTATCAACTGTACATTGACATGCGTGCCTTCGGCAAGGGTTACGAGGAGTTCTACCATTGCCTGCTGCGGGAGGATGTCATCTTTATCCGTGGCAAGGGAGCCCAGGTGACGGACTACGCCGAAAGGCCGGAGGAGAGAGGGAAACTGGTGGTGAAGTGCGAGGATACCCTTCTAAGTGTGGTCCGCAGAATCCCAGTGGACTTGGTCGTCCTTGCGGCAGGGCTTGTCCCGCGGGCTGATGCGGCCCAGGTGGTGAAGCTGTTTTCGATTGCTCGCAGTGCAGACGGCTTTTTCCTGGAGAGGCACCCGAAGTTGGCGCCGGTGGCGACAAGCAGTGACGGTATCTTCTTGGCCGGCGTATGTCAGGGTCCCAAGGACATCCCCGATAGCGTGGCCCAGGGTGCGGCTGCCGGAGCGGAGGCACTCGCCATGATAGACCGCGGCTCGGTGGAAATCGAGCCCATCACGAGTGTGATTGACGAGAAACTCTGCGCGGGCTGCAAAGTGTGCATCGAACTGTGTCCCTATTCGGCCATCCAGTTCAGTGAAGAAAAGAAGGTCTCCGTGATGACCGAAGCGCTATGTAAGGGATGCGGGATTTGCGTCGCGGCGTGCGCTTCCGGTGCGGCGATGCAGCGAGGTTTCAAAGACCGACAGATATTTGCCGAGATTGAGGGTGCACTGGTGGCCTGATCAAGCGAGGAGGAAGCGAAAGTGAGCGAGCGCTTCGAGCCACAGTTGATTGGTTTCTTTTGCCGTTGGTGCAGTTATCAGGGCGCAGATCTCGCGGGCACCAGCCGGATCAAGTATCCACCCAATCTGGTGCCCATCCGAGTCATGTGTTCGGGGCGCGTTGACCCCACGTTTATCCTCAAGGCCTTCCGGGAGGGAGCCGACGGCGTGCTGGTGGCCGGCTGCCATCCCGGCGACTGCCACTACGGGGAAGGCAACTACAACATGATGAAACGCTACCCCCTGCTTGCTGGGCTGTTGTCCGAATTCGGCATTGAGCCAGAGCGCCTCCGTCTCGAATGGATTTCCGCCTCCGAGAGCGAGAAGGTGGCCGCCGTAGTCCGTGAACTGACGGAGACGGTGCGTAGGCTTGGACCTCTCAATTGGCGCAGCACGGTTGTATCGCTTGTGGAAGGGAGACTGGCGTGAACAGACTCAAACTCGGCCTTTACTGGGCAGCCAGCTGCGGCGGCTGCGAAATCGCTGTGCTTGACCTGGACGAGAAGGTCCTCGACATTGCCGAGGCGGCCGAGATCGTGTTCTGGCCGGTGGCTCTGGACTTCAAGTATCGTGATGTGGAAACGATGGCTGACGGCTCCATTGACGTTTGCCTCTTCAACGGGGCGATCCGCAACTCGGAGCAAGAGCACATCGCCAGGCTGCTGCGAGCCAAATCGAAGGTCCTTGTGGCTTTCGGTTCCTGCGCCTGCTTCGGGGGTATCCCTGGCCTCGCCAATGTCGCCAACCGGCAACAGGTCTTTGATCGCGTCTATCTCTCCGGGCCGAGCACCGCGAACCAGGATGGCACCATGCCACGGACCGTCAGCCAAATGCCTGAAGGAGAACTGATACTTCCCGAGTTCTACGATACGGTCTCCTCACTGAATCAGGTGGTGCCGGTCGAGTACTACCTGCCGGGATGCCCGCCCCCAACAGATCTCATCTGGCGGGCCGTGGAAGCTATCGTCTCGGGGCAGTTGCCTCCGCCAGGGTCGGTGATCGCGTCGGACAAGACCCTATGCGACGAGTGCAAGCGGGAGCGCTCCCAGGAGAAATCGGTGAAAGAATTCAAGCGGCTTTGGCAGGTGGTCCCCGATGTTACCAAGTGCTTCCTCGAGCAGGGGTTGATCTGTCACGGCCCGGCTACCCGCGGCGGCTGTGGAGCGAAGTGTATCGAGGCAAACATCCCATGCCGCGGGTGCTTTGGGCCTGCCCCGGAGGCCCGGGACCAGGGCGGAAAACTGCTTGGCGCAATCGCCTCCCTGATTGACTCCCATGACCCCAAAGAGACCGCCCGAATCGTGGATCAGATCCCAGATCGCCTGGGGACCTTTTACCGGTTTGTGCTGCCCACTTCCATGCTCAGGAGGGCTAGGCTATGACAAGGAAGATTACCATTGACCCCATTACCCGCCTGGAAGGGCACGGCAAGATCGATATCTTTTTGGACGAGAGCGGGAACGTGGAGAATGCCTATCTCCAGGTGCCAGAACTAAGGGGCTTCGAGCGGTTTTGCGAGGGCCGCCCCGTCGAGGAACTGCCGCGGATAACACCGAAGATCTGCGGCGTGTGTCCAGCCGCTCATCACATGGCCTCCTCGAAAGCTGTGGACGCTGTGTTCCACGTCGAGCCACCCTCCGCCGCGAAGAAGTTACGGGAACTCTACTATGCAGCCCACTATGTACATTCTCACTCGGCCCATTTCTACGCGCTGGCCGGACCGGATTTTGTGGTTGGCCCTCAGGCCGACCCCAAGGAGCGCAATATCCTGGGGGTTATCTCCAAAGTCGGCCTGGAGGTCGGCAAAGAAGTGATCAAGCACCGTGCCTATGCTCAGCAGATCCAGGCCACGCTGGCGGGGCAAGCGACTCACCCGGTCTGGGGACTTCCTGGTGGGGTGAGCAAGGGGCTTAGCGAGGAAGAAAGACGCGAGATCGAGGAGAAGGCGCGGTCTTGCGTGGAATTCGCCAAGTTCACCTTGAAGGTGTTTGATGACTTCGTTCTCCAGAACAAGGCCTACCTCGACCTGATCTTGGGCGAAGTCTACCGGATGACGAGCTACTACATGGCCGTCGTTGATACCTATAACCGTGTGAATTTCTATGACGGTGACATCCGAGTTGTTGATCCCGAGGGGACCGAGGTTGCCCGGTTCAAGCCTGCTGACTACCTGCATTACATCGGGGAGCATGTCGAGCCGTGGACCTACCTGAAGTTCCCATATCTGAAAAGCATCGGCTGGAAGGGACTCGTGGATGGTAAGGACAGCGGTGTTTATCGGGTCGCACCATTGGCTCGATTGAATGTGGCCGATGGGATGGCCACACCCCTCGCGCAGGAGGCTTATGAGCAGATGTTCAGGACGCTGAGTGGAAAGCCAGTCCACGCCACCTTGGCCAACCACTGGGCGAGGGTCATCGAACTGGTGTACGCCGCGGAACGCCTGTTAGAACTAAGTCAGGACCCAGAAATCACTGGCGACCAGGTGCGCACCTTGCCCACAGAGATTCCCACCGATGGGGTCGGCGCCGTGGAGGCGCCCCGGGGGACCCTCTTCCATCATTACTGGACTGACGAGAAAGGGCTCGTTACTCGATTGAACCTGATCGTCGCCACTGGGAACAACAAAGCCGCTCTCTGCCTTTCCATCAAGCGGGCTGCTCAAGCTCTGATCAAGGGGGGCCAGGTTTCGGAGGGGGTGCTCAACATGGTGGAGATCGCCTTCCGCGCCTACGATCCTTGTTTCGGATGCGCGACACACTTCCTCCCAGGGCAGATGCCCCTCCTGGTCCGCATCTATGACGAGTCGGGGACCCTCATCCGGGAGATCGGAAGAGAATAACCCGGACCAGATCGATTGGACAGATGGGTTCTTAATCGAACACAGTTCCAAAAGAGGAACATCTCCCCCTCTCTTATCTTACAGGAGGTTTTGCTCATGATGGGGCAGTCGAAGATTCTTATCGTGGAGGATGATGCTGACCTGGTGAAAGTAATGCGCGTGATCCTGGAGAGGCAAGCCTACCAGGTGGTTTCGGCAGCCAGCAAGGAGGAAGGTCTCGTGAAGGTCAAGACTGAAAACCCTGACCTGATCATCCTGGACATCATGATGCCCAGGGGGACGGAGGGGTTCCACTTCGTCTGGGAATTGCGGAGTCTGTTCGATAGGCCGTACCGCGATATCCCTATTCTGGTGCTGACCTCCATCCATGAATCGTCGACGTTCCGTTTCTATCCTACCGAGAGCGACGGGACGTACGGTCCAGGCGAGTTCCTCCCGGTCCAAGACTTCGTTGACAAGCCTGTTGATCCGGATGATCTTGTGGCACGTGTGAAGCGCCTGCTTATGACGAAAGAGGGCCAATAGATCCGCACGAGGAGACGCCGGAGGGGCAAAAGGATCACACCGTATCTGCTCGAAAGCGATGGGAATCCGAACCCTATGCCGAGATCGGCGTCTCTGCGATCAAAGCAGAATTGATGAAGGTAGGCGCCACCTTGCCATCCGACAGGTCCCTCAAACGGGAAGGTCTCGTCAAAAAAACCTCGTAGATTCCCCAAGGGGTCGAATACCCCGACCTTACCGAAGCCTTGGAGGTCAACCAAATCCATCAGGTGGATCTGTTAGGGCCCCAGCACCTCCAGGAGGATCTCCTGACCTCCTTTGACGTTAAGCCCGGGGAGGAATCATCCTCTCGGGCCTCTTCTTTTTTACCGGCTTATGGTTGGAGAAGGAAAGGAAAAGATCATGGCCGTCAGTATGCAGTTTAGCCTCTATCCTCTACGAGAGGAGCGGCTGGGGCCCGCGATCGAGGAGGCCCTGACCGTCCTGAAGGATCGAGGCCTGGTGGTGAAGACAGGAGAGATGAGCAGCGTGACTTGGGGAGAGGAGGACCAGGTGTTCGCCGCCTTGAAGGAGGCCTTCGCCAAGTCGGCGAAAAGAGGGCCGGTGGTCTGGGTCATCACCCTCACCAATGCCTGCCCGGCGCCGAAGGCCGCATGAAAGATGGAGGCTACCTGGGGGAATGGAGAAGGAACCGGGCCGTGAGATAGATGAGAAGGAAGGGAAAGATCACCGCTGCCAACTTACGACGCAAGTGCCAATAAGGCAGGCGGAAAATGGCATAACAGGCCCCGGCGCAGACGAGAAGGAAGAGGGGATCGGTGAGCAGGATCAGATTGAGGCAAAAGGTGCGGGAACTGAGGGGCCAGAAGGGAGCCAGACCCCAGGTGATGGTGAGGTCGAGAAGGAGATGCCAGAACGCTCCCAACCCGGCGAATCCAAGCAGGACAGGGAAGTTGTGGTAGCGGCTGAAGCGGTGAAAGAGATAGGCCACCAGGAAGATCAGAACCGGCACGACGAAGAGGTTATGCGTCAAGGTCTGGTGATAGCGGACATAGTAAGTGGAGCCCCAAAACAGGCTGAGGACATCCAGATCGGGCGCCAAGCCAGCCGCCACCGCGGCCCCGATCATGGGCCAGTTCGCCTTCTCCTCGCGCACAAAGACCGAGGCCGCCAGTGCCGTGCTGGTGATGTGAGAGATGGGATCCACTCTTTCCCTACCGCTTCATCGCGTATTTGGCGAGGGCCTTGCGATTCAGCTCCAGTCCCAGGCCCGGCTTCTCCGGCATCTTGACGATCCCTCTCTCCGCCTTGATCGGCTCCTCAAATAGCTCGTCCCGGATGGGGCTGTCGTAGGCGTCATATTCCACATAAAGGGCGTTGTCGAGGGAGCCGATGACGTGAAGGTTGGCGACAAAGCCGATCCCTGCCACGGAGGAGCAGGCGATGTGGGGCACGCAGGGAATGTTATAGGCGGAGGCCATGGCCGCGATCTTCTTGGTCTCGGCAATGCCGCCCACCGAGACCGCATCCGGCTGCACCACATCGAAGGCCCGACGATTCAGTACCTCCACGAACTCCCAGCGGGTGAAGAGGGATTCCCCGCCAGCCAGGGGCAGATCTGTTGCCCCATTGAGGCGGGCATGCTCCTCAACATACTGGGTGAGGCTGTGGGTGCCGATGGGCTCCTCAAACCACTTCACCCCCAGCGCTAAGAACTCCTCGGCCATCCTGACGGCGCTCCGATAGTCATAGGCCATGTTCGCATCGACCATCAGGGCCACCTTTTCCCCTACCGCCTTGCGAACCGTGGTCACAATTTTCAGATCCTCCTTCAGTCCCCGGCCTACCCGCAGCTTGATAGTCCCAAATCCCGCCTTGACTGCCTCCTCACATTCCTTGGCGATCACCTTGGCCGGCTTCAAACAGGGGGCCCAGTAGGCAGGGATGCTCCTTTGGAACCCGCCCAGAAGGCGCCAGATGGGGAGCCCGGTCAGTTTGCCCAGAATGTCCCAGAGGGCGATTTCGATGCCGGAGACGGCATAGGTCTGAAAGCCGCGGCGACCCCAGCCATGGGTGGCCCGATGCATCTTCGTGAAGAGGTGCTCGATCAGGAGTGGATCTTCCCCCATAACCAATGGCTTCAAGGTTTGAGTGATGATAGGCCCTACGCTGGGCCAGTACATGGAGGTGAATCCTGCCTCGCCGATGCCGGTGATTCCCTCATCGGTCTTGACCTCCACCAGAATGCAGCCGATGGAGGGAGAGGCCATGGTGCCCCACCACCGGGGTTCGACCAACTTCATGCTGACGGGCGTTGCCACCACATCCGTAATCTTCATTCGGCTCCTCCCTGCTGGTGAAAGTGCATAGCGAGCGCATTCCCTGCAGCTTGCTGCAGGGAGCTTCCATGCGTTGAGATTCGCGATCCTAACCTGAGATTATCTGGCCCCTCTACTCCTCTATACTAAGCTGCCTTTGGCAGCCCGTCAATCCGTTATTCTCGGCATCAATTTCTCTTCCTCATGCCAGAGGATAAGAGAAGTTTCGCCCTCCCCATGATGCCTTGCTGTCTCCAAAATTGACAGGGAGGAATTATTGTTATAAAAGAGGGTTGGTTTGTTCTCCTTCAGCTTTGGTGTTCCTTCACACAATGGGCGGAGAGGGCATAGCGAGGGGAGGGAGAAAGATGGACTTATTCGATAAATGCCTCAACTTCACGGATGCCAAGCGAGTGATGGCCGAAGGGAACTATCCCTACTTTCTGCCCCTGCAGGAGACGGAGGGGACTGAGGTGGTCATCAACGGCCGAAGGTTCATCATGATTGGATCCAACAATTACCTGGGATTGACCACCCACCCCAAGGTGAGGCAGGCTGCTATCGAGGCGGTAAAGACTTATGGCACCAGCTGCACTGGATCCCGTTTCCTCAACGGCACCCTGGCCTTGCACGAGGAACTGGAAAGGAAGCTGGCCAGGTTCGTGCGAAAAGAGGCAGCCCTGGTCTTCAGCACCGGTTTTCAGACCAATCTGGGGACCATTTCTGCCCTGGTGGGCAAGGGAGATGTAGCGATCCTGGACCGGGATGATCACGCCAGCATCGTCGATGGATGCCGACTCTCCCTGGGGGAAACCAAGCGTTTCCCCCACAACGATATGGAGGGATTGGAGAAGGTCTTGAAATCGTGCGATCCGGAGGCCGGGAAGCTGGTGGTTGTGGATGGGGTCTTCAGCATGGGGGGGGATATCGCTCCCTTGCCCGATATCATTGCCTTGTGCAAGAGGTATGGAGCGCGCCTCATGGTCGATGATGCCCATTCCATCGGGGTCCTGGGGGAGGATGGGAGAGGAACCAGCTCCCACTTCGGGGTGGAGGATGAGGTGGACCTGATCATGGGCACCTTCAGTAAATCCTTTGCCTCCCTGGGGGGCTTCATTGCGGGGCCGGAGCCGGTCATCCATTTCATCCAGCATTTCGCCCGCTCCCTGATCTTCAGCGCCAGCATGCCCCCACCCTGTCTGGCCGCTGTCCTGGCGTCGCTGGAGGTGATGCAGACGGAGCCGGAATGGAGGATGAGGGTCCTCGCCCATGCGGATAAGATGAGGCGCGGATTTCAGGAGATGGGCTTCGACACCGGGGCCAGCCAGACACCTGTGATCCCCATCATCACGGGCGACATGAACAAGACCTTTGCCATGTGGAAGGAACTCTTCGCCGCCGGCATCTATGTGAACCCGGTGATCCCCCCTGCGGTTGCTCCCAATAAATCCCTTCTACGCACCAGCTATATGGCCACCCATACCGAGGAGCAACTGAACCGTGTCCTGGCCACCTTTGCCGAGGTGGGGGAGAAGATGGGGATGGTATCCTCCGGCAGGGCAATGGGCAGGTGAGTTCGGCAGGTAATAGAAGGGGCCGCTCTGAGTCGCAGAGAGGCTCGTCAATCCAAGAGAAAAGCAACCTTTACCGCGTGACTCTTCCCCTTGTGAAAGAGCGCATGGAGGGCCTTCTTATATTCCCCCAGACGGAAGCGATGGGTCAAGAGGGGGGAGAGATCCAGTCCCTGCTTCATCAAATCCAGGGCCAACTGGAAGGTCCGAATTGGCTGTCCCCGGTAGATTTCGGTGCTAAAGGAGGAGGATCCGTTAATCTTAAGTTCCTTAAACCAGATGGGTGTCCAGTCAATTCCCCGGGGGATCGCCGCCAGCCCGATCAGTACCATCGTTCCTCCTGGCTTGGTGAAGCGCAGGGCGTCATCGATGGTGCTATCACTCCCCACACACTCGAAGACCCAATCCGCGCCTCCGGTCATTACCCTTTTTCCTAAGATCGGCTTGTAAAGCGTTCCGCGTACGGCCTCGGCAATCTCCGCATAATAATCCTTGCCTTTTTCCCTCTGAATTATCCAATCCGCCCCATAATGCCTCGCCAGATCACTCTGGAAGGGGTATTTGACCAGGATCAGGATTCGGGCCCTGCTACCCAGCGCGCGCAGGGAGGCGATTATGCAGAGGCCGACCAGGCCTCCCCCGATGATCAATACAGTGTCACCATCTGAAGGAAAATTCCGTATCGCCGGATGGAGGGCAGAGCAGAACCCATTTACCAAGAGGGCATTCTCGTCGGAGACCTCGGGTGGCACTTGGAAGACTTGAGAGCAGTGGGCCACGAAATAGGGACTCCACCCACCGCCGGTATCGCGGCAGCAACCAATGAATATGCCGGGAGAGATGTTGCCTTTCGCGAAATTCTCACAGCGGGAGTATTCTCCGCGCTGACAGTGCTCGCAGGGTGGGACGATTCCTCGGGCCGCGCAAGGAAGCAGGTCATCTACAATCACCCTCTCCCCCACCTCCAGATCCTTCACTGCGGCGCCAACCTCGCAAATGATCCCTAAGTTCTCGTGCCCCAGGGTGAAAGGGAAAGAGGCGAAGGGAGAGGTGGAGGGGCTATCGTGGAGACGGATCAGGTCGAGGTCGCTGCCGCAGATGCCGGCCATTCTCACCTTCACCTTCACCCAGTCCTGGCCGGGAAGGGCCGGCTCCGGGACCTCGACATATCGGAGCAGCGAGAAGGGGCTGTAGAAAGCAGGAGGATAGAAGTAGCCCAGCAGCTTAGAGAGGATGTAGCGAGGAAGACTATACTGGAATTGGATGGCCTTCATGCCGCCCTCCTTGGGGGAAGATGTGGAGGGGATTATATAGCCGCAGGGAGGGGAAACGCAATCAGGAGGAGAAAACAGGAATTGACCGCATGGGTCGCTTATGCTAAGAGCAGGTGGGGAGCCTCTTATGGGAATCGTCTATAGCGATCAGGTAGAGCCCTACGAGTACGATCAGGGCATCTGGGTGAAGAAATTGGCGGTCCCGGAGACGGGCACCGAGTCCATCAGTGTGGGAGTTGCCACCTTCGATCCGGGCGCTTCTTTGCCCTGCCATATCCATCATTGCGAGGAGTCGATCACCATCATTGAGGGGGAGGCCTTCGTCGAGTTCGCTGGCCAGCGGATTTGGCTCAAGCCTTACGACACTTCTCACATGCCGGCGGGCACCCCTCATCGCTTCCTCAACGCCTCCGCGAGCAAAAAGATGTCCATCCTCTGGGTCTACGCCTCACCCGACATGGGCCGAAGCCTGGTGGATCCGGACCAGTGCGCGGGAAGGATGTGAGCGATCATCAGGCGATGAGGAGATGTGAGGTAACTGACTCTCCGTGCCCTCCCGCCCTGCCACCGGGATTGAAAGATTGTCCCTCTACCATTCATCGCCTTGAAATTTCCCTCCATGTATATTATCATGATTTGCTGTGGAAGTCCGGGGGGCGCCCAACCAAGGGAGCAACCAAGTGACACGCTCTGCTGTGATGATCACTGAGGAAATCGCTTTCCCGAGAATGGAGGGGCCATGAGCGCCTGCACGCACCAGTGGTTCATGACCAACATCCGGTCTGGATATCTCGTCGTCGAAGGCTGTTTTGAATGCGGCGCCCGCTCTTCCTTTTTCTCCAGTGAGGCCGTTGCGCCGATCGACGAATACCGGGAGGGAAAACACTTCTGGATCTATATGGGAAGCTTCCAGGCCGTGAAGTTTGACCTGAAATGCAGCCTCTGCGGAATGATGGTGGACCTCGACGATATGAACGGGCTGATGTTATCGACTTGCGAGGATTCCGACTGCGAGGTCGGACGGATTGTGAGACAGCAGGGCAAGGGCACCTGGGTCTATGTAGCGCTCTGCGCGGATAGCACTCATGCCCAGGGGAAGTGCGTGAGTGAGGAGGGGATCCAGGCCCTCAACCAGTATTTCAACCAGAACATCAAGGCCGCGGATAAAAAGATCATCGTCGTCCCCTGCAGGCTGTGCAACAGCATCGACAAGTGCAGGGGGATTGTCATCGCCGATGTTGGCTTGACAGACATGTACCGGGATACCTCACAGGTAGGCCGACCCCGCGCCAAGGGTTGAAGAGGAGGGATGAAATGGAAGTCTCC
>Ga0315314_1004367_pt1 | contig 10639 bp, 11 predicted proteins | sample TDP9_MG_FD_203631 | JGI IMG/M metagenome (GOLD analysis project Ga0315314, IMG submission 203631) | Freshwater sediment microbial communities from Lake Towuti, South Sulawesi, Indonesia - TDP9 | ecosystem: Environmental > Aquatic > Freshwater > Lake > Sediment | place: Indonesia: South Sulawesi... | reverse complement strand
ACGTGGGTGAATTATGCTGTTTCAGTCCAATCTCTAACAAAGTTGGAGGCGCCATATCGACTAAGATGAACATGGCCCTTCGAAGCCTATCACAGGAGGAAATTGAGATCGGGCGCAATGCACTATGGGATCGAAGAGGGTTTTTGAACGAGGCGGAGTACGCATGTGAGCGCCTCAAGAGCGGGACATCCCGGAAGGAAGACTGTGGGATTCTTTCTCGCGACTATTGACTCACTTATGACGGATAGGATACAGAAGTGGAACAGAAACCGGAACGACTGGCAGACGACGAAATCAATCTCCTCGATTATCTTATCGTTCTTCTGAAGCGAAAGTGGTTGATTCTGGGTGGGACTGTCTGCATCACCCTCCTCGCGGGGATAATAGTATTCATCTTGCCGCGCAAGTATGAAGGGAGAGCGCAATTTTTGCCTCCTCAGCAAGCTTCTTCAAGTTTGACGTCTGCGATGCTCAGCCAGATGGGTTCAGGAATATCGGCTCTTGCCGGAGGCCTTCTCGGTGTAAGTACCTCCGGCGATCTTTATGTTCGCCTGTTGTCCAGCAGAACGGTTCTGGATAAGATCATAGACCGGTTCAATCTTATGGAGAGATACCGAACCTGGAAAAACTGGATATTTCCATTCTATCGGGAAGACTGCAGGAAGAAACTGACTGAAGATGTCATGACGGCAGAGGTCGACGCAAAGAGCGGCATCGTGAGTGTCACCATTGAGGAGGAAGACCCAAAGATTGCGGCCGACATGGCAAACGCCTTCGTGGAAGAGGTGAAGATTCTTAGTAAGGGGATGGCGATTTCTGAGGCTGCCCAGCGGCGGCTTTTCTATGAAGAGCAATTGAAGGATACCAAAGTAGCCCTCGCCAGGGCGGAAGACGATATGCGCAACTTTCAGGAAAAGACAGGAGCCTTGCAGCCGGATGATCAGGCGAAGGCTGTTATCGAAGGTGACGCTGCTCTGAGGGCTCAGATCGCAGCGAAAGAGGTCGAGATAAAGGTGATGAGGACCTTTTCGACGCCGCAAAATCCCGATCTCCAGAAGGCGGAGGAAGCACTGCGGGGGATGAAGGCCCAAATGAGCAAGCTGGAATCGACAGGAAGCAACGGGCACGACCCTCTCATGCCGACAGGCAGGATGCCCGGAGTTGGATTGGAACATATGAGGAAGCTGAGAGATGTGAAGTTCAATGAAACACTTTATGAAATCCTTACGAAACTCTATGAATCCGCGAAGATGGACGAAGCGAGAGATGCTGCAATAATCCAGGTGATAGATAATGCGGTAGTTCCCACGAAACCTGTGAAGCCGAAGCGCCTTCTTATTATCGTTTTCTCGGTTTTTGTCGGTTTCTTCATGTCTGTTATAGGTGCCTTTGTATACGAGTATTTGCATAGAGCATCAGTCGATCCCGGCAATAGAGAGAGGATAGAATTGCTTCACAGGTACGCACGGTTGAGAAATGAATAAGCGTGCCATGCCGGGGCCCAAAGCCGCGGAACGGTAGTCAGAATGGTGCGCACATTTGAGAGGATAATCCAGAAACTCAACTCTGATCGGAAGTTTTCAGAGATCCTCATTGGGTCAATTTTCGCCCTGTTGGCGAGGGCGGCTGCGACCGGCTTGAGTATGCTCGCCACCATCATCATCGCCCGCATGTACGGGGCGAAGGCCATGGGGGTCCTTGCGATGATCAATTCCTTCCTTATTCTGGTCACAATCTTCACCGTACTGGGGACTGATACCTCTATCCTTCGCCTCATCCCTGAGCACACGGCCAAGTATTCGGTGACCTCGGCCTTCCATGTTTACCGCAAGACTCAATATTTTGTTGCCGCCATCTCTATAGTGACTGGCGCGCTTTTTTTCCTCGGCTCGGGGCTGGTGGCGGGCAAAGTCTTTTCCAAACCGCACCTGTCCTTTTTCTTCGGATTGGCGGCTACTTTCGCGGTCTTCAGATCCATTATGCTCTTGAATATCATGGCCGTTCGGGGCCTGATGCTTATCAGGACTTTTGCCTTCATGCAGGCTCTGCCGTCTCTGGCTATGTTGCTGATCCTTCTGGTAGCCACTATTTTCTTCCGTAATCCGAACAACCCGGTCTATGCGCAATTGGCGGCCTGGGGCATCACCGCTGTGGTCGGGGCTTGGATCATGGACCGGGCCTTCAGGAGCAGGATGAGGCCGGACGACGCCGTGCACTCCATGCGGATCAAAGATATTGCGTCCATCTCCCTCCCCATTTTAATGACCGCATCGCTTCACTTCTTCACAGGCGAGGTTGGGGTGATCATGCTGAGTATGTTCCGGAGCGAGAGCGAGGTAGGATATTATTCCGCCGCCGTTAAGCTGGCCACCCTGACCGCTGTCATCCTTCAGGCCATCAATTCCATGGCCGCTCCCAAGTTTTCGGAACTTTACCACACCGACCGGAAGGATGACCTGTTTTATGTAGCCAGAAAGTCCGCTAAGCTTATTTTCTGGACGACCGCGCCCATCCTTCTGGTTTTGGTCCTTCTCGGAAGACCCATTTTAGGATTGCTGTTCGGTAACGATTTTACTGTTGCATTTCCCGCCATGGCTTTGCTGGTGATCGGACAATTCGTTAATTCAATCTCCGGATCGACCGGGCATTTTATGAACATGACTGGACACCAGAATGTTTTCATGAACATTATTTTTGTCGCAGCAGTTATTAATGTCGTTCTCAGCCTTGTGCTTATTCCCAAATTTGGCATCAATGGGGCGGCCTTTGCCAGCATGATCAGCCTTGGGTACTGGAATATTCACACATTATTTTTCATTAAATTTAAATATGGCAGCTCAATTGGGTATGTTCCACTATTCCGATAACGACAGCATTTTCCGTATAGATAAAAAGATCGACGCCATTAATGCCGACTTGGCAGCCCATCTCCCGGACATGGAAGGACACAAGCGTTGATACATGGTGAGGGAGCCCTGAACCTTGCCAGGAAAATTCGGAAATCAGTGACTCCTTACGAGCGACCGCCGGAGATTGAGTCCGAGATGGAAAAAAAGCTACAAGAGTATTTCGCATCAGATGTCGCTATTGTGATTGTGGAAGGCCTCACCGGGAGAAACCTGGCAAAATGGAGGGGCCATTGACAGCCGAATCGCAACTTGATCATGTCGAGGTTGCGAGAGCCAATGGAAAGAATCCTGATCTGCGGCTTCTTGCTTTGCTGCTGGTAGTATCTTCGCCTGTCAATGAGGTGGCAACTATCTTTTTAGTCATTTACCTGCTTCTCTTAGTTTTTGGGAGAAAAGTTGAGGTACATTCATTACAATTTCTTACGGTACTTTATATTTTGATTGTAAACGCCGTAGTTGGTATTTTATCAAGCGGTATATCTTTTGGTGTTAATTTTGCACTATCTGTTTTATTCTACTTTCCGTTGATTTTTTTTGTTGCCTACAAGCCTTCTATTGCAGATAAGAGATTGCATAGATATGATATCAAAAAAACGCTTGAGCTGTACCTATCTATAGAAGTTGTTACAAGTGCGTGCACAGGGGTATATTTTTATTTTTTTGGTGGGCGAGAACGGCTCGATATCGCTTTCGGAGATGTGATAGCTGGCACCTTCAGGGTTCCATTGACATATTGTGTAGATTCTGCAACTAAGACATTCTCCTTTTCTATTATTTTAGTGACCTTTCTGTATATAGCCTTCTATCGAAAACAATGTAACAAAATACTCCTATTGCTAATTTTGTGTACGGTATTTGTTGGATCAGTTAATCATCTAATCCTTGCCGCGATGGCTGCAATTTTCTTTGCCATAGGTTTGAGAAGGCCTTTTTTAGTTGCTGCAGGGATTGGATCATTGATTTTTGGTTATGCTGTCCTCCAGCCGTCAAATCTGTCAATGCTACAAGAGCGCCTCTCGCTTGTCTTCCATGTTTTGAGAGAGTCTAACTTTAAAGATCTTTCCATTGTTGGACCGAAAGGAGAATATGTCAAAAACTATTTCCGAGATTTGGCGAATTATCCTCTCAACTTCGGCTTTACAGGCGTTGGTCTGGGGCAATACTCGGATAGAGCTGCAATGTATTTGACTGGTGAATTCGTAAAGTTGCCGATCAAAATCGTGTCAACCTGGATGCAAAAGAATACGCTTGCTCTTTATCATGATTATGTAAGTAGGCCTGGATACTTGAAGGGGTCATTTTTTTATCCTTATAATGCCATTTTTTCTTTGTTAGCTGAACTTGGACTGCTATTTTCCTTTTTTATTGGCGTTTTTTTTATAAGAAGTGTCAATAAGATAAAGTTTTTTTCCAAAGCGGGAAAAATATTCATCGTTGTTTTCACAATCTTAGCCGGTTTTGTGGATCATTATTATCAATACTCACAGGCATGGTTTTTGTTTGTTCTTGTTTTATTTGTCTTGAACAGTGAAAATGGAATCCATAATATTGAGGAAAATCTGTAGAATAATAGGCTCATCCGACTGACGCGTGCCTGGACTCATGGAGATTGTGGATTCTCATTGCTTAAAGTAGTGCATGTCCCGGAAGCCACAGGTGTAGTGCTCCGTGAGCTGACTGGACTGCACCCCTGAGTCTGTGACTGAGGAGATCTCAATGTGCCAATCGGTCCTTGTAGATGGCCCCAATGGTGCTGGCCTCCAACTCCCGGTGGTTGGTGAGAAAGACGAGGATCTCCCCAGTGTCCGGGATGAAGACCTCGATCCGTCTCAACAGATAGGGGAGCAGTATAATCTCTCGAGAGCCCGGAGTCCTGTCAGGTGGGTGAACTCGTCTTTGAGCACATGGCGATGCTGAGGAAGTTTCCTCTCTTCTACGACCGCATACGAGGCATTGTCCTTCATCCGGGCGACGAAATAGACCTCCTGGCGGGTCCATCGGCCAAACAACGCATAGTCGTTTATATGCCCGATAATCGACACGATGGTTCCGGGAGCGAAGGCAAAGGCCGGAGCCACCCTCACATCCACCACCTTCCCCTCCGTGACCACGGCAAACGCAGGAAGGTACCAATCATGGTCCAGAAGCAGATGCAATTTGATGGCCCCCTTGGTCCTTCGGAAACGGGCCCAGTCGAACATCGCCAGGCAGAGATCGATCGTGGAGGCGTCGAGGCTGACCAGCTTCTTCTTGAACCGGAACTTCTTTTTCCCTCCCCCCTGCATCCGGCAACGTTGCAGAGGCTGGAGGAAGACCTTTTCATAAAGCTGCCAGGGGCGATGCTCGTTGCCATAGGCCAGGGTGGAGCGGCTGGGAGCGGGGATGCCCAGATGCTTGAGCTTCCCTTCACAGCTTGTGAGGCCTCCGGTGATCTCCCGGAGGGAATGGGCTCGGCCCAGTTGGCAAAAGAGCATGGCGACGAACTGTCCCCAGCAGCTGAAGCCCGGGCATGATGTTCGGCCTGGGTCTCGTCCACGGCTCGGTGGAACTCGACTCGAGAAAACAATTGCAAGAGCTGGCTGAATATGCCACGGAATCTACTCATCAGTGGCGCTCCATTGGTTGTGGAATGGATTTCTGAGCAGAAACCAATTTACCACAAACCAATGTGAGGGCTTCTTTATTCTTCAAAACCTAATTTGGACAAGAGTGATGAAAAGAGTGATTTTCCTCCATCAAGGGGCTGAGCTTTATGGTTCCGATTTGATTTTTGCCCAAGTGCTTTCAGAAGTCGCTGGCTGTGTAAAGGCCTTTGTGGTTTTGGATGGAAATGGACCACTCGTTGAGCGCCTTAAGGCTATCGAAGGCCTGGTTGTTCATATCCATCCCCTCGGGGTGTTGCGTCGCAAGCACATGGGTATCAGAGGATTATTCGGGCTGACCCGAGAAATCATCCGCGCAGTGAGCTTTCTTGTTCACCTGATCCGCAAGGAAAACGTCGGCCTGGTCTACACGAATACTATAGGCATTATTGCTGGTATGTTCGCGGCAGCGCTGTGTCGAGTGTCGCACATCACCCATGTACATGAGATCATCACACAACCCAAGATCGTGGCACGTGTTTTGGCGTCCTTGGTAAAAACCATGTCCCAGACGGTTATAGCAGTGTCCGGACCGGTGAAGTCGTTTCTGGATGAAAGTAGCGCGTGCCGTCGGGAGAATGTTAAGATTATCCATAACGGGATTTCGACTACGAAGTTCGATCAGGCTAAAAGGGGGGCCATTCGACGGGAGTTCGGGGTGAACGATGATGTATTTCTGATCGCGATGGTCGGTCGGCTGCATTTTTGGAAGGGTCAGGATGTCCTGATCAAGGCGGGCGCAATACTTAGAGAGCGCGGTCTGGAGGGGTTCCACGTAATGCTCTTTGGCGACGTATTTTCCGGCTATGAATACATAAGGGAGCAACTGGAAACTCTTGTCCACGAGAACGGTCTCGAAAAGAAAGTCACCTCTTGCGGCTTTCGAAATGATACAGCTAATTTGCTCGTGGACGCGGACGTTGTTGTAGTCCCTTCCACTCTCCCCGACCCTTTGCCGACGGTGGTTTTGGAAGGAATGGCGGCGAAGAAGCCGGTTATCGGCACGGCGCATGGCGGCATCACGGAAATGATCCTGGATGGCCAAACGGGATTTCTTGTCCGTCCAGGTTCTTCGGAAGATCTGGCCATGGCGCTACTGCGATTGGCGCAAGACAGAGAGCTTTGCCTTGAGATGGGGCAGGCTGGGCGCCAACGTCTGGAGGAGTTTTTTTCCACTGAACGGTTTGCGCAGGAGATTCGTTTGCTGGTGTGTTTTAACAAATAATCGGATTTGATAGAAAAGGAAACTCTCAGGAATGATGAATCTCCCGGATTTTCTCATCGTCGGTGCTGCCAAGTCGGGCACGACGTCGATATACAGTTGGCTGCGCCAACATCCAGACGTCTACATGCCGGCATACAAGGAGCCCAACTTTCTCGCTGACCTTTCGCCATCGGGCAAAGCAATCAGAACCCTAACAGAGTACAGAGCTCTGTTCGAGAAAGGCAATGACAAGTTTAAGGGTGAAGCAAGTGTCTGCTATTTACCCTTTTACCAACGGGCGATTCCGAAAATAAGAGATATTTTGGAAGCGCCGAAAATCATTATTGTCTTGCGCAATCCCACAGACCGGGCCTTTTCGCATTACACCTATTTCCGACAACTTGGGCTTGAAATTGCCCCGCCGGAGGAGGCCTTTGATCTTGCTCATCTGATCCCCAACGACCCATGGGGTGGAGAGTTCAATCCCTATATCATCCCCAGTCTTTATTTTAAACAGGTCAGGGCGTATATGGACGCCTTTCCGGAAGTTAAGGTTTTTTTGTTTGAAGACCTGAGGGATCAGTCAAAAATATGCAAAGAGCTCTTTTCTTTTCTCGGGATATCCGAAAAATTCGTTCCGGACAACGAGGTACGAAACGTCTCGGGTGTACCGCGTTTTGGTTGGGTTGGAAGTATGATGAAAACACGTTGGTTCATGCATAATGTGGTTCGTTACCTCCCGTATGGTTTAAAAGGTGTCATGAGAGAGCACCTCCTGCGAAAACCTTTCATGGCGCAGGAGGTGCGCACCCGACTTGACGCCTGGTTCACAGAAGATATAAAGAAGTTGGCGCAGTTGCTTGGTCGTGATCTGTCGCTATGGATAAGCCGATAGTGTCGGAAGGGAAGAATATGACCTGGGATCTGACTTGGTTGCCTGACTTTCTTATCGTTGGAGCAGCCAAGACAGGGACCACGTCTCTCTATTATTATCTTGATCAACACCCCGCGCTGTACCTGCCGCCGCTGAAGGAGCCTCGGTTTTTTACCTGTTTCGGCGTTGGATCCGATGTGTCTGAGAGAGGGCATAGCTTTGAGGTGGCGGAACGAGTTTGTACTCTTGACGGCTATCATGCCCTTTTTGAGGCTCGTCAGCCCTGGCAATTGGCTGGCGAAGCCTCTACCGACTACCTTTTTGCCTACGAGACGGCCATTCGCAATATGAAGGCGTTGTATTCCAAGGCCGGCAAGGAGCCGGCGATTATTATCATGTTACGCGATCCCGTGGAACGGGCTTGGTCGCATTACATGATGCACAGAAGAGACGGCAAAGAGCCGCTGGACTTTCCGGCAGCAGCCTCTGCCGAGACGGTGAAGGCGCGACGTGCCGCTGGTTGGCCGATGAGCTTCGACTATCTGGGTTATGGCAGGTACGCGGGGCAAGTGGCGGCATATCTTCATGCGTTCCCACGAGTTCATGTCTGCTTCTACGAGGATTTATCGGTCGCACCCGAAGCTGTTGTCCGCGGCATTTTTACTTTTCTCGGGGTGGAGCAGACAGCCAGTATGGACACCAGCAAGCGATTCAACGCCTCTGGCCGGACGAAAACCCTTTTGCATGGCTTGCTGGCGCGATTGATCTATCAACCTAACCTGCTCAAGCAGTATTTAAAAAGAATATTCCCGAAGTCATTCCGTTTCTACGTGCGCACGTCTGCCTCCGGCTGGCTGTTCAAAAAACAGGAAATGCCGCAGTCGGTTGTGGAATTTCTGACCGAATACTATCGGGATGATGTCGCACAACTGCGAGATATATTGGGGCATGATTTTCCGGGGTGGTGTATTTAGAAAGGAGATGCCAAATGTCATATGGTGGAGTCAGGAAGTGGCAATGCGTTGTGGTTTCTCTTGTGTTGTGTCTGTTGCTGTGGCTGTCAGCTGCGTCAGGATATGCGGCGATGTTCTGGGGCCCTTACCGGGGTGTCAATGCGACTGACCTGAATGAGGCCGATGTTCGTGACTTGGCCGCGACGGGAGCGAATGTCATACGGCTTAGCTTCAACAAGCGCCCACTGATGGAAAAAGAGCCTCCTTACGAACTGAACAGAGATGCTTTCGAATATCTAGATCGTGTTTTGGGATGGGCACAAAAATACAACCTCTCCGTGGTACTTGATCCTCATACTACTCCTGGCACCGAGGTCAATACGACCACCCGCGTTTCGGATCTGATTTGGAAGAGCAACCATTGGCATGATCATCTTGCGCGATTGTGGGATTACGTAGCCCAGCGTTACAAGGATCGAGGCAATGCTCTCGCCGGCTATGACCTTCTGAACGAGCCCAACGTGCCCAGGTACGAAGATGGCACACCACGCGGCGGCCCGTCCGACTGGAACGCTCTTGTCCGGCGTCTCGCTGCGGTCATCCGCCGGCACGACAAGACAAGGCCGATTATCATTGAGCCTATTATGAGCCTGTCCCGAGACATACGCAAGGGGCGGGAACGTCTTTATCCCTTGGATGCCATGAAGTATTTTATTCCCCCCGATGATCCTTACATCGTATTTTCACCCCATATGTATGAACCTGGTGAATTTTCACATCAAGGTGTAAATAATAGACCTGAGGGCGCGATCTATCCGGGGCGCATTGGAGGTATGAATTGGAATAAGGAAAAACTGAGGTGGGTGATGGAGCCTTTCAGGGAGGTTCAGCAGAAATACGGCATCCCAATTTTCATTGGCGAATTCAGTGCTCCCCGCTGGACGGGTAATGCCGGCAATCAATATCTGCAGGATTTAATTGAACTATTCGAAGAATATAATTGGAGCTGGGCTTATCATATTTTTCGCGGCGCCGATGTTTGGGATCCGGAAAAATCAAATACTGATAAAGAGGACAAAAAGAGGTATCCGTCAACTCCGAGAATGGAGTTGTTAAGACAGTATTTTTCCCGCAATAAGAGCGTGAAACAATAAGTGAAAGAGACTAATAGGGTACATACTAAAACCTTGAATATCGCCCTCATAGGCACCCGGGGCGTGCCGGCCAATTACGGCGGATTCGAGACCTGCGTCGAGGAAGTCGGGTCGAGGCTGGCCAAAAGAGGTCATTCCGTAGCGGTGTACTGCCGCAAGAGTTATTACGAGGAGAAACTCCCCTCTTATAAGGGCATGACACTGGTTTACCTACCCAACGTAGAAAAAAAGGCCCTGGATACGCTTTCACACACAGCCTTATCGATGATCCATGCGCTGTTCCGAGAATACGATGTCTACATGGTCTTCAACGCGGCCAATAGTCCAGCAGTGCTCATTCCACGCCTTTTGGGAAAAAAAATCGCCATCAACCCCGACGGGCTCGAATGGAAAAGGGGAAAGTGGGGAATCCTCGGGAAGAAATATTATCTTTTTTCTGAGTGGCTTTCCGCTATACTTGCAAGCAGGATTGTGGCGGATTGTCCGGGGATAGGAACATATTACCGCGAGCGCTACGGAACCAGTAGTTCCGTCATAGCCTACGGAGCAGAGGTGACGGAAAGCAGGAACCCGGAATTACTACGCCCTTTCGGTCTTCATCCGCACGAGTATTTTTTGCAGATCACTCGCTTTGAACCGGAAAACAATCCCATCCTCACCATGCAAGCCTTCAAGAGGTTGAAAACGGATAAGAAGCTGGTACTGGTTGGCGGCAGCAGGTATGAGAGCGACTACATCAAACGGATGGAATCCGAGCGAACTCCTGGTATCATCATGCCGGGTTATATTTACGATAAGGACCTCCTCAACGAGCTGTGGTGCAACTGTTATGCGTATATACACGGGAATGAGGTCGGCGGCACAAACCCAGCCCTGCTTCAGGCTATGGGCGCCGGTTGCTTT
>Ga0315314_1004365_pt1 | contig 10639 bp, 9 predicted proteins | sample TDP9_MG_FD_203631 | JGI IMG/M metagenome (GOLD analysis project Ga0315314, IMG submission 203631) | Freshwater sediment microbial communities from Lake Towuti, South Sulawesi, Indonesia - TDP9 | ecosystem: Environmental > Aquatic > Freshwater > Lake > Sediment | place: Indonesia: South Sulawesi... | reverse complement strand
AATGCAGCCGGATGGATGGACGTAAAATACCCACCGGGCGGATGCCGCCGATGCGGGCTTTTCTCATGCTTATTTTCTTGGCTGGTTGCATTAGGTTGGGGGATAAGCCCACCCGACCCGCGGGGGGGTCCAGCTTCGGGGTAGCTGGTTGTGGAGTCAGATCGGGTGGGCTGGTTTTATTTGTGGTTTGGTGGTTCGGGTTGACGGGGGTTGGTGATGAGGCGTGTGCGTTCCATTAGGGCGGTGAGCTTTTCGGTGCATTCGGATGCGTGTTCGGTCATTTGGGTGCGAAAGGAGTTGGCGGTGCGGCAGTGTTCGGCCATGGCGTCTCGGACGGAAGCGAGGGTGGTGGTCATGTCGGACAGTGCAGCCAGCGTATGTCTTTGCCATTCTTCGCGTTCTTGGCGGTGTTGGGTTATGATGTTGGAATTGAGGCGGACGAAATAGCGGAGCAAAAAATAGAAGGAGGAGACTATGGAAACGACAGTGCCTCCGGCGAGGCCGTATTGCGTGAAGACGTGCGTGATGTCGTTGGTCGCTACCATCTTTTACCCCCGGTTCGGATAATTGTGAATTTGGGATAGTTCGGAATTTTCTTGGCGAACCTGGTGAGGTAAGCTCGCCTGTGGATTGGGCAAAGGCCGTGTTGACAGATTGCTTTTCGGGCAGCGGGTCCGATGCATCCTTTGTTTCTGTCCCATCCGTATTCCGGATACACGATAGAGAGGTCTCGCATCCGGGAATCGCGGCGATATTTGGCGACGATAGATGCCGCCGAGACGCAATAAAAAAGCTCGTCTCCGTGCGCTACGGCCCATTGCGGATAGGGCAATCCCTGGATAAAGTAATAATCCACTAAGAACATGCCGATAGGAAAGGGCTGTCCGCCATGTCCGGCTGTCAACAGATTGGTTGCGGCATCCCGCATCACTTTCTGGTGCGCAAGCCGGGGACCGAGCCGGTCTATTGTCTTTGGCCACACCTCGGCATACCCGATGGCAATAGCAAGCTCGTTCACAATCCACGTGTAGGCGATCTTCAATTGCTCATCATCGAGACGTTTGCAATCCACGACCATATATTTGGCGGGATGTTTTTCTAATTTCACGTAATCCAGACGCACAGCCGCTGCCGCGTACGGGCCGGCGTAACACGCGATGCCTGCGTCGTCTATGCCGGCCACGCCATATACGAAATTAAGGTCAAGATGCTCCTCGACGCCGTGCCAGTCATCGTCAGCGAAATTAGTTGGCCGGTGGTTCATGACGATCCATGGCCGCGCCGGTATGACGCGAAACGCCTGCCTGATAATCTGATCTACATAATCTCCATCAGCTTTTTGCGGCATCGGTCCCCCTTCCAAACGGCAATTCCAATTGCTCTCTCGTTAGTCGGCGCTGGGCTATTCGGCAATAATCGCTCTCAAACTCAATGCCGATGAAAGGCCGCCCGACATTGCGAGCGGCAAGGCACGTTGTCCCCGTTCCCGCGAACGGGTCGAGGACAATGCCCCCTGTCGGGGTCTTCGTAAGAGTGCAAAGATATTCCATCAGTTCGATAGGCTTCTGTGTGGGGTGATAAATCAAATGGCCCCATGTCCTCCTTCCCTTCGCATCTACGTGCCCGTGCTTATGGGCATCCCTCATCTCAGCAGGGAAAACGTCATCGCAGTCGCGGCAGAGAAAAAAGCGTTCGCGCCTCGGAGCTTTTGCCGTATAGAAGAAGCGAGAGGCACCTCCGGAATCACCATAATTGAGGGAATCTTTTCCAGCGGGTTCGCCGATTCCGGGGCTATAGGCAGTTCGGTTTTCGCTTTTTACCATTCGGCGATAACTTACAGGGGATTTGCTGCTGCTCATCCCATCCAGTATTCCCACAGGGCAGTCGGGATGGCAATTATACGCGACTACTTCCTCGAAGCCGTCAGCCTCGGTATATCCGACAACTCTCAAATCGCCGCGCGGGAAGCCCCTACCGTAGATGCCCCGTCCCTCACTATCACCGGCACTTAGGCGTTTTACGCCGCGTACCTTCGTTTTGCCGACCTCAACACACTCAGGATGATGCTGCAACAGCACGTTCGCGGGCCAGCGACCGGAATCCGCGCGGCGCGAGTTCTCCTCTGCATATTTTCCGTAATTGATATGAGCGTACCGGATACCTCCAAGGCCGGTCATCTGCTCCTCGGAAAGTCCTGCCTTATAGCGAGACCGGCAGGTATTGCTCTCCAAATGCGCGATGCGGGCCCCGTCGATCCACAACCCCGCGACTCCCCATTTCTCCGCGTTCTGCGCGAAGGTCCCGTCAATCGGCTTCATCGCAAGGATGATTGGTTCCCAGGCGGGCTTGAGGGCGGTGCCGTGGCCTTCCCAAGCGACACCGTATTCCGTTCTCGCCATGTACGGCGGTAGGTCTTCACCGTCTGGCTCAAACAAGCCATCAGGACTAAAACGGGAGGCGGTCGCTATCCTATGCCTCCTGTCCGGTGCTCCGTGTTTCTTGTCCACAGCATTAGCGATGTTATGGCTCTTCGGGAATCCTCCCCCGAACATCCAGAGCATCGTGTCCCTGATTTCCCATCCCGCGTCCTCTATGGCGCACGCCAACCGATGCCATGTTCGGGTGCCCCCGAAGGCGAGAAGAAGAGCGCCTGGCTTGGCGATGCGGAGAACCGCAGCCCAAATTCCTGACTGAAAGCTCACTCCATTCTTATCCCAATCCTTCCCCATAAAACTCAATTCATAGGGAGGGTCGGTGATGATAGTGTCAATGGAGTTCTCTTCCATCTCCGCCATCACGTCAAGGCAATTACCACAGATTATTTGGCCTGTACTATCTCTCATTGTCCTGTGATCTGTCTCATTAATCGGTCAAGATATATGTCGCGAAGTTCAGCCATCCGTTCCGGCGTCGCGTTGAGCAGATGCCGCCTGGAGTTCTTGTGAACTTTCCAATCCAAGACCCAGCAATCGCAAATAGCGCATCGAACCCGCAGCCTGGCATTCTCTTTGGGTTTCTCTCGCGTCATTGTGGGTCTCCGAATATCAACATAGCTATAGGATCCATCCGAACGCCTCCCGTGTCAAAGGAAACCCATTTCCCAGCATGAGGGGGGAAAGGCCGGGCGGAACAAACGGCTGGGAATTAACCGCCAGACTTTTCGCTGTTCCCGTAATCCGGCCCTTCCAACTGTCCTCATGCTTGCTCTCCTATTATTGCCTCCAATCTCCGGATATCTTCACGCTGCTTCTTTATAGTCTGATGTCGTCTCGCTTGATCGGTATGTTGCCGAATCGCATCCCTGACGTATTGCTCCAGTTCATCCGGCGGGATAGCATCCAGCTCCACCGCAACGTCGCCGTACTTCTCGATGAAGCGCGGAGTGTTCGGGTCCTTCTCTTTGCAGAACGCATGCGGATATTGCTCGGCCTGTTCGGCTGTAAGGCAGACTTTCACCAACCTTATATCTATCTTAGACCGGAGCGGTTCAAGCCATTCTTCATCAATGTTTTCCGGTATGGCCTCCCCTGTTGGATCGAAATCACCGAAATAAAGCAGCACAGCCGACCTGTCCGTTACCGTCTGCTGGGCAAAACGCAGCAATGCCTCGTGCATATACGAAAAACTGGGCCTTCCTCTTGTAATGCAGAGCCGGACTTGCCGCTCCTGACATACTGGCTGAAACACCGCGCCAAGCGCTTCTTTTTCAAGCCAGACCTCGACATATTCCGGTTGGTCGTGCCATATGTCTCTTCGGTAAGCCCGGCGCACAGTGTTGAAGAAATCCTCCAGCCCAAGCCACGTCGGAAGCGAATAGACCTCTCTGGTCCGGTCAACGAATGCGTCCGGTCTCAATCTGCCGGTCTTCCGTGCCCTGGTGAGTATCCGGCTGACCCGCACGTATTGGCGAAGATTGTTTGAGATGAGCTGGGCCGCGACGAGACGGTAGAACATCTGACGGACGGTTATTGGCTGCGTATACTGAGCAAGAATGCCATCCACAGCGCGCAGGAGATCTTCATTCTCGCGCGAAAATAGTCCCATGTCATACCTCTCGCATCAATTAATAACGGGCTACTGATGCCGTGGCCGGGGAGGTAACATCAGATAAACCACGCTGATCTCACTCCAGACGCTATCCGCTTCCTCCGCCCCCCAGCAATATCGGATAGCGTATTCGCCCCGCTTGCTTCTTCTGAACTTTACATGCCACCAGTTCCCGTCCATGTCCTGGAAATACCAATCCTGCACCGAGTCGTCATCAATAACTTTCATATCCGGTATTGACGTAACGCTCGTGGCGTCCCAGGTAAGATTGGTAGCCGGAATCGTTGTCCAATTTGAAAATTTCCCCGCTGCATCCCGCGTGTCCGAGAGTTGAACGGTAGCAGCCGGTGGTTCAGCGATTGCGAGAGCCTCGCATAGAAGCACTAACAGAAGCACAGCCACAAAGCTAATCCTCATCGTTCTACCCTCCTTTGATGCTCGCCAGCTTCTCTATACAGTAGAGCGGACAGATATCCCTGTTTTCCCTCACCAGGACTTCCCTCTGGGACCCTGCCCGCTCCTACTCGATGACTGCATCGAGCAATTTTGTATCGATAATGTCCCGGTTGTCCTGACCAGTATAGAGCCAGCCGACCCGGACACCGAGTCTTTCCTCTAAAGTCGCGATCCATTCCTGCGTGAACCCGGAGAGATCAGACCACTTTTGCTTTCCCTTATCTTCGAATCTGAGATAGTCGGCACCATGTATAGCCAGAAGGTCAGGGTCGTTGGCCTTGATGCATCTCGCCGCCAGATCCCAATCGAATTCCCCCACACGACGTAGCTTGCCCGTAACCGTTGTGAACTCTCCAAGCTTCTCCGGATATCCGGACCTGCGTTGGACCTGCTCCCAGGTTAATTCCTCATACATTGGTCCGGAGTTCCCGCCGACTCTGATAGGAAACGTCCGCATCGCAACCAGCACAGCGTCAACAGCGCTCGGTGCTATGCCTACTTCAGAAAGAAATGCCGCCGCCGTTGTATCACGACTTGTGCAATACGGGAACTGTTGGCAATGATAGAGCGAAAGGCCATATCCCTGCGTCCCCTCAATAATGACCATTTCACCGCGCTCGTCAGCTTCCCAGATTTCGTGCTTTGTATCCGAAAGGTACGGCCGTAACTCCGGCATATCGACCGCCAGCCTGTAACCCGGACGGCGTGCTACTCTCTCGGCCATTGCTGGTCCGACGCCACTGCACGTCGAACTCAGCCTGGAATTGATATCAGACCCACGCTCCTCTTCAATCATACGCGGCTCAAGAATGCCCGCGTTCGGATCTATCCCGATACGCTTTGTGTCCACTCTATATTTCTGGATCTCTGCTGTCAAGACCTCCATGTTGATGACTGCCCCAGCCCCGATTAGAAGCCGGGTGCCGGGATTTGCGATCCCGGACGGCAATTGGCGCATCTTATATTCGATGCCGCCCACGTGGCTAATATGCCCTGCGTTAGGCCCGCCAGTCCTGACCACAAATGCGGCATCGTACTTCATCGATAGATAAGAAATAAGCTTGCCCTTGCCCTCTGACCCGTACTGCCCCCCGACAACGACGATAATCATGATCTCTCCTCCATAAGAATTTCAGTTTCCCTTGCTCCTTCTCTCGGTCTCTCATTTCTACCGTGCCAGGTCTCGCGCCAGGGCCCACAATCAGGGAGACGAATCGCTCTGATTTGGTGGGCAGGAAACCAAAACAGGCCCTCTTTTTGCGTCCACCAGCGAAACCCGTCCTTAATAATTTGAGCGGCATGGTCCTTTGCCTTCCGCTCCGAGATGACATAGTAGCCATACTCCAAGCCATCGGCTGTATAGACCTGGACGCGAAACAATCCATCTCTGACCGGAAAATGAGTCCGGCCATCTGCTCGATGGAAAGCTTCATCAGCAACAAGCACCTTTTCTACGTCAGCCATTCCCGGTCTCCATGTTGAGGATACTGATCTTCCTGATCTCCCAGGGCCGCCAGAGACGATATCTATTAGGGCAACGATCCGGGACGCCAAGATTGCGGAACAACTGCGCCTTCAATCGCGCTTCCTCCAGATTCTCAGCAAAAACGCGCACCACTCGCCCTGTCCGCATCTTGACTTCTATATCCATTTCCTCTTTGTACTCCCAGAAGAGAGATCTCTTAACGATTCATAGGTCAGGTCATTCCTCTGATCATGCGGGAATAGATGCGCAAATTTACCATCCAGCATCTCAGCAGGGATGCCGTCCGGATAGGCTTGGCAGACAAGGCGCTCTCTTTCCATCCCTTTCAGATGAGCGCAATCAAAACAGTAAGCTGCCAGAATGAAGCGGCAACCCTGCTTTTCGGCCTTATCAATTCCGTATTCTTTCGCGACCTTGCCTTTCGCGACGATGCGCCTGAACCGCGCAATAGTGCTTGATGGAAGCATTTCATCTGTGAAGGTGGAATCGGTGAAAATAGTCCAAGCCTGGGCGACATATTCATGCGGAGATTCCATCGCATACCTTCCCATTTGGCTAACTATCCGTTCCCTACCCCATTCAGCGATAGCCTCCTTCTGGACGATATCCGGCAGTCCGGTTCTGATCACCCCCGTACGCTCGGCGCGGACCCAAACCCAATGCCCCACCTCGTGCCTAACTGCCACCTCCATATTGGGCAGTCGGCCAGCTAATGTTCTACCATGCGCACGCTGATTGAACCAGTTCGACCAAGTTTCGACCTTACTACAGCCAGCGCCGCTTACCGATATGAATCCTCCATTAACACCGGCCTCGCCAAGCGTTACTGACGGCCCCGAAAGAATTCGGATCTCGGGAATCTTCCCGTACTTTGTGAATATCCCATGTTGCTGCTGCATCCTGTACAAAGCCGAGTTTATGGTGTTGAGTTCGTCAATGTTCTTCGCGACCTGCCCACTCCATTCAACATATCTCAATTGCTTGGCGTATTTCTTCGAGGTAGCCTCAGCCTCCTTAATGGCGGTAGCGGGTCCAAAGCCTTCCGGAACCGGCTCGGCGACAAGCTTGGGTTGCCCTAATTCGGATTTCATAGTGCAAAGACACTGGCAAACGTTTGCAGCACTACCTGCCGGGTCAAGCGGGTATTGCAGGTTCTCACCCATTACCTGAAACGGCTCAGCGACAGGACGCCTCTGCCCGTGGGCCTTTAGATGAGCCGGTCTCGTTGTGCTCTTGCGCGCTGATATCCATACTTTGAACTCCACAACACCGGATTGAGTCATCGCCTGCGCTGTCGCAAAGTTCGAGGCAGACCCCACTTCCGTACGAGCGATATTCACGGCCCTATGCGGCAATTGTCTGACCGTGCCCTCGAACACACTCTGTACTCGCCCTGTCATCTCTTTCGTGGTTTCACCAGCATTTATTCCATCCCATAATGTCCTGCCGAGGTCATCGCTCAGACTCGCTAACATATCGCCGGTCAGGTCCGAAGCGAAACGGTAGGGCTTATTTCTAATCCAATATAGGACATTGGGATCCAGAACATCGAAGCTTGCGGCTATGACTTGCTTGGCTATCTTGCCGATCCGCTGAAACGCCAGCTTTCCCTCCTCCCTGACTATGCTATCGAGAAGTGATTCCCCGCCTTTTCTAACTAAATCTGTCACCCAAACGTCATGATCAAAGCCGAGTTCTACAGGTTTAGCGCCGTCCCTGGTCCATTGAACTAAGCGATTAATATCTCCGGCCAACCTTCGCGCCTCGCGGTCGAGTAGCCTCTCCAGAACCGCGCTTGTCTTTCGTTCGAGTTCAGGAGTTCGCCGCTCGACCGCTTTCTGAAAATCCGCGAGAATAACCTCATCGCTGGGCGGGCCGGGTCCGCCTTCAGAAATTGTAACCGGTGCTCCAGTCCACCACGGCCTCTCCCCGGTTTCAATTGCCTTCTGTATCTCCTCATCGAACTTTCCTTCTCGCACAAGGTCGGCGATCCGCTGGCTTGTCGCGTCGGTGAGCTTTGCGGAAGACGGATAGAAAGGCGTTCTGATCTCTTCCTCAGTAGGAACAATAGGTTCCCTTCCCCATTCTACCTCCTCTTTGCCCAATTCCTCGCGCGCTTCGTTTATCGTGAGCATTCGCCATTTTACTGCTGTAGCGAGAACTTCCATCTGAACCTGGCGGTCTTCCTTAAGCGCTGCTACCTCGGAGAGGTCAAACATGCCCCGATAAAGCGTATCCCCATCTTTGAAAGGTTTCCCGATTCGCTTATTAAACCAGTAATGCAAGCGAGCCAGAATAGGGAGCATGGTGTTTTCCCAAAAGACCCGTTTCTGCTCTTTTGCATTCGCCCAAGGAGTCTGTTCGGTGAGGCCGAGAAGGATCGGAACCACGCCAAATGCCGCCATAATATCAATCCGGTTCTGTAAGCGGAGATTCTTCCATTCCGTATCCTTCGGCATGGACTGAATAGGCTTATAGTGAAGCCCCTCTTCAAGGACTGCGAGCTGATGTGCCTTGGTTACTCCGATGAAAGCCTTCCTGACCATCATCCTTATTCTGCGCCATGCAATCTTAGTCAGCAGCCGGTCTGTCTCCAGCACAGCATCCACACGCCCGCTATTCTTGAAGAAAGCTTGCGTATACGCATATATGTAGAAATCGGCGATCAGGCCGGGCAGAGCCGCTTGGATAGGAGATAATCCATAAAGCGGATCCGTTGGATGGAACTCCTTGATATGGACTATATCATCCGGCTCAAAGGTCTTAATGGTTCGATCGCGCGTCAGATATTCATACTTCTTCACCCGCTGGTCGGTGCCTGGCGTGATCTTCATGCGGTCAGGACGAACAATGTACAGAGCAACTGGAAGTTCTTTTACCCGTTCAACCTCCCAATAAGCGTTTCCTGTGGCCTTGAATGAGATCATCGTTCCCTCGATGAACTCAAACGTGTCATCATCATCGTTCGGTTCGGCTATCAGTTCGGCTAAAGCACAATCATCGTCCCACCGCCATTTTTCCTCCCCCTTTTTCCGGTGCTGCGCCCGAAACGGAACAGTGGCTGCGGACTGCGCTAATATATTGATGCAACGGTATATCCAGACGTGATTCTCATATGCTTGCATGAAATCATTCAGCATCGCCGGGACATCCGCACCCTGGGTCCTCTCCCATTCTGTAGACTCCAGGCCAACAATGCTACTCGTCTTAAAGAAGGTACGCCGGATATCTTCAAGGCCATGAAACTGCGGTTCCTCGCCTCCATCATCTCCCGTTGGGATAACTGCCCCGCCGCGCTTAGATTCTTCTGGAGGGCCGACCGGAACACCGAGAGCCTTAGCGAGTCCGTGAACTATCTGCTGCTTGATATCGCCACTCATTTGGCCTCCTATTGCGGCGCTCTAAGGGCACACTGATAGACAGCGCCTACAACTGCCTGGGCAACGTCATCGCTGCCCCCTACTGGATGCTCAACCTTTTTGCCGTCTGATACCAGAGCCTTCATCTCCTCTACGAATTGTACGTAGTTGTAAATATCCAGACTGTCCCCTTCCAGCAAATCGAGAAAGGTATCGTAAGCCTTAATATCGACAGAGAACTGGATTGCCGCTATGCCCCGGTTTTGAAGCTGCTGGATAGTGTCAAGGCTCTGCCATCGGTCAAAAGAGACCAGGAATAAACTGAAGCCAACCTTATCAAGCATGAGGATGAAGCGCCGCATATCGGCTATTAATAGCTGCCCGCCGATCGGGACCTTGCGCTGCAGCATCAGATCCACCACGATTTTCTCTGCCCTTGGCTCCCAATGGCAAACAGCTAACCCTGTGCTGTCGCGCTTCGCTGATAGATCGCAATGGATAAAGTAGTCCCGAAATTGAGGTTTGAACCAGGGAGCAAACGTACCATCAGGTAGCAAGGGATGATGCCTCCCTCGATTAAGCTTCGACTCGAACAGTTCTGGCTGGCCTATATACGATTCTTCCCCCTGTGCTGACTTGCAGCCATACCGCATTCCCGCCCTGACTGGATTTCTGGCCAATTCCGCTTTGAACGCAGCAAAGGAGCGCCTGCTGTTCATCACCCACGTTGGAGCGACTGTCAACATCGTCTCACCTACCTGCCACGTTCCAAATTCAAACGTATCCTCAGGGTCCCGGTCATGGACCAAAACATCGTCCCGCCTTACACCAATCTTCTTCATCTCATCAATTTTCCGATCACAGAGGGACCGGTATCCCCGCAAGGTCGAAATCACGAAGAGCTTATAGTCGTTTGGCATCCGGCTATATGCGCCCTCTTTCGCTGTATTATACAGGTCCTCCGCAACGTTCTCACCCTCTATATTCCGGAAGAAATCAGCCTCATCCAGCACAGCGATGAAGAAACTATATCCCTCCCAGGCAGTAGACCTGGAGTGGCCAGATATCGCTCTGATTCCTCGCTCGAATTCGATCTCACTCTTGGACTCCCCAAACTTGTCCTTAAACCAGGGCGATCGTTTGAGCATTGAGAGCATATAAGTGAATAAGATCTTCTGGGCTTGCTTTTCATTAGTGGAGATGTTCAGAGCATAAATATCGCCGATAGATAGGTGAAACAATTCCCTCCAATCATAGTAGCACAGCATAATATACACTGACCGACACAGGA
>Ga0315314_1004364_pt1 | contig 10641 bp, 8 predicted proteins | sample TDP9_MG_FD_203631 | JGI IMG/M metagenome (GOLD analysis project Ga0315314, IMG submission 203631) | Freshwater sediment microbial communities from Lake Towuti, South Sulawesi, Indonesia - TDP9 | ecosystem: Environmental > Aquatic > Freshwater > Lake > Sediment | place: Indonesia: South Sulawesi... | reverse complement strand
GACCTGATCGGTTCTCAGTCCTGCCTGCTCGTACTCGAATAACCGTTGGTGATAGGTATAGTCCCATCCGCGCCCGATCCATGCGTCCTTGGTTCCCTGAAGCACTTCATCAACATAGTCTGCAAGACCCATCAGGCCCTCGCATCCTACGTGTATTCTGGGTTCTTTCATCGGTTCGTTCACGATTATCTTCATGGATGCTTCCAAGATCTCGTCCACGCCGCTCTTGTTTGTGTACGACTCTTTGCGTGACTTCATCCCGTGCCCTCGAAGTAGTAGGAGACTCTTCTCCCAAGACTCGGGCAGAATGACACCTTCTGCGGTCAGTTGCGGAATAGCCTTCATTTCAAGAAGCTCCGACTCGGTTGTACCCTATTCGCTTTTCTGAGTGAAAACCTCTGCGCTCGCAAAAGCTAGTGACCAGGCGCGTCTAGATTGACAGCCGAAACTCTTTCTAGATCGCGGTTCGCTCTTGCACGCTCCTCCTGTAGGAGCCATGTCTTGATGGAACGTTGCAAGGTATGCGGAAATACTCTAGACGCATGCGTATGCTGTCCAGAATGTGGTCATAACTGTCCAAGGGACTGGGGAGAGTTGGATTGTCCAGTCTGCGGGCCCTAACACGCTCGCTACAGGAGAGGCAAACCAGATCGTGCATGGTCGGATGATTCCATGGCTGCTGACACTTCAATCCCTCCCGGCCAGGTCTACGCGAAGCGTTGGGCAATCTACTCGGCATTAGGAGAGCCAAGAATCAGACTCGAACCGTGGCGTCTCTCAGTCAAAGGACTCGTCGAGAACGAGCTTAGTCTCTCTTTCGAGGAATTGCAGCGCTTGCCACAAGTGAAGTTGACAAGAGACTTCCACTGCGTAACCACTTGGTCTGTCAAGGATGTCGTTTGGGAGGGAGTGGCTTTCCGTGAGCTGGCGAAACTCGCCGGAGTCAAACCCGAAGCGAAATGGGTCATGTTTCATTGCGCAGATGGATACACTGCGCCTGTGCCTCTGGAAGATGCTATGGTTGAAGATTCCATGATCGCCTTGACGATGAATGGCAATTCTATTCCGGTCGAGCAGGGCTTTCCCGCGCGGCCGTTCATCCCTCACCTATACGCTTGGAAGAGCGCCAAATGGCTTACGCAGATTGAATTCATGGAAGGATACCGAGACGGGTATTGGGAGTCACGCTCATACCACGAACGCGGAAATGTGTGGAAGGAAGAGCGTCACAAGACCCACAAACCACAGTGACGAGCGCGCAGAACAATACAACAACCTGCCTGTCGGCTTGCGTGTGGTTCGCACACAAGAATTGCTCGTTCCTCTTATGGTTCAAACTCAGCCGCCCGCACCATGAGACCCGACGACGATCTGACTCCAGTCCGGATCAGGAACTCACTGATCCGTGTCACGCAGGACCGCGTCTTCAGCCCCAGAACCTAATGAGAAGTATCACGTTGGCGACAGCCGTGGTGAGGAGCAGGATGACCATTCCCACCTTGGCGAACTCGACAAATGTGATCTTGACGCCCCTACCTTGAGCTAGACCCGTGGCGATGACGTTTGCCGAAGCCCCTATGATGGTTCCGTTTCCTCCAAGCCCGGTTCCTGCTGAGAGCGCCCACCACAAGGGGTAGACGGCTACCCCAGAGCTGCTTCCGAGATCCGTCAACACAGGGATAAAGGCAGCTGCGAACGGAATGTTATTGAGGAATGCCGATGTGAGGCTGAAAATCCAGAGTACGGCGGTTAATCCCAGCGGTTTGTTTGCGCTCACGAGCGGCAACAGCCCCTGCGCCACCAGGCTCATCCAGCCGGTCTTCTCGAGGCCTCCCACAACGACGAAAAGAGACCCGAAAAAGATCAAAGTGCTCCACTCGACATCATTCAGGATCTCCGGCATCTTCGGTCCACCGACAAAGAGTAGGATGATGGCGGCCGCAAGAGCAACCACAGTCGGGTAGATTCCGACAATGTCCTGGAAGGAGAACAGTAACACAGCGCCCACAAGCGTCGTGAGACCTGTCGAAAGCAGACGTCGGTCAGGGACCACATCTGGTCCTGCGATCGTGAGTGCCTCTGGTTTCTGCTGTCCTCCTCCCGCCTGGTTCATGTTTCTCCTAAATTGCCTCCGAAAGTAGAGCAAGGAGACAGCCAGAGCAATGAGCGAAATTGGGCCCATATTGACCAGAAACTCTAGAAATGAGAACCCTGTCGCGGTCGCGATCATTATGTTCGGCGGGTCACCAATCAATGTGGCTGTCCCTCCTATGTTCGAGGCAACTATCTCGCTCAGAATGTAGGGCTTGGGATCCAACTTTGCCAGCTCCGCTATGTCGATTGTCACGGTGACCATGAAGAGAACGGTGGTCACGTTGTCTAGAAGTGCCGAAAGGCCGGCAGTCATGAGCGTAAAGACTACTAGGAGATGCATGGGTCTGCAACGGCACGCGTTTGCAACATGCAGCCCAACCCATCGAAAGAAGCGTGCTTCCCTCAAGGCTCCAACAATGATCATCATACCGAAGAGTAGACCTATGGCGTTCACGTCAACATAGGCGGTCATTTCTTGAGGTGTGAGAATGCCAAATGCATACATCGCTCCGACCCCAGCCATCGCTGCAATCGTACGCTCACGATAGCCTGTCGCAAGCAACAGGTATGTCGCCAAGAAAATCAAGAGCGCTATTAGCTGCTCGCTAACAATTTGCATTATGATTCTCGGAACACTTGCTGGCATGTCATCTAAGTGCGCACGTACCCTGCGTACGTACTCTGCGTACGTATTCCGCTTACCTGAATGATTATCGTGGGCCCGTTCCCATACTGCTCATCGTTCATGCGAGCTTCGATATCTCATGAGAATGCTCTTGGAAAGCGGGTCTATTGACACGTTACCCTCGATTTTTGCGAACGACATCTCCGTTTATGTCTCCTTCAGCTTCATGGTTATCATAGCATCTTTCGCGATCTACATGCTCGCAAGGATTCTTGAGTGGTCGAGTAACAAACCGCTCCCAAGAGTAGTGCAGTGCTCAGCCTTCAGCGTTTTGCTGGTGAGTCTGGTTGCGGCGACTGCAATGCTCCTACTTCTTGGTGTCGACTTCATCCGGCTATTTGGGAAGCTCGGAGCATCAATTCTGTCGATAGTCGGAGCGGCGGGTTACGTTCCTGTGGTCCTCGTTGGACTAGCTAGTGCCATCATACTCATAGTCGTTCAATGGCTGCGCGCAGGTTAGTCTAGGCCGAAACGTCTCAAGACTTCAGCAACTTTCTCGTACTCAGATACAAAGCTCCTGCCTTTCTCCGTGCTGGTCAGACCGTCACCGTGTTCAATGAGTCCCAGCATCTTCATGTCCTCAAGGTGTACCCGGAACCGGTCTGACGGGAGATTAACCTCATTCTGAACCCTTGTAATTCTTGCAACACCATCAGATTTCTCTTGCTTGACTATCGAGCAGAGAATATCATAGAAGATTTTCGTACGATCTCGCGGACGAGGTCTCTTTGATTCTTCTGCATGGCGCAACAGTAATCATCTGCGATAGGAGCCGGTAACCGCGGTAGCAGCTTCAATCAAGAGCACGACCAGACCGATGAGCCGAAACAAGTTTGCCAAGGCAAACGACCAAAACCCCTGATCCAACATCCAGAGCAAGAGACTGTATTGCCCGAAGGCAAGAAGAATGAAGCCTATCTGTACTAGGAAGTTCACTTCATGCGGGTACTGTTTCAGGGCCTGGTTCAAGCTGAAGATGATGTAGCCCAGCAAGCCTAGGTTGACGATTCGAAAAATCTCATCAGCCACTGGGTACGGAGGGAGAGCCCCAAAGGGCGGTACAACTTCAACTAGGATAACAAGAACAATGGCTAGGACCGCGAGAGAGAACAGCCAACGGGAAATGTGCCCGGTAGCGCCCCTCCGCCTTAGGAGATAGGTTCCCGCTATGAATGCAAATCCGTAAGTCGTAGCGAAGAGATCGATCCAGCGGGTAATCTCCTTCAGGTGCAAAGGAAATGCGATCGATATGCCGGAGACCAGGTAGGAAAACGCTAGGAAACCGAACCCAATTGGAAAGCCGAGCAAGTAATCCCTTCGCGTGACTCTGAACGATCTGAGCATCAAGTATGCGATGCCGAACGCTAGGCCTGCAGACGACATGCTGCTTAGGAACAGCGGCGCAGTCTCAAGCTCCATGTACGAAGCCTCAAGTCTCTCTCATGTCAACTACATACGATCGAGGACTCTTAACACTTCAGTTGGAAAAAGAGAGGGCTCTTGGCGAGACTGGGTTCTTGATGTACACAAGACTTCTCGTCCAACTTCCGATAGGCTAAAGTCGCGATAGGCTAAACATTCGATTGACAGCGCGACGTGAGATTGGCTTGAGAAGCATCTCTTCGTTGTTTGCCCGTGTTCTCTTCAGGGGAAGAATCCCCTAACATAGGGGACAAGAGAAAGAAAACTAAAGCCGGAGGTATTGGACAGACAATGCGGAAAAATGGCCACGTTTTGAATCAAATCGTTGGGTACTGATTGAGACAAATCTCTGCGGGCTGGGAACATCTTATAGAGACGTGAGAGAAGAAGAGGTTGGGTACTAATGGAAAAGAAGTACTATGTGCTCTGCAAGATCTTGCAGATAATCTCCCTCATAGTGGCCCCTGTGGGTGTCGTCACAGTCTGGTTTGACTTTCTTCTGCTACCTATCTCATGGTGGTTCTCTTGGCTGATCTGTGTTGTACTTCTCGCGTTAGGCATCTACATTTTTGCTCTTTCAAGAAGGGAGTTCGCTAGGTCGGGACAGAAACTCACGCCAAAAGCTTACGGTACATCGAAGCTGATGGCTAGCGGCATTTACTCTGTTATCCGGCATCCACACAACCTAGCAAGTGTGCTTATCGACTTGGGTATCGCGTTTGGTTTCAAATCCACCATCGGTCTAATGATTGCACTAGCAAGCATCATAGTAGGATACTGGTTTACGCTGGAAGAAGAGAAGCTATTGATGCAGCAGTTTGGAGACAGATATCGCGAGTACAAAGCCAGAGTGCCCATGTTTGTTCCGAGGCTAAGAAGAAGAGGATAATGGTTCACTGTTTCGGTGTGTGTGCGCGCGCACCAAGTGACCCACAGAACACACACACGTAGAACTTCAAACGAGGACTAGCGGCGATTCAAATCCGGTCGACAAAGCAATGTCGATGTCCGATGCCGTGGTACGACGGGCCATCGGTTAATAGGGCGCGCGTTCAGACAAATGACGGATACGGCATGATTGCTAGGATTTGGCGTGGCGTCACGCTTGATTCCAAGAGTGACGAATACCTTGACTACGTAATGAGAACGGGCGTGAGAGACTGCCGCGCTACAGAGGGAAACCGTGGAGTATGGGTCCTGCGAAAGGTCGGCGATGGACATGCAGAGTTTCTCTTCATCTCCCTATGGGAATCCTTCGACGCGATCAGGAAATTCGCTGGCCCAGAAATCGAGAAAGCTGTCTACTATCCCGAGGATGAGAAGTTCCTACTTGAACTTGATCCGAACGTTGCACATTACGAGGTCATGGTCGAGTCTGCAAGGGTTTCATAGACCCGGCAAACATGCGAGCTACTCGCCTGTGCGCACCAAGAGACCCGCCTATGAAAAGTCTGGTTCTGCATATGATTCTCGGGTGGTTCTTCCGCGTGGCGCTCAAGACGTATTGACTATTCTGTCGAGCCGTCTATGCTTTTGTTCTGTTCTTTGCTTCATCTCCATTCTATTGGTTGGCTTGAACGCGGCACTCACCTATTCGCGCGTCTGGCGGATTCAATGAGCCGCTCCAGAAGACTGCCCATTCACGCACAATCGCGACCGATCATACGGGTCAACGCATCATCGGGCTTACCAACTGTAGAGACAAATGCATCCACCAGAACTAGAGACTTTTCATCCTTTCACACAAAATGCCCTGAACGACGACGGACGACGGGTTAGGGAAGGATTGCCCTAACATAGGGGACAAGAGAAACAAGACGAAAGCCGGAGGTATCCGACTCTTCGCAGTCGAGAACCTGAGCTTCTCCAATACATGTCGCGACTTTTGACCATGGAGTTACTGGCGACCTTCGCGGCGGAGATCGGATGAACCGACCTATCGTCTGATTCTTATGACCACAAGCGCCAGCAGTATGAGCGTCACAACCAGCAGGAGCACTAGCAGGCTTCTGTTTCTCTCCCAGATCACGAAGTTCGCGTTGAGTCTAGTAAAGGGATCACGGGATCTTAGCATCTTGAAGAGAACAATGGCCTCTTCTCTCCTGAATAGTCCGTTGTCGACTCGAATTTCGCCGGTGACGCTTTTCTCGAATCTGTGACGGCCAACCCAGAAGGGGCTTGAGTACTTGCTCGTCAGCCACAGATCAAATTCTTCCTGAGCCGTACTCAATGACCTCGCCTACCTGATCTGTACTGTGATGTAGTAGAGCTTCACGACTCCGCCGACCGAGACCAGTACTCCGAAGTTGATGCTGCCATCTGACGCGATCCAGTAGTAGACTTCCGTGACATTGTACTTCTGACAGTAGTCGGCGATGAAATCGTTGACGGTTGCGCTCAGAGCGGTCCACTGTGCCTCATCGATGTACGTGGAGTTAGAGACGTGAATCTCCACGTTCGCGCTGAGCTTAGTCGGGCTGACAAGAGAGTACCCCTTGTCCGTGAAGAGAGACTTGACCTTCTTCTCACGCTCGGCATCCCCAAGCTTGGTGGGCACCCCTCCAGAAATGGCGTAGTACCCTTGAGACGAGTCTGCTCCAACTGCTACCTTAGCTCCGGTTGCAGCGTCGACGACCGTGACGAACGCCATCTTCGTGATAACAGCGTTCTGAACTTCTGTATTGATGTAGACAGGGATGAAGTAGTAGAGGCTATCACCGATCAGGTACAGCAGGATATTTCCGAGTCTGTAGTTTGGCAACAACGTCAGTTGTGTACGTACGTAGTCGTCGGTCTCAAGCGCCTGCAAAGCAGCCGACGGCCCGATCAGCTGAGTTGTCGAGTTCGATATCCTGTAGAGGTTGAGCTTTCCAAGCTGATCGCTACCATAGGCTATGTATAATCCGGCCAGGTTCCTGCCGGGAGATGCTTGATACTCTACTAGCTGTATTCCGACGAAGTCAGCTCGGTTTCCTGAAGTCACTAAGATGTATAGCACCTCTGTGGCTTCGGGGCGCTCGTAGAAATCGGATCCTGATCTCCATACAAACGGATCATTTACGTGGAATTGGAAACTCACGTCAAGTTGACCGGGGTTGTCGTGTCTTCCGAGCAGATCTTCAGGATAGCGCAACTGCGGTATAACCCAATCAGGCGGTGCCTTCCAAGAGGGATAGTAGTTTCTGTAGAAGTCGACGAGAAAGCCGTCTGGTTTGGCGATCACGTAGGGATACATGCGTCCGTCCTCGATATCGACGAGCACGATTCCGAAGAAACGGAGGTAGTTGCTCGAGGAGAAACCTGAGTGGATCGGATAGTTCGTGTAGACTTGGACTAGATAGTAAATACGGTTTCCGTCTGTGACTAGGTAGCTTGCCTTGTCGGTTGTGAGCCCGCCAATGAGTATGTCTTGCACCCTTCGTTGAACATCTCGGTTGTGCAGCATCATGATGTCATCCTGAGGAGGAGTGAACGCGAACCCTACTTGTCCTTCCCTCACAAGGAACCATAACATCCTCTGCCAGCCGGAGAGAAGGTAGTCGGGCTCCCCAGTGTATGAGGCGTTTCCGATCTCCTCGACCCCTCTGACACGAACATAGACATCATCCGATATCTCCTCACCGTAGTAGATCGACGGTTCGGTCTTGACTCCAAATGCCTGCTGAACTGTGACGTACTCGCCGGAGTGACTGTCGATCACGATTATTCTGGCGGCATGAGTGTAAATCAGATGGTGGCTAATCCAATCCTCAGCGGGGTAGTTGATCGTTGTCGGGGCGGCCCAGTACTCGTGACCGTTGAGGTAGATTATGTGCGACTCGCTGAGCCTCATCCAGTTGACACCTATCTGATTCTTCATCTTCGTGTACGATGCGTCGTGATCCCACTGCCTCACCAACGAGACTATCATGCTCGTGTTTCCTGCGGGAAGATCTGAGAGAGGCTCGGTTGCCACGGTTTCCAGGCCTGCGGCCCATCGTGTGACTTGTATCTCCTTCATGGTCATGGGTTTCCACTCATAGTCGGTCCAGTTGTTGTTCCAATTCAGTGAGTAGCCCACGACGAACCCCAGATTCACAACGAGTATTGCCAAGAGGAACAAGCCTAGCAGGTAGACCAACCATCGTTTCCGACGCGTCATGCCTATTGTGCGACGAATTACTCCAAACTGGAAAGAAAATGCAATGACGATGAAGCTGAAGAAGACAACCACGGCGATCAGGTAGTTATTGGGGGTCGCGACGTTCATTACCCAGTAGGGTGCGCCAACAATTACCACTAGGACGATGAGAGCCAAGACTAGAAACAGGTCCCTCAGCCAAGCGTTTGTCTTGAGACGGGCGAAATCGCGAGCCAACATCAGAATGACCCTGAGAGCAGCCACGAGAACAACTGCGCCCACGATATCGTATATCAGACGGTACTGAACCTCCATGGTGGGCATCAAGGCTACAAGCTCCGCCCCTGAAACTGGAACCAATGGCAACTGGAAGATCTTCCAGACTTGTCCCCAGTCACCAAACCCGCTCTGCAACATTGTGATGACGACTGTTAGATTGCCGAAACCTGGAACGCCATTCGCGGTTGCGATGATCCAGAAGGCAACTGCCCACTTGATTATCTGCCAGAGAAGCCAGAGAATCCTGCTTGGGCCGAGCGAAACGACCTCTTCTTCACCTCTGACACGTGCGAATGCGCCTCCGAGTGCCGATAAGGCCTCGAATAGGTGGCTTCTTCGGGGAATCGGATTGATGAAGAGAAGGGCCAGAACGCCTGCTACGATGAACGTGTTGTTGTGGTAGAAGTTTATCGCGAACCAGTCGAGACCTGCCTTGGAAGCATACATGGACTGCAGAACTATCCAGTCCAAGTAGACAGAGAGGCCGTAGGCGATCACGCCTACGAATACCAGTGCTACGACAATCCAGCCAAAAAGGCCGACGAGGCGCGGACGCGGCCCAGGCCGTTCCACATACTCCATCTTGATCTCAAACGGGACTAGTTAGACACGAATATATCAACTAGGACCTTGTGGTCTGTCAGCCGGACGCTAGGCAGAGATAACCTCTTCGCATCGCCTAGGAAAGACAAGCTGCCACAATGCAGTATCGCATCGGAGAGCTACTCATGAGAGGGAGACGTTAAGTAGGAAACCTCCAGCCTTTTGAGATCGCTGTGCTCGCCCATGAGAACGTCGCACGACCTCTTCTCAGTTCCCCTCATGAACCGGGCAAGGGATCACATAGTCTCGTCACTAGTCAAAGCGATCGCGCCTGTTGCAGATTCGCCAGAGAAAGCGCATGACCTAGTCTCCAAGTTCTCGAGGCATCGCATCACACATGGTCTTGAACACCTCTACGGATTTGATCATTCCCAAGTGCAAGCTCTTCTTCAGGAACCAGGCGGGCAGCAGGCGCTTTGGAACCTACTCAGAAGCATCTCAGAGTACGGCATTGGAGTTCCTCAAACGCTCAAAGCGCCGGTGAGCGTTGTCTGGAGCCTCTCGTATGGATGTAACCTCCGATGCATGCACTGCTATCAGAACGCAAGTCAGCCGTCATCCGACGAGCTGAGTATTGAGCAACAGCTGAACATCGTTGACCAGATGGCTCAAGCGGGAGTGTCGATGGTTGTTCTCTCTGGCGGCGAGCCTTTGACCAACCCTAACCTCGGCAGGCTCATTGAGCGAATCCGAGGATATGGTATGGCAATCTCGATCGACTCAAACGGCGTCCTAATGGAAACGAACGTCGCCGAGTCCCTCAAAGAATCGGGCGTCGCCTCAGTGGAGCTCAGCCTTGATTCCGTAGATCCAGCGTCGCATGATAGCTTTCGAGGGCTCGAGGGAGCGTTCGAGAAGACCCTCAACGCTGTGCGCGTCTGCTCTGAAGCAGGAATATTCACAACCGTTGCCACAACAGCTACAGCTCTGAACTACGCCCAAAGCAGTGAGCTCATCTCGCTTGCAAGGAGCCACGGGGCCGACAGAGTTGTCTTCTTTGACCTTATCCCGGCTGGAAGAGGGCGAGAGATCGAGCGTCTTCGGCTTTCGCGTCGTCAGCTCGTCGACCTCATGGCGCTCGTCAAACAGGAGTCTTCAAGGAACGGGATCGAGGTATTCACCGAGCTTCCACAGTTCATTGTATACTCATCGGTCGGAGACGGCTACTCTCAATCTAGTCATGCCGAGAAGTCTCTATCGATAGAAAGGTTCACCGTCAGCACATTCTTCGACTGCACAGGACGGGACAACATCTACAGGAAATTTGCACCATACCTCGGCGGCTGCCCTGCCGGAAGACTGTACTGCAACATTCAACCGAACGGGGACGTGACGCCCTGCATGTTTATGCCAGAATATCCCGTCGCTGGCAACCTGAAGAACCGATCATTCGAGGAAATCTGGAACAGCCCGACATTTCAATCGTTGAGGGATAGGA
>Ga0315314_1004363_pt1 | contig 10643 bp, 5 predicted proteins | sample TDP9_MG_FD_203631 | JGI IMG/M metagenome (GOLD analysis project Ga0315314, IMG submission 203631) | Freshwater sediment microbial communities from Lake Towuti, South Sulawesi, Indonesia - TDP9 | ecosystem: Environmental > Aquatic > Freshwater > Lake > Sediment | place: Indonesia: South Sulawesi... | reverse complement strand
CACCCACCCCGCCTCTCCTTTGCCTTCTGTAAGTTGATAGCGGGAGTCTCTTAATATATCCAGTATGAGAGATGGTCACCACCATATCCTGCTCAGCTATTAGATCCTCTATCGTTAAGTTTTCTACATCCTCGATGATCTCCGTTCTGCGATCATCACCATACTTATCTTTCAGTTCCAGAAGCTCCTCTTTGATTATGTTCCGCACCAGTGCATCGCTCGCAAGGATCGACCTCAGCTCCTGAATATTGATAAGCAGTTGGGCATATTCGTCATCTATCTTTTGTCTCTCAAGCCTTGTTAGACGCTGGAGTGTTATTTCCAGAATAGCCTCAGCCTGAGCCTCAGAAAGCTCGAAATTCGTCATCAGGCTCTCTTTAGCTTCCGCAGGCGATCCGGAAGCCCTTATCGCCGCCACGATCGCGTCCAGATCGGCCAATGCCACCTTCAAACCCTCCAGTATATGGGCACGCCTCAGTGCCCGATCCAGATCAAACTGTGTCCGCCGCAGAACGACCTCTATGCGGTGCTGGAGGTAGCAATCAAGCATCTGCTTCAAATTAAGCACACGAGGTTGGTTATCCACAAGGGCCAGCATAATCACACTGAAATTCGACTGCATCTCGGTATGTTTATATAACTGGTTCAGAACTACCTGAGCTATCTCATCTCTCTTTAACTCAATAACCAGACGTATACCATCTTTATCCGACTCATCTCGCAGATCAGAAATCCCTGTAATAGTCTTGGATCGAACCAGCTCGGCGATATGCTCCTTCAATCTGGTCTTGTTTATCTGATACGGTATCTCGGTTACAATTATACTCTCTTTCCCACCCCTGGTCCTCTCTATCACAGACCTAGCGCGCATAGTGATGGAGCCTCTCCCGGTCCTGTACGCCTCTTTTATACCATCACGACCCAGGATCAAGCCTGCGGTAGGGAAATCAGGCCCCTCGATGGCCTGCATGAGGTCCTCCACCTCCGCATCCGGATTATCCAGAAGAATAACGGCACCATCAACTATCTCACACAGATTATGCGGAGGAATATTAGTGGCCATGGCAACAGCTATCCCTGACACTCCATTGACTAAAAGGTTCGGCAACTTGGCGGGTAGAACTACAGGCTCCTGCAACCTTTCGTCGAAATTCGGCCTGAAATCCACAGAATCCTTACCGATGTCAACCAACATTTCATCGGCTATAGCTGACATGCGCGCCTCTGTATACCTCATAGCTCCCGGGGGATCCCGGTCTATCGAGCCAAAATTCCCCTGCCCGTCTACCAGCGGGTACCGCATAGAGAAATCCTGCGCCAGCCGCACCAATGTGCTGTAGATAGGAAGGTCGCCGTGAGGATGATAATGCCCCATAACCTCACCCACTATAGTGGCACACTTCACAGTGGGCCTGCTGTGGGTCAGACCAAGCTGATGCATTGCGAACAGAATCCGGCGAATACTCGGCTTTAAACCATCCCGTACATCAGGCAAGGCGCGGTTGACGATCACGCTCATGGAATAATTGAGATAGGATTCTCTCAGTTCATCCTCAATGTCACGTGGAACGATCTTTTCTCCAATAGGCAACATGGCAATATTTTCGATTTTAGATTTTGGATTTTAGATTCAATGGAAAATCGAAAATCAAAAATTCCCTCCCTCTATGGATTTTAGATTTGCGATTTTCGATTGTCGGGCAGATCAAATCGCAAATCTAAAATCGCAAATCAAAAATCAAAAATACTATGAACCGTATATGTCCAGATTTGTCACCTGCAATGCGAACCTTTCAATGAACTCCCTGCGCGGCTCCACCTGGCTGCCCATAAGAGTTGTGAACATCTGGTCAGCCTCCACAACGTCCTCCAACTTCACCTGAATCAGTGTCCTCACTGCAGGATCCATCGTGGTCTCCCGGAGCTGATCGGGATTCATTTCTGACAACCCCTTATACCGCTGAACGCTGATCCCGCGCCTGCCGATCTCCAGAATATTACTGAGCAACTCTTCTGTAGAAGCTGCGGTATGTTCTCTCCCGTCCTTCTCCTCTATCCTGAATAGAATATCAGCCCTTTCCACTGTCTCCTCGTCTCCGTGTCTCCGTGTTTCCGCGTCCCCATCGGTTCCGAAGAAGTCCTGCGGGTAAATCTCCCTTCGGGCAAGCTTGTCCAGGATTTGCTTCATCTCCCTGATCTCCGGCAGATCAGACGCATCTTCGATCACCACTTCGCTCTCCGGTTTCTCCGTACACTCCGACAACATATCAAGCTGTTCTGGATGCTGGATGCTGGATGCTGGATGCTCGTCTCCAGTATCCAGTATCGAGTATCCAGTATCGAGATCCTCACCCTCGAATCTGAAATACTCTCCTTTGTCAGTTTTCACCTTATATAATGGTGCTTCGATCCCCCGGATGAACCGCTCCAAAAACAGCCTCTTTGCATCTATACCTCTGCGCTGCAAATTCGCAAACAGATCATCCATAGTGCAGAGCCACTCCACTATCTGATGAGCCTGAAGATCGGTATACGGCTTGTCAAGCCTGACATTCGCCACCTTCGCCCCATCGAAAGCCAGCTCAAAGAGGTATCTGTTCATTTCCTGATCGCTTTCGATATACCTCTCTCTTCTGCCTTTAGAGACCCTATACAGAGGCGGCTGGGCGATATAGAGATGACCCTTCTGGATCAGCTCTGGCATCTGGCGATAGAAAAACGCCAGAAGCAGCGTCCTGATGTGCGCGCCATCCACGTCAGCATCCGCCATAATGACCACTTTGCCGTATCTGAGCTTTGCCAAATCGAAATCGTCTTGTCCTATACCTGTGCCAAGAGCTGAGATCAACGTCCTTATGGTACTATTAGCCAACACCTTATCAAGGCGCGCTTTCTCCACGTTTATGCTCTTTCCACGCATAGGCAGGATAGCCTGAAACCTGCTGTCCCTGGCCTGTTTTGCCAGACCACCAGCCGAAACACCCTCCACAAGGAATATCTCACTGGCTGCAGGCTCCCTTTCGCTACAATCATACAACGTCCCCGGCAGAGAGGCGTCGTCCAGAGCACCTTTTCGCCTTGTTAATTCCCTCGCCTTTCTGGCTGCCTCGCGCGCCTGCGCTGCCAGAAGGCTCTTCTGGACTATTGAGCGTGCAACCGAGGGATTCTCCTCCAAAAATATGCCCAATTCCTCGTTCACCACGGTCTCCACAATGCCTTGTACTTCCCTATTCCCCAGTTTACTCTTCGTTTGACCGCCGAACTGAGGTTCAGATAACTTCACGCTCACTACCGCCGTTAAGCCTTCTCTGATGTCGTTTCCCTGCAAGCTCGATTCAGCATCTTTAAGAAGCCCGATGTTCCGCGCATAATCGTTGAAGACCCTGGTGAGCGACGATTTGAAGCCGGTTAAATGAGTTCCACCATCCCGTGTGTTAACATTGTTGGCATAGCAAAATATCTGTTCAGAGTAATCGTCCGTAAATTGTAGCGCTACCTCGACCTGAACGTCGTCCCTCTCTTTCCGAATATATATGGGATCTCTGTGCAACGTATTCTTATTCTGATTTAGCAATTGAACAAAGGAAACAATTCCACCCTCGTATTGGAAAACCCGATCTTTCCCCGTCCTTTCATCTCTGAGGTATATCCTTATCCCCTTATTCAAAAACGCAAGCTCCCGCAGCCGGTTAGACAACGTATCAAAACTAAAATCAATCTCTTTAAAGACGGTCACATCCGGCATAAATGTTTGTGTAGTCCCGGTGCTATCGCTCTTGCCAACCACCTTCAACTCAGTTACAGGTTCGCCTCTTTCGTATCGCTGCCTATAGACCTTCCCATCCCTCTTCACATCTATCTGGAACCATTCTGACAGGGCATTCACCACGGAAAGACCAACCCCATGGAGTCCTCCAGCCGTCTTATACCCGATCTCATTCCTTTTGTCGAATTTCCCACCAGAGTGCAGCGTAGTCATAATAACTTCCAGAGCAGGCTTGCCTCTATCCTGCATAATATCCACCGGGATGCCGCTGGCATCGTCGGAGACTGTGACACTATTATCCGGATGTATAATCACATCGATCTCCGAGCAGCGTCCAGCTACGGCCTCGTCAATGCTATTATCTACTAACTCAGTTACCAACTGGTGCAATCCCTCGGAACTGGTGTTAGCAATATACATACCCGGGCGCTTCCTGACAGCTTCCAATCCTTCCAATACCTGAATGTCTTTGGCCGTATACGATGTCATGTTAGCTCTACACCTCTTGTATGATAGGTCAATTAGTCTATTAGTCAATTAGTCCATAAGTCTATAGACCAATAGACCAATAGACCTATTGACCCATAGACCTATATTTAGTAAGTTTACTTTGGCTAATAAACAGTTCCCTTAAAGAGTCCCGTATCTCCTCGTCCTCAATCTGCGCAACGATCTCTTCTATTCGCGCTAGTTCATCCTGACGAAGCTGCAAACTATGAAGTCTCCTAATGTAATCGTCTCTGCTTTCGGTCACCCGCTTTCTCTTTTCAACCTTGCCCACACGAAAGACAATGTCCCTGATAACATGCTTCCCCAACATCAAGTTTATTTTGTCTATATACTTCCTTTTGTAGAACGTCAATTGGTGCAGCACCACCGAGTCAGTAACGTTTATCGCCATTCTTCCACGAGTTATCCCAACAGGCTCCGTCCTGGCAGCCAGATTTGATGCCACATCGTCCCATAGGAGCAGCACCCTACACTCCTCGATCTTCTCATCCATACCGGCCCGCCTCAGCACGTTTTCTAAGATCCCTTTAATGCTTTGCGGTTCCATAAATAGCTTAGAGCATAGAGCGTAAAGCGGGTAAGTGAGTAAGTGGGTAAGTGGGTAAGTGAGTGAGTAACACACCTGCCCACCTACTCACTCACTCACTCACTCACTCACCCACTCACCCACTCACCCTATTGCCCTTTGCTCTTTGCCTCTTTCCACACGGCCTTTCTCCACAACGAAGAACCGGCGATCGGGAAAATCTACTGGGAAATTATCAAAACTTGTCGCTGTTAAAAATATCTGAACAGGTATCTTGCTCAATAGATCGAAGAGAAACGAGGCTCTGCTCTCGTCGAGTTCCGATGCGACATCATCCAGCAAGACGATGGGATATTCATCCAGTTTCTTACCCATAAGCTCCAGATTAGCCAGCTTCAGTGATAGCACCCCGGTGCGCTGCTGTCCTTGTGAGCAAAACTTTCTGGCATCCACGCCATCTATGTTAAATACCAGATCATCCCGATGAGGCCCTACAGACGTTGTACCACGCTTTATATCTAGATCAACGATGTTATCCAGCTTTTTCCCATAGACCTCGTCGATCTCAGAGCCTATAACCCCCGGTTTAACCGGGGGCCATAAGCCCATTAGCCCATCCAACTGACTTTGATACTCTACACGAAGTTCTTCCTGGCCGGATGTCAGTTGCCCATGCTTTTCCTTTACAAGTTCCGCCAACTCAGAAACGATAGAGATCCTTTGCCTAATAATCTCAGATCCCGCCTTTACCAGCAAAGTATTCCACGAATCCAAAGAATCGTAGGGGCGAACCCCTGTGTTCGCCCTGTCCTTGATACTCTTCAACAACTCGTTTCTCTGCCTGAGTGCTGAATAATACTCCTGGAGTGCATGTAGGTAAGACGGACTGATCCGAGAGATCAATATGTCCAAAAATCTGCGGCGTTCAGAAGGAGCACCTTTTATTAAAAACAGATCCTCAGGAGAAAACATCACAACATTTATCTTGCCTATTACACTGGATATTCTCTCCTGTGCCTTGCCATTTATTCTGACTCTTTTTTTCTCCCCACAAGCATTAGTTATCTCTACCACGTGCGGTGATGCGGCATGACGTGTCTCCACCTGCCCTTTCAGGTAAAACCAGAGCTTTCCATGCTGAATTAGCTCATCATCACGACTTGTCCGATGAGACTTGGCTGTGGATAGAAAATATATACCCTCCAGAATATTAGTTTTCCCCTGAGCGTTCTCGCCGACTATTAGATTCGCGCCTGCGGAGAATTGAAGGTGCAGTGACTCATAATTGCGAAAGTTGCGAAAAGTAATATCCTTAAGAAACACTGTTAGGATTTTTGATTTCTGATTTTCGATTTTAGATTTATGTTCTGCAATCGAAAATCAAAAATCGAAAATCGAAAATGCTTTACAACCTCATGGGCATAATGACGCACATGTAATCATGCTCATGATCGTCTTCTTCCGATGGCACTACCAAGACGGGGCTCAAAGAGTCTCTGAATTTGAAGAGAACCTCGCCCGCCTCAATATTCCGTAGCACATCCATAACATACCGGGCATTAAAAGCTATCTCAACACTGCCTCCTTCAATCTTCGCCTGCATCTGCTCCTGCGCTTCTCCCAACTCAGGTGTGCTGGCTGATATACTGAGTTTACTATCTTTGGATTCCATCTTTATCGAAGGCGTCTTCGGATTAGCCAACAACGATACACGTCTAACGACGGACAAAAGGTGTTCCGTACCAACTGTCAGCTTTATCTCGTTGCTCATAGCAGGAGCCATCACTGCTTTATAATCCGGGTACTCGCCTTCGATCAATCTGGAAATAAGAGTCATATGTTGCGTAGCAAATGCGATCTGATTCTCCAGCAGAGCGATCTTAACATCCTCATCACCCGTGAAAGTTCTCAATATGTTGCTGACAGCCTTAGTCGGGATAATAACACCAATCTCCTGCTCTACCGGTTCTGCCCGTTCCTGAGTGGCAACGGCTAATCTTTTGCCATCCGTCGCTACCATCTTTACGGAGCTCCTCGAACTCGGTGAAGCCGAGACATGAAAATAGATCCCGTTTAAAAAGTGCCTAGTCTCTTCCGTAGACACAGCAAAGATCGTCTTAGCAATCATACTCCGCAAAACGTTAGCATTAAGCGTAAAAAAATCATCTCCAAGTTCAGGCAGAGGAGGAAACTCTTCATCGGTCAGACCCACGATCCTGAACCTCGCATCCTCACAATCAATCTCAACCCTGTCATTTGCCAGAGTAGTCAATTTGACTCTGGCCGATCCACCTGAACCCGCGGTTAAGGGCAGTTCTCGTACTATGTCAGCTAACTTCTTGGCGGGAACAGTTATGGAACCGGGTTCCACAATTTCGCCACCAACTACAGATTTTACCCCGACTTCCAGGTCTGTTGCGGCTAGTTGAATCTGATCCCCGCCTTCGCGGGGACTCACCGTTCTGATCAGAACATTTGCCAGAATTGGTAATGTATTTCTGCTCGCTGCCACATTACCGACAACCTGCATAGCTTCCCACAATTTTTCCCTTTCAAAGATTAGTTCCATAGCAATTCTCCCCAATCATTACAGAATAACCATCTTGTCGTCTAGGAAATTATGAAATCGAGATACGGAGACGCAGAAAGGAAAGAAGGAAAAATCACGAATGACACGAATCAGCAAATAGCACGAATAATTCGTGATATTCGTCTATTCGTGAAATTCGTGATTGATCTCTTCTTCTCCGGCTTCCGGCTTTCTGGTTTTCCTTTTTCTTGCCAGTCTACATTCATCTAAAAATTTAATTTCGCCTCCGGTACTAGTACCGGATCCGGTACGCGTATTACTACTACTATATTTTTTTAAAAAATAGTAGTAGTAGTAGTAGGTGTATGTGGAAATGTGGAAAACTCAACCAACCCTATACGCTGTCTTGCTCCGGTGCTGTGGATAACCTGTGGATAACTATGTGGATAAATCCACAAGTTATCCACATATCCACATTGTGGAAAAGTTATCCACAACTGTATTTCAATTATCCACAGGTTATCCACAGGTTATCCACAAGTTATCCACATATCCCTTAGTTTCCATCAATATTACCCAAGAAAATAGCTGTTCCACCTTTTCGTTATCAGCTTCGACGCCCACTTCCCCTAGTGCTTTAGCAACTTGATTTGTGATAATAGGCGCCTGTGGGAGAGTGCTCCTGCACTCGATAATCACTCGAAAATCGCGGTCAGGAGACCGCTCCCACAGTAGTGACTAATACACTAATGGCTAGGTTAAGTTCTGGTGATTCTTGATCTCCTCTATGATCTGTTCTATAGTTTTTTCAAAGTTCGGATCATTCTGCATAGATTCTTCAATTTTACTACATGCGTGTATAACTGTCGTATGATCCTTCTTACCAAAATCCCTTCCTATATCTATCAGAGACAGGTTTGTGAGGCGGCGGCAGAGGTACATGGCCACATGTCTCGGCATAGTAAAGGTCTTGTGTCTCTTCTTCGATCTCAAATCTGATAGACGAACGCTAAAATGTTTAGCGACAGTCCTCTGTATGGATTCCGCTGTGATAAGTTCCTCATATTCCTCCGAATCTTGCGGCATAATATCCTTAAGTGCCTCTTTGACCAGATCAGCCGACAGCGGACTACCATCCAGGTCCGCCAGTGCTAGAGCTCTGATCAGACATCCTTCCAGCTCCCTTATGTTGGTGGTGACTCGATCTGCTATGAACATAGCCACGTCGTCCGGGAGATGATTTAATCCCAATTCCTCGCTCTTTTTTCTCAGAATGGCTATTCTCGTTTCCACTTCCGGTGGTTCGATAACAGTGATCAAACCCCATTCAAATCTGGACCTCAGCCTTTCCTCCAGAGCCGGAATATCTCGTGGGTGACTATCGCTGGTCAAGACGATCTGCTTCTGGGCGTTATAAAGGGCGTTAAAGGTATGAAAGAATTCCTCCTGTGTACCATCCTTCCCGCGTATGAATTGAATATCGTCTATCAACAGGACATCTACAGTGCGATATTTATTTCGGAACTGTGGCATCGGCATACCACGTCTCAATGATTCGATCATCTCATTGGTGAACTCCTCGGAGGACATATATGATACTTTCAAATCTCTATTTATATCTTTAATTGAATTGCCGATCGCGTGCATCAGATGTGTCTTCCCCAAGCCCACGCTACCGTAAATATACAATGGGTTGTATACTTTCGCCGGCGACTCAGCTACCGCCAGTGAAGCTGTATAAGAAAACCGATTGCTGGGTCCCACCACGAAACTGTCGAAAGTGTATTTGGGATTCAAACCGGAAACATCATCAGAATGTCTTGAAGCTTCTTCTCTTTCTTCTGATTCGGTTTGATCTGTCCAGCTCTCTGCTTGTATGATAAATTTCACCTCTGTGTCAGTACCTGTTATGTTTCTCAGAGCATTATGGATCTGCTTCAGATGTTCCTCCTCTATCACATCCTTGGTGAAGACATTAGGTACTACTACAGATAGAACGCCATCAGTCAGGGATTCCGCCCTTGTTAGCCTGAGGCACATATCCGTCTGACCAAGGCTCCGCTCCACTGCTTCCATAGCTTCCGACCATATCTCAACAGCTCTTTTCTCCGCCATTTCAGCAATCCTTTCTCCATATTTGTGTAAATGCGTGTCCATTATGTATATTAAAAGAGAAAGTTATCCACATTTTATCCACATAGTGCTTCACAAGGTTACCAGTGGGATTCCAAGATCCTCTCCTTCTGGAGGAATGTATACACATTGAAATTACCTTTATCTCTTCAGATCCGAAGTTATACACAGAGTTTTCCACATATGTGGATAACTTCGTAAACGCTTGATATTACTGCGATTGAGGCGCAAAAAAATAGGAGTTTTTTCGGGAAAAAACGCAGATGTCAGCTAAAATGCGAATTCTCTGAGAAGGCGATCTACGAAAACCGCATTTGGACTGATGTGGTGAGGGAAAATTGGTTGGATAACTATCAAGTTATCCACAAGTTATCCACATATCTCTCAATTCCGTAGAGCCTTGATTTTTCCCCGATTTACCTACATTAGTATATCATGAAAACCACACTTTGGCAAGCAAAAAAGGGCGTCAGAAATTGTTCAGAATCCTGTTGACTTTTCTGGTAAGCTTCTGTAAAATCTATACCGAAGGTTAGATGCAATTCCAAAGGTCCGGGATTTGGCAGTAATTTTGCCCCGGCGCGAGGAAAGAGATTATGAATGTAGAAAGGTTTCTGGAAGAAATAGAGCACGATAGAGATTATGAAGGGCAAATAATCCATGTTCAGGATATCCCGGCCAGGGAGGCCCAATACAGCGAGCTGAGAGAGCCTTTGAACCCGCAGTTGGATATGGCGCTGCGCGCGCAGGGGATCCAGCGGTTATACTCTCATCAGGTGACCGCCATAGATGCTATCCGCGAGGGCAAGAACGTTGTGGTGGTGACCTCAACAGCGAGCGGAAAGACGCTTTGTTACAATATACCTATACTGGAGGAAGTGCTCCGGGATGAGACTACGCGGGTATTGTATCTATATCCCACGAAGGCATTGGCGCAGGATCAGCTCAAGAAAATCTTCAGATATAAAGAGATAAATCCGCTGTTCACCTTTGAGGCTGGCACTTATGACGGCGATACGCCCACCAGCACGCGCAAGAAACTGCGCGACAGCGGCAACCTTATCTTGAGCAACCCGGATATGCTCCATTCGGGTATCCTGCCTAATCATACTAGGTGGAGCGATTTCTTCGCGAATCTAAAGTTCGTTGTGATAGATGAAATCCACGCTTACAGGGGT
>Ga0315314_1004362_pt1 | contig 10644 bp, 8 predicted proteins | sample TDP9_MG_FD_203631 | JGI IMG/M metagenome (GOLD analysis project Ga0315314, IMG submission 203631) | Freshwater sediment microbial communities from Lake Towuti, South Sulawesi, Indonesia - TDP9 | ecosystem: Environmental > Aquatic > Freshwater > Lake > Sediment | place: Indonesia: South Sulawesi... | reverse complement strand
TACTTTACCGTTTACCATGATGGTGTTGCCGAAGAACTCGGGCATCCAATACGGATGGACGTCTGGGTTGATGCCAACGGTTGGGAACCATAATTCGCCATTGGCGTAGAACGTGCGGTCCTGGATGGCGAGGGGCACTTCGTATTTTCCGCTAGGCAGTAAGGGTTCAATGGGGTCAGCTGGGTCTCTCAGGAGGTAGAACCCTGCGAGTCCTGACATCACGTTTATGCGGGTGACGCCCAAGCCGTGGTCATGATACCAGAGAGTTGCGGGCTGCTGCATGTTAGGATAATCGTAGACAGCTGCGTTAAGGTCTGTTGGTATGGCAGTTCTGTAGGCCGAGCCATTTTTCCAGTCTGATGTGAACCAAGCGTCTGGACCCCCATCGAATGATGATGGGACTTCTCCGCCGTGCAGGTGAGTCACGAGCGGAACTGGACTCTGTGCATTAAATCCATAGGGATTTAGGTCCGAGACGGTTCCGTCGAATCCAGGAGGAAACGGCGGAAATGGTGGGTTCAGCATCATCATATCAATGTTGTTGGGATTTGCCCAGTGCAGTGTTGGGTCAACTGGAAACAGGTGTGGTGAAGTAATGTTGTTTTGCCATGTCACTCTAATTGGGACGCCTCTGATCGCCTCAAAGCTAGGGCCTGGAGAATTTCGCACATAGCCCATCAGCGCTCCCGTCACTGCGTCCTTGGTAACGCCTCCGTAACCCCATACTGACGTGTTCAGGTTCATGGACGGAGGCAGGATTTGCTGCTTGAAACTAGTCATGTTAACTGTGTATTCATGTCGAATTACATTCCCAGTTCCGTCTGTGACTACCGTTGGCACATACACTGGTGGTGGACTAGTCAGCTGGTTCTCCCACTTTGGAATTGTCAATGGATCTAAAAGAGCAGGTGGCACTGCAAGCGCTGGTCCTGTAAGCGAAAGTGCGAGAGTTATGATAGCGATAGCAACGCCTAAAGTCATTATTTTACTTTTCATTTTATTCTCTCCTCTCTTTCAGTATTTTACAATATGTAAAGAAATTAGTTATAAGAATTGTGGAATTTAGTACTATGAGGAAGAAGTCTTCCGTTTTTGTGCAAATCAGGGAATGATCTTGGGTAATTTTGGGAAACTTTCTCATCAAGAAAACTTCGATAAGATTTATCAAGAAAAGCCATAAAGACCGTATGGTGGGGTTTGCGTTGCCTTACAAACTGGACAAGGTCGACTTAAGAATCATAAGCTCTCTGGCGACCGATGCGAGAAAGACCGTTAGCCAGATTGCAAAAGAAACCAAGATTTCCCGCCCAACAACCATGGATAGATTGAAAAGACTGAGAGAAAGCGGTATCCTCGATCTCAGTGCAAAAGTGAATGTCCAGAGACTCGGTTTCAAACTCGCTCAAGTTGCCCTCAAGACGAGAGACACTGAGACCAGCCAAAAACTGGAAAAAACTTTGGCTAATTGCCCAAGAGTTCTCTGCCTAACGCCGACGAGTGGAAACCCACATTATCTAGCTCTACTTTACAGTGAGGACACCGAAAGTTTGGTATCCACAATTGAAAGCCTCAGGAGTTTTTCGGGCACTGAAGTAGTTTCTTGGCATCGTTCAAAGCCGCCCTTAAAAATCGAAACATTCACCTTAAGAATATTCCTCGAAAAAACCAAGACTGCATCATGCGGAAAGAAATGCGGGGATTGTTCCAGTTATCAAAACCTCGAATGCCTCGGTTGCCCCATGGTAATTGAATACAAAGGACCCTTATGAACAGATGCTCTCGTCTAGGGCTTTTAGAGACCCAACAATTTTGCTTTGAAGGAGTTAACTTTCAACGTCTGCGAAAGTTAGCAGATGAACTTTTAACGGCTGCTTGACCACATCTGAGACGCGGGCAGCAACCAAGAACTTGACATTTTTATCGTTGGCGATGTCCACTAGGCGCTGTGTTATCACTCCGTCGAACACGACGGTGTCCACGCCTTCGATTTGTTGGAGCTTTTCGGCCAGTTCGCTCACGGGCAGGCGTTGTATCTGCTCCATCTTCTCGTTGAACAAGATGGCTTCTAATGTGCCTTCTAACTCTTTTCGGGCTTCTACAATCTGCTTGGGTACGAGGATTTTTCTGCGTTCCGGCTTTTTCCTTGCTCTGACTTCTTCGATGGGAACCTTGTTTTGGAGCGCTGCGAAGATTTCTCTGGACGTTAGCTCTTCGACTTCCTTGCCCATGGGCGCCCTAGCGATGTATTTGACATCTGTTACTTGCAGAAGCTCTTTGAGTATGAGGTCGCCGCCTCGGTCACCGTCTAAGAGCGCTGTTGCCTCCTTCTCCTTGGTTAATTTTATTATGGTCTCTGGGACCTTTGCGCCTTCCAACGCCACGACGTTTTCGATTCCACACCTGAGTAGGTTGATGACGTCGGCTCTGCCTTCCACGATTATGATTTCTTTGGCACTGTCTACGTTTGGTCCAGCCGACAACTCGTCTGGCCCATATTTTTCCACTTTGGGCACTCTCAGTGTCTCTGAGACTTCGCGGAAAACTTCTTCTGTGCTGGGCATGGATACGATGTTCCATTCGTGTAGAATGCTTTTGGCTCGGTCGATAATGATTCTGCGCCGCGCGTCTCGGATGTCTTCCAATTTTTCTATTGTGACCTTTGCCTCGCATGGTCCAACGCGGTTTATGCTCTCTATGCTGGCTGCTATGATTGCTGTTGAAACTCTGTCGAGGCTGGTTGGAATAAGAATGGAGCCTGTTGTCTTGTCCTGTTTAGATTGGAGTTCAATTTCTATTCTTCCGATTCGCCCTGATTTTTGTAGTTCTCGTAGGTCGAGTTCGGTGCCGAACAAGCCTTCGGTTTGTCCGAAAACGGCGCCTATTACGTCTGGTTTTTCTACCACGCCTTCGACTTCGAATTTGGCGCGGATTACATACTTTACGGTAACCGTCTGTGATGATCCCATTAGCATGCACCTCCAAGTGAATTTAGTTATACGGGATAAAGTCCCACATAACGGTGTGAACGTGTGATGTCGTTCCGAACTTTTTTACTACTGAATCCCTACTATTATACTTTGCTAATCGCCGATTCTCTTCTTGAGTGTTTCTAGGTAGGCTGGCAAACCTTCTATGTCCTTTACGTCGTGTCCAACCAGCCCATACAGCTCGTTCCAGAAGTTTAAGTTAGGCTTTATCCTCGTCTTCTCCAAGTGTTGTTTAAGCCTATGCGTCCACTCCACTCCCCGCCTATCGAAATCAAGCAGAAGAATAACTTCACGAACTCTAAGTTGTTCAATCTCAGTGAGTATGTCGAGGAAGGATTTACCCGATGTCTTCGATGAAACAATGGTTCCCTCTACATTCAGCAGATGAAGAGCGCTAACATCTTTTTGTCCCTCCACGACGACAGGTATGCCCTTCGCGGCTTCCTTTGCAAGTTTTTCCAAAAGTTGCGAAAGCCTATCAGCCTTCCTCTGCAAACCCGTCGACAAAGCCTTTTTACCTTGAAACTTCTATCTGCTTCATCTTCTCCAAGTTCTTCGGATGCCTATGGAAGAATTCTCTGACCGGGCTCAGAATCTCTATTAGGGCGTCGGCTACGCCTTCTTTCAGGTCGAGGGGATGAAGCCTTCCCTCAATGTAGGCTTTCTCCAACTCAGCGTAACTATCGAAAGTCTCGGGACCTCCATGTTTGGGCAGGCGTGGAATCGTCAGGCTTGTCCTTTCAACGAATATGGTTTGCTTGGCTATTTCCATCACGGGGTTTCCATCCGCTATCTTAGGTTGACAAAACGCAACACGAATCTTTGTCTTAATCTCGTCTGGCGTGTCATGCACGAATATGCATCCTTCAGGTATGCTCTTGGACATTTTAGAGCCAATCCGTATGTTTATCTCAGCGTTTTCGTCAAACTGCTTCTCACCTTTTTGTAAGCCTTGCAGCCCAACGAGCAAGGGCGTATGCACACAAACTGGTTTTTTCCAATCGAGTTTTTCTGCAGCATCTCTTGCCAGCATATGTGCCTTGCGCTGATCCATACTTGCACACGCTACGTGGAGTTCCATTTGGAAGATATCGGCTGCTTGCATGGGTGGATAGTAGACCCATGCTGTTTCCATGTCTGTTAGGCTTACTTCCCGACCCATGATTGGCAGTGCGCGCCAAGTTCGTTGGAGGGAAACGCTCTTGGCTATTCTCACAACCTTCTCCCAGTATTCAATTTCCTTGGCTAGGTCCGAAGCCCAAACATAGTGCACGCCATGAGGTTCAATTCCAAGGGCGGTGAAGCAGTCTATGAAGTATTCGCCGCAGAGATGAATGTTTTCCATGTTGCCGCCCAGTTTGTTGTTTATCCACGAGTGCCAGTCAGCCAAGAAAATCGTGAACTCGAAGCCGGCTTTCACCATGTCCTTGATCTTGGAGCCGCAGATCAAGCCCATCCCAATATGCATGAGACCGCTGGATTCGAAGCCCCAATAAGCCTTAGGCTTGGATTCAACCTCAAATAAAGCCCGCAGCTCTTCACGAGTCACGATTTCTTGGGCATTTCTTGTTGCGAGGTCTATCCTTTGTTCCAAGTCCAAGGATGAATCGCCTTCGCTACAGTTTCATTGAAGAACGACTTAAAGATTCTTGTTGTTTTCGCGGGCGCTGTTTCCAGCGTAACTAACACTCAACTTCATTGTTGGAGCTAAAGGCGCTCCTCTCTGCAGAGCTCTCTCTGACGCGGGAATATAGGCGCCCGCGCCCACCGTGTCTCATGTCTGGGTAAACCCTCCTTCACGAGCGTGGATAGTCTAATCGAGCTATCGGCTTCAGTTGGGTCCGTCTGCATGAGTCCTCACAGCTGAGGTCCCAGTGGGATTGCTCACAAAAATGGTCATCGCTAAAGTAAGATAAATATAAGCACAGAAATAAGCTTTCTTGAGACTTGTTTCACTTGTCTAAGGGTTGACAGATTGGACAGACGAAGCTACTTGTTGAACCCGTCTTGATTTTTTGTATAGTTGTTTGACATCGAGGACAAGGCTTACCCGGTTTGTAGGCGATTTTGAACTGTTCCGAGCCGTATCTGCCTTTGTTGCCGTAAAAATCCTTCTCATAGGCTAATCCGCCCAGTTCAATACTCTCGTTTAGGACCGATTTCATGGACTTGTAAAGCGCTCCGATTTCAGTAGTAGTGAGCGATGAAATCGCTCGTTGCGGATGCAGCTTTGCATTAAAAAGCATGTCTTGAACGTAGACGTTGCCGATGCCAGCTATATTCTTCTGGTCGAGCAGGAAAGTCTTGATGTTGCCCCGTTTCTTGTCGAGTAGCTGTTTGAAATAATCCAACGTGAACTTACTGTCTAGTGGATTGATGCCCAGTTTCGCGGTCAATTTATGTTCGCCAAGCTTTTTTGCGTGCATGAGATGCAGGTAGCAGAACCACCAGACGCGGACAGTGAAGCCAGTCTTGTCGTTTAAAGTAAATTTTATCTGGTATTTCTCAGGCAGTTTGTCGTTTGGTTTGAAGTGGATTACGTCAACGCCCATTCCCGGATTGAATAGAAGAACACGGTCTGAGTCAAACTTGATAAAGAGCCACTTTCCCCTGCCCTCAACCGACCTGACGACTTTGCCAACAACAGTTTTCCGAAACAGTTCAAAGGACATGTTCAAGCATTTAGGATTAGCCACTTCAACCCGAGAAATTCGTTTCCCAACGATTTCCTTTGCCATCTGCCGACTTAATACAGTTAACTCAGGAAGCTCCATGTTAACACTCACTCTTGTGCTCCAAAATGGCGTCTCTTATTACTTATTAAATTTCCTCGATGTCAATTTCGAAGGCATCTGTCGGATTCTCCAGTTCGAAGTTGTTTAACACTTCGGGATGTATCTCACCGAGGACGCCTAGCTCCCTACATTTCAGGTGGACCGCGGCAGCTCTGCCCTCTATGAAACTTGGATGTCGCGTTGGTTTGATTTCACAATGCATCAGTCCCATGTTGTACAGCAATGCCTCGACACAAGATTTTATTTCTGTGAAGTTTGCAGTTGAGTGAGACGAAACTCCCGCCACGTGCAGTCGTCTTTCACAGCGTGTCTCAACGCGCTGGTTTATTCGTCCGACATCCGAAACCTCGAATAGGCGTTGGGGGAAGCTCTCGTGTTTGTTGTCCATCAGGTTCTTTAGCAAGTTGGGCAGCAGGCTTTGTCGCAGGATAGTGTATTCGGCAGAGACTGGGTTGGCGAGTTTAATCACGTTGTGAGCCTTTAAACGCATCTTTTCATAATGAACTGCCTCGTTTATCAAGGTGAAGTTCATTACTTCGGAGAAGCCCAAGCCCGTCATGATTTGCCTTACAACGTTTGCGGTTCTGTGCACTGGATGCTGCTCTCCAATGGTCAATGTTTCTGGAATGGATGGTTTAAGTCTGTAATATCCGTAGCCGACAGCTACTTCCTCAACTAGATCCACCTCATGCAGCACGTCAATTCTGTAGGCTGGGATGGCGACTTCAACAATGCCATTTCTCACTGCGTTGGCGTCTAACCTACACTTCCTTAAGCTTTCAACAACCTGGGCTTCGGATAGTTTGAGCCCCAACAACTCGTTAGCATAGTCGACTCTAAGTTTCATCCTCTGAGGCGATAGGTTAGGTGAAACAACTGTGCGATCAGGGTATTTTACGCGCACTTTTTCTATGGTGCCGCCCATGTCTGCCAGCGCGGTTGCCAACACGTTTAGGCTTCTCTCAACTGCCATGTAGTCGGTGCCAGTCACATCTAGAAACAGGTTGGTTGTTTTGCTGCTGACGCGGGTCAACTCGCCGTTGATTATAGGTGGCATGGAGAGGACTCTCCCATTCTTGTCGATCAGCAGCGGATACCTTGGTGCCCAATCGACCAGATGCCTATACGCCATGCCCTTATCGTGCTTTTCTAAGATTTCTCTCAGGCTCATCTCTTCCGTCCTATCTAAAGGAGCAAACCTTGCCTTCTCAGGTTCAACAGCAGTAAACGTGAACGGCAACTCAACTACATCTAGGTTGTGCACGCCAATCGAGGCTTTCTTGCGGTTTCGTCCGATTCCCCAGTGTAGGTCTTCTTGCATCTCCATTAGGTCAACGATCGCATCTTCGTCAAGTCTTATGTTGCGTACTACAGCAGCCAGCATGTAGGATCGGATTTTTGAAACAGCCTTGCTGATTTTTAGCAGGGTCTTTCCGTCTTTGACCTCGTATTTTGGCAGACCAGTTTCCCATCCCATTAGTCCTCGGAAGGCTCTGGCTACTCCGGCGTAACTGCAGAAGTCGACGCGGTTGGGGTTGAACTCCACTTTGACATAATCTGAGCCTATCTCTTCTATGTCGAAGCCTAACCATGGCAGCCAATTGATCATGTCTTCCACAGTGAGTTGGCGTCCAACGAACCTGCTGAAGCGTTCTCTTTGCAGAGTAATTACTGGCACAGTGGTGTCCTCCTAATCCAGCTTAACTGGTTGCCAATCAACATGCGTATGTCGTCTAAGCCCAGCTCAAGCATGGCTAGGCGTTCTAAGCCGCCTCCCCAAGCCAAAACCGGATACTTTATGCCCATCGGCGCCAACACCTCGGGTCTGAACATGCCCATTCCGCAGAGTTCTATCCAGCGTTTCAGTTTTGGAACGTAAACCGTTGCTTCCGCTGAGGGTTCTGTGTAGGGGAAGTAGCATGGCCAGAACTTCACCTTCTTCAATCCGAACCTTGCGTAAAACGTCTTCAGCGTGCCCATGAGGTCGCGTAGGGTCACGCCTTTGTCGACCACTATGCCCTCTATCTGATGGAATTCCGCCGTATGTATGTAAGTAACCTGCTCGTTTCGATAGACTCGGTCCACTGAGAAGACTTTGATCGGCGGTTTCTTGTGCTTAGAAAGGTGTTTAATGGTCTCGGCTGTGGTGTGTGTCCGCAGGACCAGTCTCTTAGCTTCTTCGGGGCTCCACTTGTAGCCCCAACCCTTTGAGCCAGTGATCCAGCCGTTTTCATGGGTTTTTGCAACCGAATCAACTACACTCTTCTTGGGCAGTCCGCCGGCTTTTGGGTTCGCTAAGTAGAATGTGTCCATCATCTCTCGGGCTGGATGGTCCTGCGGCTGGAACAGGGCGTCGAAGTTCCAGAAGGCAGTTTCAACTAGAGGACCTCTTATCTCGGTGAAGCCCATCTCTAGAAAGATTTCGCGGGCTCGTTGAATAACCTGCTGTAGCGGATGAATCTTTGCGGGGTAGAATTCAGGTCCAGCAACGGTAACATCGAACTTTCTGAGCTTGGTTTCTCTCCACTTTCCACTTATGATGAGTTCGGGTGTGAGTTGACTTACCTCAGAAACAATTTCTAGTCCTCTCTTAACTAGTTGCCAACCTGCGTCGGTGAGTTCGAGTTCTCGCACGGCTTTTTCTGCGACTTCAAGAAGTTTTCGCCCCTTCAGAATGGACGCAGCGTCTTGAAGTTCTTTGTCCAAATCCTCAAGAGTTAATGAGCCTTTGTTCTTTAGAAGGGACAGAAGTTTTTCATCGGCACCTTGGGAAACCGACTTCCTCTCTGTTTTCAAGATATGTTTTGCTTTTTCTAGAATCGCCCAGCCTTTGTTGTGCAGCCATCCTAGAGCTATTGTTACGAATTTTTTGTCAAGTTGGGCTTTCTCAACGACTTCCTCAACCGGCGCCTCTCCGCCCAACTCGATTAATGCGTCGATTAGGAGTCGTTCTGGCAGTCCTCTCTGAGCGTGTTGTTTTCCCTCCTCGTTTAGTTGGATGACCTTCTGTTTCTGTTCATGAACTGTCACGAGTTTCTTTTCTGTGAGTGTCAGCGCTGCTCGCATGACGGCTGCGTGGGCTAAGCCGCTGGTTTCGGTTATCTGTGCGACTCTTGCTCTTCCTTTCAGCTTTTGTAAAGCTAGCAGGGTTTTCTGTTCGTTTTCTCTCAGCTCGACCATTTCGTTTCTTCCCTCCGAGATATTAATTCATCAATTGTTAGCGTTTGAGATTGATAATGCTGTATAGTGTTGCAGTGACATCGTATAGAAGTTTCTACGGTTTTGAGATGCCCAAGCCTAGTTAATCGCAGGCTCAGAAGCCGAGTTATGGAAATTGGCAGGGCATCACTTTCACCATCGCAGATTGATACGGAACATGGTTATTTATCCTTTATGTCTGCTTAGTAATTATTCAACCTGCAAGATCTCTCTCGCTTTATCCATGTATTTGCTTCTTTTTCGCTGGTGTTCTTTCACAAAGTCTGTCACGATTTTTGTGAGGCGTTGTTTGTCTTCGCCGCATAGGATTTTGCCTCTCTTACACTCAATGTTGTAGAGTTTCGCCACATCTTGGTCGCGCACAAAGAAGTGGAACAGATACAAATCATAGATAGGACATATGTCAGGGTTAGCGCCTAAGCGACGCTGCTCTTCAGCGGTTGGGCGCCCTCCAGTGAAAGAGTTGGCAATTTTACGTGCTATGACCTCAGGCTTCTCCTCCAACGTGAAATAACTCATCGGGTTGCGTTTACTCATCTTAGGCGAACCGTCAAGGCTCTTTATGAGCTTGTGATAGGTCGAAGACGGCGGAATAAAATCGTATCTTCGACGAAATTTGAAGGCTAAATCTCTAGTGAGGCGTAGATGCGGGTCCTGGTCGATGCCGACGGGCACAACAGTAGGCTTGGGTCCGCCGAAGTCTCTGAGTTGAGGCAGCAAGATGTCGCCAGCCTGTATGAGCGCTGAAAGGTACAGACCCATGTGGCGTTCCCCGTAAATCGCCTTCATCGTTGCCAACGTGACCCCTCTTCCAAACGCGATTGCTAGGTCTTTGACACGTGTCTCTTTAGACTGTTGGTAGATGTAACCCTTCTTGGGGTCGAACCCCAACGCCAGCAGGTCGGCTACGTTGCCTACAGCGTATTTTCGGCTTCGTTCAAACGGTATTCGATTGTCTTCATAGGCTTCAACATCGGCTATACAGTAGAAAGCAGTTGCGCCGTGTTGTTGAAAATAGATAACCTCACGAGCGGTTTGCAGGGTTCCCAAGTGAAACTCTCCAGTGGGCTTAATGCCGCTCATGACAGCGAATTCCTCATGGTTTTTCATGGCTTTCAAAACGCGGTCAAAATCCCTGTGCCCAAAGATGACGCCTCTCCGCATGGCCCCGCTAGGATCAGGCATCTCACTTAGCAGCGGTTTGAATGGTTGAATACCGAATTCTTGGTATAGGCGTTCATAGTCCTCGATCACGGTTGTGCCAAACGGGTCGATCACAGTTTTTGAGGATTTGTCTGTTGACATGCCTGAAATGCCTCCAAGTGACTTGAACTTGATATATGGAATGGGTTGAAAAACCTATTCATCCTGAGAACATCAATCTTGATAGTGACTGCTCCTAAAACGTTTGAATTAAGCGTCTGAGCTAACACCAGTCCAGTGCAGTCACCAAACAAAACAAAATCATTGTCTTCTACTTAAGTTTTGTTTACGGCGAATCTTAAATAGATATGGCAGTCAATTGAGAACTCTTCAAGGCGAAGCCTTTGTCAGCGCCGAGAAAAGTTGAGGTTGATTCTGAACAGGTATATCGACTCTTGCATCCACGTCACACGGTCTTAGTAACTTGCAAGGGCAAGATT
>Ga0315314_1004361_pt1 | contig 10648 bp, 12 predicted proteins | sample TDP9_MG_FD_203631 | JGI IMG/M metagenome (GOLD analysis project Ga0315314, IMG submission 203631) | Freshwater sediment microbial communities from Lake Towuti, South Sulawesi, Indonesia - TDP9 | ecosystem: Environmental > Aquatic > Freshwater > Lake > Sediment | place: Indonesia: South Sulawesi... | reverse complement strand
GCCCCCCAAGAATTGTGGCCCTCGGCTTTCAGGTTTCCAATAGCAGGATGGCCAGCGATGACAACGGCGACCCTCTAATAAGCGACCTCTTTGTCGATCCAGCCTTTGATCCAGCTCGTCGTGAGGCCATGGAGTGGGCCGTTGCGCTCCGAAGAATGGGTGAGTTTGAGCCTGCTCGACTAGGCGCAGAGGCCATGGAATACACAACTTTGCCCAAGGTGATGGAAAAGCTAAGGGACCGATTCCAGCCAGCCTAACCCTCCTTTCTTTTTTGCATAAGGAACATTCAAAGTTTTGGAAAAGGTACGAAACATCTCTGGTGAGACAGTAAACTCCTTTCCACCGAGATTGACATATTTCATATAGATTAAAGTTATATATACCTGAGCCCGATCAAATAAAGTGGGGAGCTGGGTTAACCCGGCTGAGAGGACGGTTGGATCACCGTCGACCCTTTGAACCTGATCCAGGTAATGCTGGCGGAGGGAGCGTGCATATGCCTCAAGTATACCGGCAACTTAACACGATGGAAGTTGAGGTTAGCCTAGTTCTTCTGGTGTCCATCGGAGTGATGTGGCAGATTGGTTATTAAGTTGCCTCCTGAGTTGGGAGTTGAACCCGTTCCAGTCGATAAGAGGATTCTGAAGTCGATTGATTACTTCGTTCTATGGTCTAGCTTGGCGGTCGGTCTCCTGGTGCTTCAAGCGGGTGGACTGCTTATCCCAGGCTTGTCCATGCCTGAAGCCATTGCTGTGGCTCTGCTGGGTTCCACCATAGGTTCCATAATGCTAGCATTAGCTGGGGGTTTGGGAAGCAGATACGGCGTACCCACCATGGTCGGTCTGAGGGCCGTGTTGGGATTGAAGGGTTCGTATCTTCCAACCCTACTCAACATATTGCAGCTAGTCGGCTGGGCTTCGTTTGAGATCTTGATAATGGCTGACGCTGCTTCACTCGCTGGGCCATTCCTAGGTCCATACACCAGATACTTTTGGATCCTTGCCTTCGCGGGGTGGTGCATGCTCCTAGGCTTGGGTGGTCCATTGGTGGTGGTAAGGCAGTGGCTGGAGAAGTTTGCCATATGGTTCACCTATGGCACCACCATCTTCATTACATACATGGTTCTTTCCAGGTTCTCCCATCTCCTCTCGTTTCAAGGAGATGGTTCTTTGCCGATAACTCTGGCCTTGGACCTAGTTATAGCCATGCCGATATCGTGGTGGCCCTTAATATCAGACTACAACAGGTTTTCAAGGAGCGAAAGAGGCGCCTTTGCCGGTACAGTAACGGGGTACACTTTCGCAAACTTCTGGTTCTACGCTTTGGGTGCCCTACTTACGTTGGCGTATCTTGGGGAGAGCATTATTCAGTCGATAGTATCCATCACTTTTGGTGGCTTAGCCCTAACCGTGTTGCTCGTGGATGAGACGGACAACGGCTTTGCCGACATATATTCGGCGGCGGTGTCTATACAAAACGTGTCACCGAGGTCCAGACAGTGGAAGCTTATAGTCGCTATTACGGTTGTGAGCGTTTTTGTGGCAGCCTTAATGCCGGGGCAGTGGCAGTTGGCCTACGAGGGCTTTCTCCTTTACATAGGGGCCATCTTCGTGCCTCTCCTTGGTGTGCTTTTCACGGATTTTTACTTCACCAAGAAAAGGCAATACGCCTTAGAGGAGTTTTACGCTTCAGCCGTACATTACAGGATTAAGCCTATGGTTGCTTGGTTTATCGGCATCGTTGTATATTTCATACTGTACACTTACACCACCATGGGCTCCAGCGTTCCATCTTTCATGGTCTCCGCTTTTGTGCTGTATGCTCTTGAAAAGGTGATTTAGGATATGGTTTGGGTTAAAAAGATTCCAGTGGCCATAACAATAGCTGGCAGCGATTCTGGGGGAGGGGCAGGCATCCAAGCGGACCTCAAAACTTTTGCCGCGTTGGGTGTTCACGGTACGACCGCCATCACCTCTGTTACTGCTCAAAACACCTATTCCGTCGTGGCTGTTGAAGACCTTAAGCCGGAAATTATTCAAGAGCAGATCAGGGCCGTAGCAGACGACATGGGCATCGACGCAGGGAAGACAGGGATGCTTCACACCGAAGAAATAATCAAGGCCGTGTCTTCCGAGGTCTCAAATCGTGGGTTTCCGCTCACGGTTGACCCCGTTATGGTCGCGAAGTCTGGAGCGCCCCTCTTGAAACATGAGGCTGTGGATGCGTTGAAGAATCACCTTTTGCCGAGGGCCACCGTCGTGACGCCTAACAGGTTTGAGGCTGAGAGGCTCGCAAATATGACAATTAAGACGATGGATGACGCGAAGACTGCGGCTAGAAAGATCTCTCGGATGGGGCCTGAAGCCGTCGTGGTCAAGGGCGGCCACCTAGATCAGAACGAGGCCGTGGATGTTCTCTATTATAGAGGCGAGTTTAAAGTACTCAAAGCTCCCAGACTAGATGTCAAAACCACCCACGGCACAGGTTGCAGCTTTTCAGCGGCCATCACAGCCGAACTCGCCAAAGGAAGGGACGTACCCACCGCGGTTCAAGCTGCTAAGGGGTTCATAACCTCAGCAATAAGGTTTGGGTTAGACGTAGGCAAGGGTTATGGACCGGTTAACCCTATGGTCCATCTCTATCGCGAGTCTTCAAGGTACGGCGTCTTAATGAGTGTAGAGGAGGCTAAGGTATTGCTTGAGTCGACCCCCGCGGTTGCGACCCTTGTACCCCAACTAGGCATGAACGCCGCCATGGCCATACCCCACGCGGAGAGCGTGGATGACGTGGCAGCAATAGATGGCAGGATCGTGAAGGTGTTGAGAGGAGTTAAGGCGGTGGGCAACCCGAGGTTTGGATGCTCTTCACATCTGGCTAGGTACATACTTGGAGCCACCAAACACGATTCCAACAGGAGAGCCGCAGTCAACTTGAAGTTTTCAGAGGAAATTCTTGGGGTTCTAGAACGGAAAGGTCTAGAAGTATCTTTTTATGACCGGATGGAGGAACCCGAGGACATCAAGAGAACTGAGGGAATGACCATACCATGGGGTGTGGAGCAAGCCGTCAAGAGGGCTGGAAAAGTCCCCGACGTGATCTATCATAGGGGAGATGTGGGGAAGGAGCCTATGATAGTGATCCTCGGTGAAGGAGCAAGCGAGTTGGCGAGGCTCATCGTACAAGTTGCGACAGAGATGGCGAAATCATGAGCGCTGAAGCTGTATACGTCAAGAAGATAGCTCTGGTCTCTGTGCTTTCGGCCCTCGGCGTGGTCATGGCGCCCTTTCTCTGGTTTCCCTTCTTAACAACGAAGGCCTTTCCAGGGCAGCACATGATTAACGCGCTCACTGGTGTGCTTCTTGGACCCCTGTGGGCTGCCATCGCGGCGCTCTTCATAGGGATCATCAGAAACGTCCTGGGAATTGGTACGGTCTATGCCTTCCCGGGCGGAATCCCCGGCGGCATCGTCGTTGGGATCGCCTACTGGCTTCTCAAAAGGTTTAGGAAGACCGGAAAAACAGCATTGGTCGCTGCCTTTTGTGAGCCCATAGGCACGGTTTTCATAGGCGCTACGCTAGCGCTTTACCTGGTTGCTCCGTGGATAGGAGACGTTAGGCTCCTATCTCAGCTTAAGGAGGGCCCACTGATCGCCCTTCTAACCCTATGGTCAGGATGGGCCTTAAGCTCCGTTTCCGGGAGCATTTTGGGCTTCGTCATCCTTTTAGCCCTCAATCAGGTCAAGATAAGCAGGGAGACATTGTTTGGCGAAGAATAGCGGCAGAACCCAATTAAAAGCGAGAGACATCGTTGGTAAAAAAGTGCTGATATTGGGTGAAGTAGGCTCCGGAAAAACCCTGCTGGCAACTAGATTACTCAAAGAGTTAATGATGCTCTTTGACCCTGGGGAGATAACTGTTATTGATTTGGCTCCGCAGCGAGTGGGTGAAGTTGGCGGGAAAGTATCTGAGTATGTAGATTCGATCGATAAAGTGAAGTATCTTTCGCCGGAAAGAGTATACACACCGAGGTTGACGGGCACTTCACGTGAGCAGGTACTGAAGTATGCGGAGCTAAACAGAAGACTCATGGAACCGCTGTTCAACGAGTTTGTCCAAAGAACCACGAAGATTCTCGTCTTAAACGATATTACGTTGTATCTTCATGCTGGCGAACTGGAAACCGTTCTAAAATGCATGAGACTGGCTGAAACTTTTCTAGCCACAGGGTATTATGGTTCTAGGCTTGCTGAAGACCGAGGGTCCGGAATAAGTGTTCAGGAGAGGCGACTGATTGAAAAGTTAGCGACCTACATGGATCAAATCATTGGGATGCATCACTAAGGCGCCGATCAGCTCCGCCTCTCCATCTAATAGCTAGACGAGCTAAGCATAGAATAGCGTTAATCAAGCACTCAAACACTGTCACATTGGAAAGAGAAATAGAGGAATCAAGGTCGGCTGGACTCCTACGAGCTATCCTCTCCTGCGGGGGTTCGCCAGCGCGAATCCAGCAGAGAACAATAGTTGATGTTTTGTTAGTGTTGGTAACCGCTTTAGGCGTTATTGCAACACTATTTGCTGCGGACAGATTACACCTCTAATACGGACAAAAAGTGACTTCTTTTAACTTTAGTTTTCATGTGGAGTTCGAATACTGCCGCTGCACCAAAATTATTAGCTTGTGGTTATTGTGACTTTGACTGGGAGCTCGATTTTCTCTGGCTTTCTCTTCAGCCTAAATCTTTTCATAAAGTTTAGTATAACAATGCCCACAATTTCTCCACTTCGAGGATCAACTCTAACTGCTATATCATTCTTTAGCTCCTTGGCTACAGCTTTCCTCGGCTTCCCTATAGTGATGTCTAACACATCGCCATTTTCGTCAAAGAAGAAGTTTATTTTTCCCTCCAAATTTCCTCACCCATCTTAACCTTATCTGTGAAGTAGCTTGTTAATATAAGTCCTTCATCATTGAATATTCTCATAGCCACCATTAAATACTTTTCAGTAACAGAAGTCTCCTCAAAGAAGCGGTAAAACAACCAAACTTTTTCGTCATATGTGCTTCTTCTGATTATCTGAGGTGAAGATAAAGTTTCTTTCATTTCATCTATTTCACCGGAGACCTCTGGATGCCTTTTGCAAATGTGATCATACTTCCCTTGTGTGAGGGCAACTCTTTTACCAAATTTCGAAACAATCTCAAAAACAATCTTACTCATGAAACTACATTCTACTTCCTTACTTGTAAGATTTATCATTCCATAGGGGTTCGCCTGTTCGAATTCGGTCCGCCGCACCAGTTTTCCATAAAGTGAGGTCTAAGGAAATTTTAATAGTGGCAGGGTGAATAAATTACAAGTAGTGACGAAGGCTGGTTAAAACGGTTTTTACTGAGGAGAATCGGAGGAACCTGAAGACCTTGGTGAAGGAGGCTCCGAAACTCCGCTTGCTCGTAGAGGAGCTTATCGAAACTCTGGAAATCCTTAGCGATGAGGCTCTCATGGAGAGCGTTAAGGCCAGCGAAAAAGATGTCCAAGAGGGTAGACTGCTCGGCTTCGAGGAGCTCCTCAAAGAGTTGAGTTTGGATGAGCGAGAAATTTGAGTTAGTTTTCACAAAGGAATTTTAAAGAAACCAAGAGAAATTATATTTAAGATTATGTGACGGTAAATGGGAGGCGACGTGGGCTTCACCTATGCTAATGTTCGGATCTGCAACCCCGCTGACAGAGGAAAGAGCATACATATGAAGCTGTTAGTCGATTCTGGTGCAGCCTATACATCGATACGCGGAGATCAGCTGAAAGAACTAGGTATCATGCCCGAGGGAAAGCGCAGGTTTAAGCTAGCTGGCGGAAGGACAATTGAACGTCGATTCGGAGTCGTCGTGGTTGAATATGAAAAAGAGAGTACAGGAATCGTGGTGATTTTCGGGGAGCCTCATGACACAGAGGTTCTGGGAGTGCACGCGCTGGAAGGATTCGGGTTGGAACTTGGCCGTTGACAAAGGAACTTAAGCCTGTGACGCTCTTCTTGGTGTAGTATTATTCTGCTGGGTCATAGGATGCCAAAAGTATGGTTCTGAAAAAGGTACATAGGGTTGAATTCGCCCCGCCACACCTGATTTTGTTAAGTTGTTATTATAACTTTGACTGGGAACTCGGGATAACCGATAAATACCATCTCAATGAACATTAATACTGGGCTGTTTGGTTGAAGATAGCGTTTTACGTTTGGGAATACTATCCACGTCTAGTTGGTGGCCTCGGAACATATGCGATTGAGATAACGCGGCGTTTCGTGATCGAGGGCCACGAGGTCATAGTGTTCACTTTAAACCCTGGTGATCTGCCGACGCACGAGCTTTGGAAGGGCATCATGATCCATCGTCCGAGGATCGTTGACACCACAACCATCTTACCAACCTTCGTAACAGACGATCTAAAGAGCTGGGGTGTCAACCTGAGGCTTTTCGGCGACATACTCTGTTACAACGTTTTGTCATCCGCCAAGTTCCTAAACGAACTCGTCAGAAAGGAACGTGAAAAGTTCGACGTCGTCTCCGTCCATGACTGGCTCTCGGCCATCTCAGGGTTGTGCATCAAGGGCGAGGAAAAGGGTTTACCCCTAGTCTTTCATGTGCACTCTACGGAACAATTACGTATAGAGGGCTATGGTTCCCGAGTTATAAGGGACATCGAAAGGGACACGGCTGAAAAAGCCGACAGGGTGGTCACGGTTTCTTATGCGATGCGCGACCACCTGATTTCCATAGGATACCCTTCTGAAAAGATAAGTGTCTGCTGGAACGGGTGCGACCCAGACAGGTACAACCCAGAGAAAATCAGTCCAGAGCCAGTTGAGAAGCTAAAGGCTAGATATGGCGTTAAGCCAAACGAAAAGGCCGTCTTGTTTGTAGGACGGTTGACGTGGGTAAAAGGCGTCCACAACCTCATCGAGGCCTTCCCAACGGTCCTTAAAGAGTTTCCCGAAACCAGACTAGTGATCCTAGGTAAAGGAGAAGACTACGACGACTTGCTGAGGCTCACACGCAGGCTGGAAATAGGAGACAGGGTCATATTTAGGTCCGAATGGGTCCCTGAGGAAGAGCGCATCGAGCATTATGCCATGGCAGATGCCTGCGTCTTTCCTAGCATTCATGAGCCCTTCGGCATAGTCTCCTTGGAGACCATGGCTATGGAAAAGCCCTTGGTCGTGGGGGCAAGCGGCGTGAGCGGCTTCAGAGAACAGGTGATCCCGAGCGGGCCTGGGCAGTGTGGAATTCATGTGGATGGCAGAAAGCCGGCGGATATCGCTTGGGGCATTAAAGAGGTGCTAAAAGACCCGGATAGAGCCAGAGTGTGGGGCGAGAACGGTAGACAACGCGTCCTACAGTATTTTACTTGGGATAAAGTTGCTAGGGATAGCTTAGCGATCTATGAAAGCGTTCTCAAAACCTAGCTTAGCACCTCAGCATAAACCGATCTGCGAAAACCATTTATGCCACTCAAGAGCATCAAAAAGATATCACCAAGTGAAGCTTGAGATGATCATAAATGAGGATGGCGGTGTTAGTCTATGAGTATCCCCCAAAAGTTGTCGGAGGCTTGGGAACGTATGCCGCAGAGATCACCAGAAACTTCGTTTTGCAAGATCATGATTTATCTGTTTTCACCATGAACGACGATGAGGGAAGCCTCCCCACCAGGGAGCTTTGGAGAGGAATCGAGGTTCATCGTCCGCTCCACATCGATGTCTCCGACTCCCTGCCAGACGTGATCGCGGAAGACGTTAAAAAGTGGGGCAGGGGGATCAATTTGTTCTCCAAAATCCTCGTTTACAATTATCTAACCGCCTCAAAGATCGTGAATGACCTTGTTCGAAAAGAGGACTTCAAATACGACATTGTGGTCGCCCACGACTGGCTTTCTGCAATAGCAGGCATTACGGTAAAGAGGGAGCTTGGATTACCCTACGTTTTTCACGTCCACTCCACTGAGAAGGGAAGAACGATGGGGAACGGTTCTGATGTTGTAAACAACATCGAGCATCGCAGTGCTCAGATGGCAGATATGATCATCACGGTTTCTAACGCCATGAAAGACGAGATGGTGGGACAAGGCTTTCCAGCCGAGAAAATTCGGATTTGCCATAACGGTGTAGACCCAGACAAATATTGCCGTAAAAAAGTGAACGACGAGAAAGCGAAGGAGATCAGGGAATCGTACGAAATAAAAGATAACGACATAATGCTGCTCTTTATCGGGAGGCTCGTGGGAGTCAAAGGGGTAGATAAACTGATTATGGCGATGCCCCACGTTTTGAAGGATGTTCCCAACGCCAAGCTTGTTATAGTTGGCGTGGGCGACATGAGAGAATACTTGGAAATGTTAGTTCAAAACTTGAAGCTTCAGGATGCGGTGAAGTTCTGTTTTGAGTTCATCCCAGAGGAGGAGCGCATCGCATACTATGCAGCTTGCGATGTAGCCGTTTTCCCAAGCCTCTACGAACCCTTCGGAATCGTTGCGTTGGAGGCTATGAGCATGGAAACGCCTGTGGTGGTTGGAGCGACCGGAGTTAATGGGATGAGAGAGACCGTGGTTCATAACGGTCCTGATCAGTGCGGCTTCCACGTAGACCCGAACGACCCGAAGGACATAGCTTGGGGAATAGTCAGCACCATGAATGATCCTGAGAGGAAAAAGACGCTTGGGCAGAATGGCAGGAAGATAGTTCTTCAAAAATTCAGCTGGGACGTAATAGCTAGAAAAACGACCCAGTTATACACGGAACTCTTAGAATCGAAAGGACATTAAAATATTTCGCGAGGAAAGATTCATCATGCCCGTCAACGACCTCCGGAAAGACTATATGCTCGATCGATGGGTTGTGATCGCGGCGCAAAGAAGGCGGAGACCCACCGATTTCGCGGAAAGGATAAGGGAAGAACGCATCGGTGTCTGTCCGTTTTGTCCTGGTAACGAGCATATGACTCCCCCAGCCGTTCTAGCGTATTTACCGTCCGACGAAGGGGTTAGAAAGGAGTGTGATCAGAACGGTTTCCGCCACAAAAACTGGTTAATAAGATGTGTGCCAAACTTGTACCCAGCGTTTGCTCCTCCGGAAAGTCGGGCGGAAGAAGAGATCGGTGGGATTCACACCCGTGCAAGAGCGATAGGTCATCACGAAGTTATCATAGAATCGCCCAATCACGATGAACAATTCAGCGTGGCGAGAACCGCTCAGCTAGCCCATGTCATCGGCGCCTATATTGACCGACTGCACGACCTTTACACAAAGGACTATGTGAGATACGTTTCGATTTTCAAGAATTATGGTCGAGAGGCAGGCATGTCTCTTTCGCACGCCCACACGCAACTGATCACCGTCCCCTTCATCCCGAAGATCTTGGAAGAGGAGTTGCGGACAAGCAGAAATTTTTTTATGGAAAAAGGTAAATGCGCATTCTGCGACATTCTCGAAACAGAGAGAGACAGCCCTCGCTCTATTTGGGAAAACGATGACTTTATGGTCTTCGCTCCCTGGGCGGCTGTTCACCCTTACGAGTTTTGGATCTTCCCAAAGAGACATCAAACATCGTTGTTGGAGTTGTCAAGGGTCGACATGGAAAACTTAGCTAGGGTTTTGAGGCTGTGTTTCGGTGGGTTGAAGCTTTTATTGAACGATCCTCCTTACAACGCCAGCTTTCACATTGCGCCAAAAGAGGGAACCAACGATTTCTATCATTGGCATTTCGAGGTTTATCCAAAGTTGGCTGTTTGGGCTGGCTTCGAGAAGAGTACAGGGATCTTCATAAACGTTGTTCCACCTGAGGACGCCGCTGAAGACTTGAGGGAAGCCGTTCGAAAAGAAGAAGGGATGCTGTAGCAGCCCCTTCACTAACTGTAGAGGGACAGGACCTTCCTGATTCCGTTGAGCGTGAGGTGGTACTTTTCGACCCCCCCAACCTCTTTAAGCTCAACGTAGCCCGAATCCTTCAATTTTTGAAGACAAACCCCTACAACGGAGGTTTCTAATGCGGTCCATTCAGCAACCTCAGGGATGGATAGAGACTTCTCAGATGTAGTTGCACCTATGTTGTGCAGCATGTAGAGCAGGCGAAACTCTTCAGAAAGCTCCCTGTCTCTTGAGGACATCGGCTAACCAACCACCTTTTCGTATACTTTAACCGTCTTTTCAGCGATGGATTCCCAACTATAAGTTTTTTGGAGCGTTTCATAGGCGTTAACGGTTAACCAGCTGGAATGGTTAGGGTTGGACAGAACGTGGTCAATCCCCCAAGCGATGGACTCAGGGTTTCTAGGGTAAACCAAAACCCCCGTGCGATCGTGCTCAACAACCTCAGCCAAGCCTCCAACGTTGCTCGCTACAACCGGAACGCCCACAGCCATGCCTTCCAGGGCAACTATGCCGAAGGGTTCGTAAACCGACGGGATAACCAAGACATCAGCGCTGGCCATGAGCGCGCCAATGTCATAATCTGAGACGAAGCCTGTGAATATGACCCTTGTGCGGTATCCCATGGATCGGACGAGACCCTCCAGCTGATCCTTTAACCACCCTTCCCCCACGATCACAAACTTGGCATTGGGATGATGAAAAGTAACCGTGGGAATAGCCCTTATCAG
>Ga0315314_1004360_pt1 | contig 10649 bp, 13 predicted proteins | sample TDP9_MG_FD_203631 | JGI IMG/M metagenome (GOLD analysis project Ga0315314, IMG submission 203631) | Freshwater sediment microbial communities from Lake Towuti, South Sulawesi, Indonesia - TDP9 | ecosystem: Environmental > Aquatic > Freshwater > Lake > Sediment | place: Indonesia: South Sulawesi... | reverse complement strand
AATCTTTTGGTCTAGAACAAATGAATGCTTAATTGCCATTTCCTCAATTTTCGTCTCCAGCCTTATCCCGCCAGTTTGTATATCATTTGAGCCAATTATAATGACTGCATACTTGCCAACTTTCAAAACCCTTGCCATTTCAGCTAGAACTTTATCCATATCGTCAAAATAATTAGCAAGTTTCTCTTTTCTGGATTTCCCTTTCAGGCCTATCATTTCATCTTTAAGTATGGACGTATCGTATCCTAAATATTCTAATTGTGGCCGGTCATTTTCGGCATAGTCAATGGCAAAAGAATAAGGCGGTGAGGTGATAATCCCATCAATTGAACTATTGTCTATTTCTAGAGACCTCGCATCCGCAATTTCAAATTTTGCGTTGCCTATCGTTAAATTGAGTCTATCTCTTGCCTTAATAAATGAATTTATCTGCCCTACATATCTTTTAAGTACCCTTGGAAAAAGAACATCTATATTTTTTGTACATCTTCTCGCATAACCCATAGCGTCTAAAAAAACTAGAAGAGTAATTGCTTTCTCTGGATTGAAAGCATTTCCGGACTCAAATTCTTTCGGCAATCTCTTATTCTTTGTCAAAGTCTTATAGTTGTCCCTTTGACGACCGATTATAGTGGATAAAACAGCATCATTTACTTTTAACGATTCATATTTGACTCTACTCATTAAGACACAAAATGGACTTTTTTCAATACCAATAGAATCTATTCCCATAATGGACGCTTCTATATTCAATGTCCCACTTCCACACATAGGGTCAAGAACTACATCGCCAGGTTGGATTCTTAAGATATTTAGTATTCCCCTAATTAATTGAGGATGGAATTTACCTCGGTAAGGGAAAAGTCCGTGGGTAGCGTAGCCTGTTGAAAAATTGCCTTCTTTAAAATATACCTGTGTGGTTTCCGAGCGACCTTCCCAAATAAGAGGACTATTATTAGAACAAATAAGATAATGATGAGTGAGTTTGTCATCGACGCTTTTAAAAAATCCCCCTCTTCGAATAATCTCTTCTTTTGAAAGGACGCTGTATTCATAAAAAGCAAATTCAAGCTCAAAGAGTTCAGAGACATTCGGAAGTAATTCATATTGGGGAGGAAACAATAAAGACGGTAATCCCTTCAATCCTCGAATTGTCCCTTCAAGATTGATTTTTTCAATCAATTTCTTCCCCCCATTTTGCGCTTGGGCATATTAGCTCCTTCGACTTACTATCTTCAAGAATTTTCTGAACACATCATTTACTTCATCAAATCCGGGACTTACTGGATAGTACTGGGTAGAAATAAACCTTAAAGCCTCGCTTTCCATCTCCTCAATTGAGTCATCATTGGCATTACGCAGGGTAATCTTAATGTCGCTTCTACCCTTTATTGATTCCTCATCTACAACATACGAATGATTTTGAACCGTAATTTCACCCTTATATGAATTAGGCGATTTCACTGGGTAATTCACGCCATGATGACCTACTTTCAACTTCTTCAATATACCTCCCAGGGCAAGAGAGATAATTTCATGTCCCAAAGAGATACCTAAGAGTGGAATTTTCCCCACAAGCCTCTTAACTACCTCCACAATTCCAGAAATTGCCCCATCTTCTTCTGGTCCGTTAGAGATAATTAAGCCATCGGGATTCAATCCAAGAATTTGGTCCGCACCTGTATTATAGGGCAATAACGTAAGATCGCAGCCCAGACTCTTCAATTGTTTAAGGAAACTATTCAAGAAGCCCAGGTCTATTACAGCTATCCTTGGCCCTGAAGAACTGTCTCCAATTTCTGTAATCTTGTTTATGGATATTTTTCTTATGAAATCCTTTTTTATGTCTTTTTTGTGACCCTTTAACTTCTCAAGTAAGTAACTGATATTTGCTTCCCTGCTGGAAACTATTCCCAGCATCTCCCCACGATCTCGAACCCTGACAGCCAGCGTCCTCGTATCCACTTCGCTTATGGCAACAATCCCTTCCTTCTTGATAAAATTATTAAAACTACCCTCTGCCTGCCAGTTAGAGGACATTTTACTTTCCTCTTTTACGACCAAGGCCTCTATCCAACATCTTTTAGACTCATAAAATTTCTTCGCTATGCCGTAATTGCCTATCAGAGGATAGGTGAAAATGAGGATTTTGCCAGCATTTGTCGGGTCAGTCATAATCTCCTGGTATCCAACAACGGCAGTATTCAAAACCACCTCTCCTATCCTTTCTCCGGCTACCCCTATTGAGATGCCCTCAAAATAGCTACCGTCCTGTAACGCTAATATCCCTCTCATACTCTTCTCCTATGATATTCCTTTCTTGCTTCACCACCTATGGTCTTTCCAAACTGTTGAAAAATGGTAGCCGACGGCTTTAGCTCCGAAGTCCCGATGGTTCCATCGGGATTCGGAGTCCTGTCGGACCGGCGAAAAATCTGAAAAAGGAGTAGCAGACTTTAGTCTGCGTTTGAATTCGCAAACTAAAGTTTGCGGCTACCAGTAAAAATTACGGCGCTAAAGGGCTACACCGCGAATAAACAAAAATTACGCCCATAAAGGGCTACACTACAATAAACTTTTCTTAATTTATCAAAGTTCAAAAATTTCCACCGTCATTATGCTCCTGAAGAGGCTATGCGGAATATAGAATCACGACGCCAATGGCTATAGGGATAAGCGCAATAAGGCGTAGAACTGGAAGTGACCTTCCCTGCCACCACTTTAGCATACCTTTTAGTTTTTCTAGCCCGAGGACAAAAAAGGTAATGCCCCCTATCAGAGCTAATAGACCAACCGTAATTATGACCCAAGCTACCCTGCTTTGGGGAGCAGCCAATAAAAAGACAATGCCAATGAGAATCCTCAGGATACCCATCACGTAGGGTCTTATCCCCTTTTCACAGAAAACCATCCACTGCCTCATCCTCTTTGGACTCAACAGAAAAACAATCCCAATAGCCACTAAAATCATACCCACAAGCTTGACCAATATGAGCATAATTTACCCCCTCACCTTTACCCTCTCCCCTAAGGGGAGAGGAAGTCTTTTAGAGTGTCCCGACAAGTCGGGACAGGGATAAAGCTATCACTTTACACTCCATTATTATATAGCGGCTTACACGCCTTGAATTATTATAACATCTTTGCTACGAGTTGGCAATCTTTTTCTGAACTAGGATATGCCTATTTCTTGAAGACGGCGGGTTTTCAGCAGTTATATATTAGAAAGGCTCACTGATGAGACTGTATAGTTCCGGTCGGCGGTCTCTAAACACGGGCGAAACGGCTCTCATTTCAAGAAGGTGGTCATTACTAAATTCCGCAAAAAGAACTTCTTCCTCTCCCTCCTTATCCGCATAGGCAAGAGTATCTCCATCTGGTCCAGCTATGGCACTATGCCCATCGAAATCGTGTCCGTCATATTTACCCACAGCATTGCATGCCATTACATAGATCCTGTTTGATATTGCATGCATCGTAGAGAAGCATCGGAAGCGAGTAGGTATGTAGGTCACTCTCTTGTGCTGAGAGGTAGGCTTTCCCCATGAATAACCGGAGCAAAGAATTTCCATACCTTTTAAAGCCAATATCCGTGGCAGTTCAGGAAATAGGTTATCCCAGCATACGCTCATTCCTATGTTACCAATCTCCGTTTGGTAAACTTCCAACGTACTCCCCGAATAGAAGTAGTGTTTTTCCTCATCAGGAATATGTAATTTGTGATGGATGCCCAATATCTCTCCCTGGGGGCCGATCAACACCAATGAATTGTATATAGTGCCTGGTATCCGGGGATGAATCTGGGCTAATCCTACCACAATATGAGTTTGGTGTTTCTTGGCAAGCTTACCGAGAATATCGGTGGTATAGCCGGGAATCGGTTCTGCGCACTTCAGAAACTCCCGGCCAAAGTCCTGGTCCAGCAGTTGAACATATCCCGTGTTAGCAAGTTCCGGAAAGAGTATAAGGGCTGCTCCACCCTTATCGAAAATATTTTCAATAAATTCCTTCATCCTGGAAGCATTCCTCTTTGGCTGTAGACTCACAATTTCCATTTGAACCAGGGATACTCTAACTTTATCTCTCATTTTATTACCTCTTCATTTCTATTTGTGTTGGGCTAAGTATCTGAAAGCGCCTAGTGCTGCTTTAGCCCCTTCTCCACCTGCTACTATAATCTGTTTTTCAGGCACCTCAGTAACATCACCTGCGGCGAAGATGCCCGGGATATTGGTTTCGTTACGACAGTTTACCCTAATTTCACCCAGTTCGTTCTTTTCCAACTCTTTTGCAAATTCAGAACTGGGAATAAGACCGATTTCTACAAAAACTCCCTGGACAGGCAGGGTTTCCTCCTTCTCTTGTCTTCTTATCTTAATTCCACTAACCATCCTATCTCCAAGGACAGCTGTTACCTGGGTGCTATTTAAGATAGACACTTTTTTGCTCTCGCTGACTTTCTCCCTCATTATTGCGTCTCCAGTAAGAGCTGAGGTAATATTAATAAGATAGATATGTTTGGCTATCTTGATCAACTGGAGGGCTGCATCCAAGGCAGAATTTCCTCCACCGATGACTGCTACATCCTTTTCACTAAATAAAGGGCCATCGCAAGTAGCGCAGTAAGTAAGTCCTCTATTTTTGAATTCCGCCTCTCCCGGCACGCCGAGCTCCCTTGACCTCTTGCCAGAGGCAATTACCACTGTTTTTGCTTCGTAGGTACCTTTGTCAGTCTTAACCCAAACTACGTTATCTTTTCTTCTTAATTCCAATACTTCTTCGTTTTCTTTTAATTCGATACCGTATTTTTGCATATGTTCCTCGAACTTAGCCGCCAACTCGGGTCCGCTAATGAACTGATAGCCAGTGTAATTCTCTATGTCTCCACTCCACGCCGCCTGCCCGCCGACATCTTTGGTAATAACTAAAAAGTTCATTTTCTTTCGGGCAGCGTATACGCTGGCTGTTATACCTGCTGGCCCTGCCCCGATAATGATTAAATCAAACATTATAATCCCACTGCCTTTCTTATTTTCTCTTTATCAAATCCCACTATAATTTCGCCATTGATGTCCAACACAGGCACCGCCATCTGCCCTGATTTCTGAATCATCTCCTGGGCTTTCGTCCGGTCAGTGGAGACATCGGAATCCTCAAAATCTACATTGTTATCCTTTAAGAACTTTTTTGCCATATTACAAAATGGACAGCCAGGAGTGCTGTAGATCATAACTTTCTTATCCATTACAATAATCCCCCTTAGATTACAGACTCTTCCTTAAATCAGATAACTGTCTGAGATGGTCTTGCTCCTGTATGATCAACTCATTAACTGTCTTATGATCGTATGGTGGCACGACCTTCTTCATTCCTTCATAGAAAATAATTGAATCTTTCTCAAACCCTATACCGAGATCAACAGCTTCTTTATCGCTTTTTGTTTTTCTTGCTATCTCATCGCCTTTCTGCTTTCGGGTAAATACATACTCGCTGGCTAAGGCATTCATATAGGCAAAATATTCTCCCGGATAGGACTCCGGCGGTTCATATTTGTGCACCGAATCTAATATCTTTTTAAAAACAGCTATATGTTTTTCCTCTTCGCCTGCCAAATATTTGAATGTCTCTTTAGCTCTTTGATTTTTTGAGAGCTTAACTAGCGCATTGTAGAAATCTCTACCGTTCTTCTCAATTTGAATTCCCAATTCTACTATTTCACTTCCTACAAATATATTTACCATCTCTCTTCTCCTTCAATTATCCGGCACTAATTCGGCTAAAATACTCCTTCTCAGACTACCGTTTGTTCCTCATCTATTCATATTTTCATTTTATTATGTCTTTCAGCTCTATCATATCATCTATAATATAATCAGGCTCTATTTTCTCAACATCCTCTCTGTTTCCCAGCCCATAAGTGACCCAGCAGGTTTTTATTCCGAAATTCTTTCCTGCCATTATGTCAATGTCCATATCGCCAACTATGATAGTTTTGCTTTTTTTCATTTCTATTTTGGAAGATAACCTGTCTAAAGGGCAGGCTGAAGGCTTCATACAGTTTACATCATCTCCCCCAACAATCTCTTCAAAGTAATCCCTTATTCCGAGCTTCCTTAAAGTTATCTCGCCGAATTTCCTATTTCTATTTGTTATCACGACTTTCCTTTTATTTTTGAAATATTTTAATATTTCCTCAACATGCAGATAAAGCGCCGATTCATCTGCAGAATGCTTTGGAAAGTATTCGCTGAATATCTTAAAAGCCTCTTGAGCAAAATGGCTTTTTTTACCTCCCAAGCTTTTCTTTAACAAATCCCTTACACCTGTTCCAATATATGAAACGATAAGTTCTGGTGGTTTCCCTGCAAGCCCCAATTTCCTTAAAGTAAAATTGACCGCTCTTACAATATCCTTACTGGAATCAACCAAAGTTCCATCAAGATCAAAAATAATGTTATCTATATCTATCATTTTATTTTACACGAAATATCCTACAAAAAGCAAGTATTGAAATATTTTGTACTGCAGGGCTTTATGCCCATCCCGATAAATCGGGACACCCATCAAGGGTTACATTGCACGATTTGAAATCGTGCCTACATAATTCTGTATTTGTTCCTTGTAGGCACAAATTCAATTTGTGCAGCAGTGCAGTAAAAATTACGCCCATAAACCCCGTTAGAAATGGATGTTAGAAATCCTCTCGGGGGAATTTCTAACGGGGTAAAGGGTTACATTGCACGATTTGAAATCGTGCCTACATAATTCTGTATTTGTTCCTTGTAGGCACAAATTCAATTTGTGCAGCAGTGCAGTAAAAATTACGCCCATAAAGGGCTACACTACAGTGGACATTAAAATAATACTTTCACGCATTTCAGGTTTTAGCACTATTCGAGTAAATCCTCAAACATCTCTTCGTGCTTGACCTCTTCTGTCAGAATGTGACAAATAAGTTGATATGTCACGTGGTCGTTACCCATTGTTTTTGCCGCAAGTTTATCATAGACATCAATTGCTCCTGCTTCGGCTTCGGTTACAACCCTTATAATCCCGTTATAATCGGAAGTGCCCTGGGGCGGCTTAGGATAAGGGTAATTGGCATTTTTCTCCAGTTCCATCGGGTGAGCGATAGGTAGACCGCCGAGTTCTATTATCCTATCGGCAAGTTCACCTGCATGTTCTTCTTCGTCCTTAGCAATCTTCTCCAAAAACTCACTCATATCCTCATAACCAATGCCAGTAACGATTCTTGCCATATACCAGTAAGAATAATGAGCGAGCCACTCATCAGCATACGCCTTGTTCAAATCTTCTATCAAATCCTTTACATCTATTCCCACAATCTTTGTTGCCTGCTTACCCATTTGAAACACCTCCTTATTTTAACCGCACTTCGTGCTCTCCGCTTCTAGATATAGAAATTCGTCTACGCAAAGATTTACTACACTAAGAGCCGCGGCATTCATCAAGTTTACTTCTTTGGCCGCATCTGCTTGCCGCAGCAGATTATATCGCAAGCCTCAACACACCCACAGACATTATCTACAGTTACCACCAGCCCGCATACCTCACAGGTGTAACGACTGCCCTTCTTGGTCTTTGCCATTTTCTTAGCGCCTTTCTTTGCCATCTTTTCTCACCTCCTGCCAAAACCTTGTCTTCACACATTCACCCCTCTATTTTTTCTCAAACTACTTCTTAGATAACTCCTCAAAAGTCATTTCCTTGGCACCACGGCTAATCATTTCTTCTATAGCATCTTCAGAATCTTTCGGCCTTATATTAACGCCCTCGACAGCATCTACTAATAATTTAACTTTGAAACCAAATTTTAAAGCATCCAAAACCGACGACTTAACGCAATAATCGGTAGCCAGACCACCGATGAAGAGTTCACTTACTCCCAGAACCTTCAACAATCCCAAAAATTCGGTTCCATTGGAATCAACGGCCTGAAAAGCAGAATAGCTATCCTTAGCAGGGTCCATTCCTTTAGACAAGATTATTGTCTCCTCAGGCAATTTTAAATCTGGATAAAACCTGGCTCCCTTAGTATTCTGTATACAATGTTTTGGCCAGGGACCACCAAACTGCTTAAAATGTTTACTCTCTTTGGGATGCCAATCTCGCGAGGCAAAAATTGGTAAATTTTTCTTTGAGAAAATCTTTATATATTTGTTTAGGGCACGAACTATTTTATCGCCTTCTGGAACAGCCAGACCGCCGCCTGGACAGAAATCATTCTGCACATCAACTATTAGGAGTGCTTTTTCTTGTTTCGTGGTTTATCCTCCATGCATCAAAGAAAAAATTTGAGCCTTTATCCCCACTTACCCTTACCTATATGGACTTCTATCTCAGCCTTAATGAACTGACTCAATAGTCTTGCCTCATCTCTTGCTCTGGTAAATATAGCTACGCACGCCGGGTCTAAATTATCCTGGATACCTGTCTCAGCGATAGAATGAACCTGGTCTAATGCAGCTGCTAGGCCCATATGGAGTTGATTTGTGCATCTCGACCTATCGATAAGCTTTGCTTTATCATCTGTTAGCCTTATGAACTTATCCTTTGGTGCACCACAGCGAGGACATTTATCGGGTGCACTTTCACCGTCGAAGACAAAATTACATACACTACATTTAAACTTCGTCATATCACACCTCCTATCTTTAAAGCCTTTCAAACATATCCTTTCCCACTCCACACTCGGGACAGACCCAACTATCGGGCAAATCCTCAAAGGCTGTGCCAGGATTTATGCCATTATCGGGGTCACCGACTCGTGGGTCGTAAATATATCCACATACTGTGCAACGGTAGTTGTCCATAGTTTTAATTAGCCTTACTCGTCCTGGTGCGCCTAAAACTATTTCAGAAATTCTTTGGCAATTCTGGTTACTCTCTTACCCAGCTCTCTGGCAATCTTTAAATCCGTCTCAGTAGGAGACTGGTCTCCTAAATCTCCCACTACTGCTGTAGGGCCATATGGTGATCCTCCCCTTTGGCTTTCTCTCAATTCTTTCACGCTATAAGGTATACCTACAATTATTGCTCCGTGATGAATTAGCGTGAACATCATAGATATCAGGGTTGTCTCCTGACCTCCATGTATGGTAGCGGTACAGCAGAATACCCCTGCCGGCTTATCGATAAGGCTACCTTTCATCCATAATTGGCCTGTCTGGTCTAAAAAATTTCGCAACTGTGCACACATATTGCCAAACCTTGTGGGTGAGCCCAAAATTATTCCATCAATATCCTCCAATTCCACCAATTTAGCAACACCAACATCTTTCTGCATCCTTTTTGCCTTTTTTATCCTTTCGTCCCCCTCAATAACACTTTCAGGTAACAATTCAGGTACTGTTCGCAGAATTGCCTTACCACCCGCCTGTTCAATTCCTTCAACAACTGCCTTGGACATCAAAAATGTATTACCAAACATACTGTAATACAAAACCATAATTTTGGGCTGCATAAATTTCCTCTCCTCTTGGTGTTCCGGTTAAATAAAATGACCCTCTAAATAGCCTCTGTGAGCACTCGCTTTATGTTTAATTCTCTATCCACTGTTTCCTTTTCAGGTCTCAAAAATCTATCCTCAAAAGTAGCCATCTCTTTCTTATAAAATACGCCTAAGGCAATAGGCGCATCTGAATTGTAATCCCATTCTCTTATTTTTCTTAAAGCCTCATGGTAATCCTGATATCTATGCCCATTTAACTCGTAAACCTTCTTATTGTAATACTCGTACATATTAAAAAAAGTTACGCATACCTGCAATACGTCAATAAAAGAAAACCCTTTATGCGTGATGGCTTCTTTAAAAATTTTCTTAAGAAGTTCCATACCGTGGGAATAACCTCGGGCAACAAAAGTTGCGCCACTTGCCAGCATAAGTTCCAGAGGATTTAAAGGAAGCTCTATTGTCCCTTTAGGTGTGGAACGACCCCTAAAGCCTAAGGGTGAAGTAGGAGTGTATTGACCGGTAGTAAGTCCATACACGCGGTTATTGTGAATTATCATCGTGATATCAATATTTCTTTTAGCGCCAAATATTAAGTGCTCTAAACCCTCGCCATAGGCATCGCCATCTCCTGCAAAGCCAATCACTTTTAAATCAGGCTTAGCAAGCTTTATTCCTGTAGCTACCGGCACCACCCTTCCGTGGATGGCATAGAAACTATTGACATTTATATAATCAACGATTTTGGCATGGCAGCCAATTCCAGAAACCAGGACTACGTTTTCCAAAGGAAATCCTTCCTTATTTAACACGCTAAGGACTGCCTTTATGGAGTTCAAAATAGCAAAATTGCCGCAGCCCGGGCACCAGGTATTCTTGGCATAAGTACTCAAATCTTTCATAGTCGCTTCACCAGGTCTTTTAACCTTTCTTCTAACTCGTCCAAAGAGAATGGCCTTCCATCGTATTTTAATATTTTTTCATTAACGGTAAATCCATAGCGGCTGATGAGACTTGCCAATTGAGCGGTTGAGTTATCTTCCACGCAGATTAGATTTTGCACGCCACTAAGTGAATCTTGAAATTCTTTTATAGGAAATGGTGAAAGCACAACTGGATGGATTACCTTTAAGCCCAAATTTTCCGCTGCCTCAATACAGACCCCCTTTATTCGAGC
>Ga0315314_1004359_pt1 | contig 10653 bp, 9 predicted proteins | sample TDP9_MG_FD_203631 | JGI IMG/M metagenome (GOLD analysis project Ga0315314, IMG submission 203631) | Freshwater sediment microbial communities from Lake Towuti, South Sulawesi, Indonesia - TDP9 | ecosystem: Environmental > Aquatic > Freshwater > Lake > Sediment | place: Indonesia: South Sulawesi... | reverse complement strand
TGCGATCACTTGGCTGGACATCGCAACACCGTATTTTCATTGGTGTCGGACAACATAAGTCTTCTTCTGTTGCCCTCTCTCATGGGTTTTTTTCTGAGGCACTCAGGTATGGTCAGGCGTGGAAACAGGAAAACCGCGAATAGAGGTATGTCCGATAGCCCCGGGAATCCGTGAAGATCGGGAGAGTTGAGAAGAAGACAACCTGCATCGAGTAGTCGACTAGGGACACTTCATCATAGAGGGCTTTTCCGAGAGCCCTCACGCACTTCTATTCACCGCTGTCCTCTGTTTCGACGAATCGCGGGACTTCTTCTCCTTGTAGGCTCGGTCCAACTCGGCAGCGTATTCGAAATCCAGCCACCAATCAAGCGAGCCGTACTTGAAAGGGGTCCCCACTAGCCAGGGTTTGATGTGCTCATAGACAAGCCAAATCGGCATGAAGTCAAATGCAAGTTCTGCGTCAATCAAGTTACGCCTGATTAGGGTCCCTATTCCAGTGTAGTAGGTTGATATTGTGTCCAATGCAACGTATCCACACTTCTCTTCAGCTTCTTTCCTGTCCTTGAATTCAGAATACATTACCTTCCTGAAGTTCTCAGATACTTCTGGAGACGCAGACCACAGGACCCATCCAGCTAGGAGTTGAGTTCGTCTGTCTCTAGCCATCAACCGCAGCTCTGCAATCGCAAACACAGCGCCTGCTGCTATGCTCACCGCCACTATCACATTTAGTACAAGCGAAGAATCTACCATCACGTTTCCTCCGAAGACGGCATCACCCTTCCAACACTAAGGTCTTTTTCTCCTATCTTGTCATCAACCGTGTGTGAGGAAAGGACCAGACTGCGATGTGTGGTCGTCTGCCGTCTTTCCTCCCCTATGTGCTCTTCTGAAGAATGACCTGCTGGTTTCGAAGCTAGATGCTTCGCAGTCGTACGGTTCTGCCTTGAACAAATGATGCAGCGGCTAGCGCACTTCCCAATTGCACTCTCACTAGACTTCGAATGGGTATGACTCTGTAGGAAAGTGAGCGCTCTATATCCCCATACCACCGCAGCAATGTGCTCTTGAGTTCCTTCTCGATTCGCCGTTGGCTTGTCCCCTTGACGTACCTATGTAGCATGGCCAGCCAAATGAGATTGTAGAGCTGTCGTATGACGCGAGAGTCGAACTCCTCTGCGATTGTGGCTTTGCATCTGAGTCTCGAATCATTCATCGCTCGATGCTTGTCTGCTTGTGCAAACTGTAGCAACTCTCTGATCTGGCAGTCTATTGAGGCTGCGAAGAGTCCCTTCTCTGGCGTCGGCCGGATATTGGCCTTTGCTTCTTTGAACTTCATTCGAATATACCTAATACGTTCCTCGGTGGTTTTGGCGGCTTGAAGGATGCAATCCTTCCGCGAGATATCCGATTTGGAGGTGTCCTTGATTCTCGGATCGTACCAATATGGCATCTCGCACACAATCGTGAATGTTCCTGCCGCGTTCGAGGCATACTCATCGCTCGACCCGCCAGCTCTCCAGATCTTGGCCGGATCTCCTCCTGTTTCTTCCTTGAGGAAATCATATATCTGGGATACTGGGAACAACTCAAAGATCGCTCGGGCATATTGATTCATGAATGGCATTTCTGGTTCTCCAAGATGCAGGGGCAACTTCTCTCTCGAAACGAGTCGGTGGAATATGGGATACAGTGGCGGACAGCGCGAGGTGACATAAAAGTAGGTCCCTCCAAAGCCAGAATTATGGAGACTGTACATGAACCTCGGCTTCGTGGAGTCGATGATATTCATCAACGCCTTGGTCTCCGGAAGAGGTCTGCGAAAATGGAGCGTCTTGTAGTCCACGGGAAAAGTCCATTCGATTTGATGGTGAGTGGCGGGTCTATAATGGTGGAGCATGAAGTGAAGAGGAGTAAACGGTCCCTTGAACCATCCCTCGTTGAGTCTCGCACCATCTGGGTCGATGCATTTGACAATGTACCAAGTGTAGTCGAGCTTCTCCAGGTCAGGGTTCTCGACGAGCTTCCTGGAGAAGTACTCTAGTGTCATGCTGCCGATTGGTTCGTCGGGATGAGGAAAGCCGAACAACAGAGCGTTGTTCCTTCCCCTTCCGATCTTGAGCGCAGCAATGGCATGTCCCTCTCGAGATCTGCCGATCTCCACCAGCCGCACCTTGTTTGGATTCTCAGCTGCAAGATTAGCAGAATTCTGGTCAAGTTCGTCAACGGTCAGAAACGAATCATACTTGGGCACATCTGCGAGAATCTCATCAAAGACTTCGCTCCAGCATTCCATGAAGCCACCCATTCGGCTATCTTCATTCCGCGCAATAAGCTTTGTCAGCGTCTCTATCATAGCGATGCGCGAATCGCCCTTCCTCCCTGGGGGCTTTTTCCGAGGAGAATGATTTGCCAAGATTACTCGGGCATCCAGGAGTATCTCTTGACTTCACTGTATTTCACAAACCCCATCTTCTTGTAGACGGGATAACCCATTCCACTCGCTTGAAGGACAGCGAAATCGTATCCGAGTTTCTTGGCCGACAACAGTGCCTCGCGAGTCATAGCCGTGCCAATTCCTTGGCCTCTTGCCTTCTTCACGGTCGCAACAGCCCACACAGTCGCAAGTCCTCCCTGCAGCCACAGAAGAGACGTTGCGACTAGCTTGCCGTCTAGGATTCCAGTGAACCATCGCCTCGAGGGACCGTAGCCGAGGTTCACATAGGGTTCAACCAAGGAATTGTCTGGGACGTCCTTCCCCGCGAAGCCCTTGTTCAATGTAGCCACGCAGGTCTTCAGGGATGCGAGGTCAATGACGGGACGGATTTCAAGTCCGTCGGGTAGCGGCTCTCGCCTGACCCTATCCAGATAGATTGCCATGCAAGGCACTTCTCGTTCAAAGACGAGCCCTTGATCCTGCAGATGACTGCTCAGCTCCTTGGGAGTGCTCCAAGGGTCTATCATCCAGCCCATAGGGAGCTGTCGCTTCTCGAAGAACTCCAGGGCCTTCTTTGTGCGCCTCGCCATGGTCTCTGAAGTGAACCTCGCCCTTAGCACGCCGTTCCAGAAAGTGCTTGGGATCCCCGCAGAGAAGATAGTCATATCTGGTTCTTGCCATACCGTCTTCCTGCGATAGCTCAGGTATGTCAGCGTCCAGCAGTCAAGGTAACTCTCCACACACGCTCTGGCCAATTCCCCCTTTGAGAGTCTCGTCGCTATCTCCACCCGAGCTCGGAATCGACTTTCCCTCCCTTATAGGCTTCCCGGATGCTGGTCCAGAATCTGCCGGTGATCAATGCTGGAGGCTAGACTCACCGGTGTGAAAACGGAAGTCTTCGAACCTCCATTTCCTGCCGGCAGAAAGTGGGTGTCGCCTTTCCTCACCTATTTGCTTCTCCGAAATCTGGAAGATATGTCAGTTTCTATGTGCTGAAGTATGGATATTCTCTTTCCTGCAATTCAGCAAGCTTCTCCAGGCTAGAGTACCATTCTGGCAACCCAGCAGCGGCCCTTTCAGCAGCAATCCACGGCTTGATCCTGTTCCACACGCCGCTGAAGGCGAAGAGCCTTATCAGCACCTTTCTGTCTACAAGGCCTTCCTGGCCGAGCCGAGCCATCGCCCAGTGAAAATCAGCAACCATGCAGAGATCCGCATATGACACCTGCTTCTCTAGTTCTTTGGGATCGCTAGTGTCAGCCCGCCAGAGTTTGCACAATGCATCCTCGAAATCTCTGGTTGCATAGTGCATGGTAGCCTCTAGCATGAGTTGTACTCGTCTGTCCTTCTTCAGATCTCGCAGTTCGAAGACTGCAAAGAGTGCCCCTGCAGCTATGCTCACAGCCACTATCGCATCCAATACCAACGAAGCGTCGACCATCTCCATTCCTCCGAAGATAGAATCGCCATCTTTCTCTTAGGATTTTGCCCCCTTGACCGAAAATCAATTACACCCCCTACGCGATGCTGAACGCTGCGGTTCGATGAGAGTATTTGCCCTTGGAGGATATGGCACATTCGGAAGGCACGTTGCCGAGAACCTTTGCGCTAGCAATCTAGTCACGGAGCTGGTCGTTGCGGGCCGAGATCTAGACGAGGCAACGAGATGCGCTCGTGAGTTGGGTGACAAGACCACCGCAATCAAAGTCGATGCTAGGGACGAGGCCGAGATGGTGTCTGCGGCAAAGGATTCGGACTTGATAGTGAACACTGCAGGCCCCGACTATGTAGTCTCCTATCCGGCCGCAAGAGCCGCAATACAGGCAGGGGCAAACTACTGTGACCTCTGCGCAGACGTAGACGCGACGGTGCGGCTTATGGAATTAGATCGCGAGGCTAGGAGACGCGAAGTAACTGTGCTTCTTGGCATGGGGGCCTCGCCCGGACAGACAAACCTATTGATGAAGCACGCTGCGCTGCAGCTAGATGACGTGGACCATGTAGGCGTTCTGCTGACATACAACCTTGTCGGGATGATGTCTCACTTGGGAGTCGATGATCCCGCCAAGGCTGCCTCCGAGATGAGGCGTGCCAGGAGGGTCAACGCTTCTTGGGAGACAGTCATGAATTGGGGAGGAGGTAGAGTCCTGATCTACGATGAGGGCAAGATGGTGGAGGTGAATCCACTGGAGCGGCTGGAAAGAGTGGACCTTGCGGGAGAGGAGAGCGGGATGTTCTTTCCCATAGCCTGTCCAGAAGCCGTAACCATTCCTCGATACATCAAGTCCGTCCGTTCTGCCTCGTACATGATGAGAGTCTCGCCGCCGCAAATCAGCGATCTCTACCTGGACCTCACAGATCAGATTAGAAAGAAGGAGATTAGCACCGCAGAAGCCACGATTCTGTTCCACGAAGGTGTCGCGGCGAAGAAGAGAGAGAGTGCGCCCTCTCTTTCATGGACTGAGCCCAAGACTAGCATGTTCGTCGTCGCGACAGGGCAAAAGAGTGGCAAGCGAGTACGATATTCCTGTCAGCTAGCGTCAGGATGGATAGGCGCCTCTTTGGCACTTAGCGTCGCGGCCCTCAGGATTCTTCGGGGGGAAGTCAGGCAACGCGGCGTCCTTGCCCCAGAGATGTGCTTCGATCTGGTGGATTTTCAGAGAGAAGCTGCGCATATGGCATCCAAGGGCTTCTCAGAGAGGGGTCTTTTGATTCAGTCGTTCGAAGACCTGGAGAGCGGAGGTGAATACCATCGCCGAGCGAAAGGGAGATGAATCACACACACTCGACAGGTTCTCCACTGCAAGGGGTGGTGAATTGGCGAAGGCGAGCAGGCATACACCGCAGCGCAGCCTGAAGGGAAAGGTGGCAATTGTCACTGGAGGAGGTCGTGGCATAGGCAGAGCTATCGCCGAGACTCTTGCGGAGCATGGAGCAAGAGTTTCTGTGATTGCGAGAACAAGAGATGATGTCGAAGAGACAGTGAAGCGAATACAATCTCGAGGGGGTGAAGCAATCGCGGTCACTGCCGACGTCTCAGTCAACGAAGATGTCCGCAGAATGGTCAAGAAGTCGGAAACGCGACTGGGCCCTCCAGACATACTGGTGAACAATGCGGGTCATGTTGGAGTGTTCGCACCGCTATGGAAAGCGGACTTGTCTGACTGGCGGCGTAATCTTGAAGTGAATCTGTTCGGACCGATCATGTGTTCGCGAGCAGTGCTTCCAAGTATGATTTCGAGAAGACAAGGTGTGATTGTCAATATTGGGAGCTACATCGGAATCCGAGCATACCCAGAGAACATTGCCTATTCGACAAGCAAGTGTGCACTCGTCAGATTCACAGACGGATTGGCAGCGTCAGTCGCGAAATACGGGATTGGCGTGTTTCTGCTCAGTCCTGGGATGGTCAAAACGCGAATGGTGCGTGAGATTCCAAAAAACATTCTCAACATAGAGTCGGACATCGTATGGTCCCCGCCTGAAGCAGCTGCGAACATCGTGCTTCGCCTTGCCTCCGGTGAGGGAAAGGAGTTGTCCGGCCGGTTTCTCCATGTTGATGACGATTTCGACCAGCTTGTCCGGGAGGCTAGAAGAATACAAAAGGAGAATCTCTACACCCTCAGGCTGCTGAAACTGAAGGGGCCTGAAGACTGAACACCTCCTCTTCCTATGGATGTTATGTTGAAATCGTCCCTCATGCTGCGAAGCCTACGAATAGTCGAAAGACCATACGATTTCTTGTCACGGATCCAACCCCGGGAAAAGACCTGCACTTCGAGTGCGACCTATGGATTGGGGCAAATCCCTGACAAGGGACGAAGTTGCCATAGTGCGGCGTAGACCGCGAATAGAGGCATGTCCGAAACCCCTTGAACCGTCAACGATGAGGCAAATCAGAAGAACGAGAAAAGAGATTCAGACTAGGCGCGGGGACACTTCAACATAGAGGCTTTTCCGAGAGTAGACACAAATATGCCCAGGCGGAGATGCAACCATCTGCGAACGGCTGATACTACTATCGCAACAGACCCAAATACCCCCGCGGCCTATGTATGTTATCAGAAATGTCGAAATTCTGTCCGGGTTGTGGTGTGCCACTGCCTCAACCGAATCCTAGATTCTGCCCTGAATGCGGTACGAATCTTCAATCCTATGATATTAGACCAAATGAGCCTCCGAGAGAAGTCATACCTATACAAGCAGCTGCTCCCGTTCCTCAACTACATGAAGATACAGAAATGGGCAGGCTAAGCACCTACGAGTTGGGCAGACGTCTTGAATCGATGGCCGCTTCAATTTTCGAGAGCATGGGGTATTCGGTTGAGGTAAGGAAGAAGGTGCCGACTCGATCCGGATCAGTATGTGAGTTCGATGTCTACTTGCAGCGTGGCCCAAGAAGAATGGCAGTAGAATGCAAGAACTACGACGTATCCAGATCGGTCGGAGTCCAGGACCTTCATGTGTTCAGGGACAAATTGCTGGATTCGGGGATATATTCCGGCGTTTTCATCACCAATACAAGCTTCTCTGACGAAGCAGAGAAGCTCGCTGAGGCCTCGAGCATCGATCTTTGGGACGGCAGCGAGCTGCGTGAGAAATTCACGGCAACTGCTCTTGGCCGGATGGGAACAGGATTGGATGAGCATACGATTCTACCTCTGGCAACGAACTACGCCGCTGCGACCAATGTGCCATTGAAGAATCGAGAAGCAGTACATGTGTTCAATCCTATGTTGGTCTATCATCCATATATCCAAGTCAGCTACAGAATGCAAGCTAGGAGAAAGGACGGTGCGAACAAGACTCATCGGTTCAGTGACAGCGGGACCTACTTCGTTGATGCTCTGGACGGCGACATCATCAATCGTGACAGAAGTGTCATAGCTGGCATTGGTGACCTCTTCAGGGGGAAAGAAGCGCGTCTTGCTGGTAGGGAAGCCATGATGGTGGCAGAAGACTTGAAGAACATATCGCCAATGAAAAAAGCAGTGGCAAGTGCCCCAGAATACAAGGTCGTCGTAGAGAAGCCTGTTATCTCTATCAGAGAGGCTGCTGAGACCGTTCGAGGCTATGCCATGAAGAAGAACACTCAGAATGTCAGATATGAGAAGAAGATTAAAGACGAGACGGTGGTTCGCACATTCCAATTCGTTCCCGAAGCCAATGAAGTGTCTATGTATGGCGAGAAGCTCATCCATGTTCCTGAATGGGACATGAACCTTGAAGCTGGACAATCAGTCTTCTCTAGGAGAATCCTAGCTTCTTCCAATAGAGTGATAACAGATGGCCTAGCCATTTGCAGCATATGTACCATCTTGCGGAAGGCCAGCGCAGTGGTTTGCGAGGAATGCGGCAGGCCACTTTGTGAGAAGCACTCGTATCTAGAAGGCAGATGGTTGTGTCAAGACCACATATCCAACGCGTTGAAGGAGCAGATAAAGAGCAAGAGTTTCTTATCTCGTTTGAAGGCGGGTCTCGGACAGCGGTGAGATTGCACCATCATTCCTTGCCTATGGGTTTTTCTCAGCCAGGGAACAGAAGAAGGGTTATTATCTGGTTGACATCTCTATGAGGACCAGAGAATTGAGATGAAAATGAAGGTCTTCATCTCTTCCGAGATGAATCAAGCTATAGATTTGGAGCGCAGAAAGGCTGCTAGGAATGAAATGACGGAGTTGGGATTCGTATCGCACTGCTTTGAGGATTTGCCAGGCCGCAGGAATCCCGATGACTTGGATACGCGCGAAATGTGCATTGAATTGGTGAGAGAATCAGATCTATTCCTGGCGATAGTTGACGATACGGTTACCGATGTGATGGAATCTGAGATCAATGAGGCTTTTGATTGCCTGGGAGAGAACAGAATCTTCTTCTATTTTGCCAAGAGCGCCAAGAGAGACCAGAAAGCAAAGGCACTCTGGAACAAAGCCAAGAAGTCATGGGTCATAAAGGAGTTTGAAGATACTGGGCAGTTGACCAGGGAGGTTTCGCATTCAATGGCTAGCTTCGTCGCTGACGCATTGGAGAAAGTACCCAAAATCCCAGAGAAGTCGCTTGATGCAAAAGTAATTCTTGCACCTGGAGAGTCAAGGTCATGGAGACTCGTTCTCAAGAAGGGAGACATCGTCACGATAACATGCACGTCAGATAGCACGCTCACCCCTTTCAAGGCGGGGTTCTACTCGAGGGAGGAATACTTCGATAGGAAACCCAAGGGCCTATTTCAGATGTTCAATTTCGGAAGAGTATCGGAGAAGCCGCATTTCACGGAAAGGCGCAAGATTACTAGAAATGACGACTACTATTTCATAATTCGCGCGGCTTGGTTTGTCATCATTACCGCTGCCAAGATCAAAGTGGAGATAAAAGTCGAATAGCGTTCTTCTAGTCGGGAACTTTCGCCTTTCCTCCCCTATGGATGTTATGTTGAAATCGTCCCGCAGGATCCGCAGAGTACGAATAGTCGAAAGACCATACGATGTTCTAGTCACGGATACGGACCCCGGGAAAAGAGTGCACTCCGAGTGCGACCTATGGATTGGGGCAAATCCCTGACAAGGGACGAAGTTGCCATAGTGCGGCGCAGACCGCGAATAGAGGCATGTCCGAAACCCCTTCAACCGTCAACGAGGAGGCAAAGCAAAAAGCAAGGAACGAGATTCAGACTAGGCGAGGGGACACTTCAACATAGAGGCTTTTCCGAGAATCAGACACTTCGTTCATGCTAGCCAAATACCCAGCGGAGCAGCATCTGCACAAGCACAAATGCGATGACGAAGCTCGTTATCGCAACAAGCATGTTGATGACTGCTTTCCTCCGAGCCATAGTTCTTGCCACTTCCCTCGACCCTCATGACCTTTCTCTACACAGAGAGCTTTTCTCGGGCGATGCTCAGTTTCTATCAACGTGAGCCAACCTGGGAACAGTCCTCATGGGTAACTCCGAGGAGGTTCCTGCATCACTGGCGGCTGAACGGATGGTGGCTGAATCGCCACTGCTTGTTTCTTTTTTCTGACTGCAAGAAGAACAACAATGACGATGATCACAACTACTAGTAGAACTACGCCAACTATCGCAGGCATCGAGAGTTCCCCCGTGGTTTCCTCCTTCTCCGCTACTGTAAGACTGTTAACGATTGCTGAGAAAGTTGCTGAATAGGTGGACCATTGAGCGTCGACGACCGCCAGGGCCAGACCATACTCCTGCTTCCAGGCACCAGAGACCACAATCACCACTCGCTCTCTGATTGTCACACCAGACGCGGTCACCAATACCGTAGCGTCAGAGGCATGCTCTCCATTGATGGTCTTGTTCACGGGCGCGGAGACAACCTGCACATTGGAACTACCATAGCTCGTCTTCAACTCGTCAATGGCGTGAGTCATCTCAGCATACAAAGTCTCGTTCGTAATCCTGCCGGGCCATGGTCCGACCAAGAGGGTCCCCACAGGTCTATAACCACCCGAGACAGGACCTTCGATCCAGAGGTCATAGGTCACTCCGACAGTCGTGTAGTTCCGTTGCGAAGTCCAACCAACCGGCACATCTATGCTTACGTGTTTGTCAGATAGGTTCACAATGCTGCCCTGCACAAAGGCCACGGGTAACAGTATCAATGTGCATACGGAGAACAGCACCCACGCAAGGGCTCTCACGTCACTTCCTCCTCTTTGCCCTAATCACCTTTCCTCCCTATGGATGTTATGTCAAGGCAGCGGGCGCACGTATCCAGAGGGCGAAAACAGCACAAAATGTACCTATTGTAGCCATGCCAGAAGTTTGAGTGGGCCCAACCGGATTTGAACCGGTGACCTACGCCGTGTAAGGGCGTTGTCATAACCGCTAGACCATGGGCCCGGGTTCAGCCAACGCTCTTCGCTTTCTTATAGGTTCTCAGCCAAGCCTGGGATGCGCAACAGCATCGAATCCTTTCGAGAACGCCCGCATGTTCTCCGAAGGCTTTCGTGGAATGTTCATCTCCACCGCCTTCTCGAAGTTGCTACGTTCGATGCCGGCAACCCCTGTCCCAGCAAGCGCTCCGACCATCACGATATTGGAAGACATGGGCACGCCCGACTCAAGGGCAAGTTTCGGAGCATCAACGATTACGAGGTCCTTGGCTGCTCTCTTGACACGCGCTTGGACTTCATCGACAGTCGGATATCTGAGTTTCTGTGACGAGACACTCAATGGTACTATGCGTTCTGAGGAT
>Ga0315314_1004357_pt1 | contig 10654 bp, 7 predicted proteins | sample TDP9_MG_FD_203631 | JGI IMG/M metagenome (GOLD analysis project Ga0315314, IMG submission 203631) | Freshwater sediment microbial communities from Lake Towuti, South Sulawesi, Indonesia - TDP9 | ecosystem: Environmental > Aquatic > Freshwater > Lake > Sediment | place: Indonesia: South Sulawesi... | reverse complement strand
ACGATCTGTCTCATTGTGTGATAACTCCGCTTAAGGGAGTCGTAAGATTCTTCACTGTTTGGTCTGACCTAGGCAACGATTCTCTTGAGCTTAGAAGACTGCTCTACATGCTATCTCCCAACGAGTGCGAAGAATGTAAGACATCTCGAATACATGAGAACTTGACCAGCTACATAATCCAGCGGGAACCTGAACTTCGAAGATGGCTCTGCCTCGGCTGCGCAGTAAGACTTGGAGTAGTTGAATTTCATCCTGAGAACATTGGAAGCGGGAGAGCCGTCTACTACTGAACGCTCACGAGGAATGAAAGCGATGTTTGAAGTACTGATCGAGATGGCCATGGGCGCCTTCGGAGCATTGGTCCGGCAGATCGCTAGTAAAGCTGGCATCATCAAGCTGCCTCGAAGATTGGACCATGATCTAGATCTAGGTATGGTCGGAGGCTGCATCGTCGGAGCTTTCTGCGGTCTGCTTTGGCAGCTCATCTTTCCAGGTCTAGCTGTCGCCGGATGGGTCGCAGCCGGAGCCGCTGGATACGTCGGAGCCGACCTCCTCGAGAACCTGTATCAGAAGGCGAAGAGCAGATGAGCGAGAGCATAAGCGACCATGATCGCCTCATCCGTCTGGATGAGAAGGTAGATCATCTCATTGAGGAAATCAAGAAGGTCTGCGGAGTCGTCGAGGACTACCCTCTGACCAAGGACAAGGTGAGACAACATTTCGATAATCATAAGGCTCAGCAGAGAAAACAGCAGATCTATCTCTCCGCTCTCGCCGGATCAATCTCAACCGTTCTCTACATCATATTTCGACTGACAACTGGCTCATGACTCGGAGGAAGATGCGGAATCCTTGCCTGGGAGACGTCGCGCACCAAAGAATATTCATCGTAAACGCGGTAGACCTCAACGGAAGCCCTGCCGCTGGCCTAGGAAGACCGATCTCTTAACCAGGGAGGGATTAGACGCTTTCCTCCGCGTCTTGATCAAGAAGACTTGGACCAAGAACCCTTTGGATCCTAGGACGGTAGGCGCTTTGAATAACACAACTCGCTTGCTCTTAGAGTCAAGAGGCTGGATTCAGAAGACTCCTCTACAAATTATTCAAGCCCAAGTCGTGAAGCAGGAGATCAACTGGAAGCAGGTATTCGAGGAGATGTCGGAGGCAGATAGACTTGTCGTCGCTCGATTTATCCAAGGATTGGAGAAGAGCGAAAGTCAGCCTAGCTCAAATTGACCCCGTAGCCTTAGCTATTCTATACGCTGATATGCAACCCAGCCCTGGACAGACTCGATTCATCAAGGCTATCTACTCTCGGGATCCCCAGTTCTCCCAGCTGATTGCTAAGGTCCATCGAATAGGAGGAAAGACCAAGTCCGTCGCAGTGGGCTTCGCCTCGATCTTCCTGCGGGATCCTACTACTCGAATATTCCATCTCTCCGGCAGCCATCTTCAAGCAAGCCGACTCTACGACTACTTCAAACCTCTCGTAGTCAATCAAGAGCTCTTCCCCAACGCCTTGCAGAGTGAGCCGACTCGATTTCTCACACGATTTAAAGCCGGCGGCTGTCTCGAGGTGCTTACTGCAAGCGCCAAGAGCATTAGAGGAGGAGATGCCGACGTCGTCTCAATCGATGAAGCTGTCTTGGTTCCTCCGAGATTGATCAATGCTGCTTGGCCTCTCGTCCGAGCAAGCCGATATCCGAAGCGAATCGTAGTCAGCACTGCCAGCCAAGAGCCCTACCTAGAGTGGTTCGTGAATCTTTGGCAGCGAGCTGAAGAATTGAAGTTTCAACGATTCGAGTGGCCTGAGAGCGAATGTTTCTGGATCAATAAAGAGGATAATGCTTTAGCTGAACTCGTGCTAGACAAGCAGACTTACCTGATCGAATACAAAGGCGAGATAGGTCAACGGGTAGGCCGCGTCTGGGATAACGTTCTCATCGACAAGGCTCTAAAGGATCCGCGGAGAGCTGAAGAGTATCCGCCGCCGGCTGAAGATCCTCTCACTGAGAAATGGACCGCATTGGATTGGGGCTTCGTAGGCCAAGCGGTTCTAACTTTCTGGGAGAAGCAGGGTGACATCCTCATCCTGCGGGACTGTCGAATCTGGACCGACACCAGCTATACGGAGATCAAACAGGAGATCTTCGAAGACTTCGGCAGCTATCCGATCTACCCAGACTCCGAGGCTGTCGCAGACAACGCGGATCTTACAAGGATGGGCATGATGGTTACTCCAGTCATCTTCAGTAAAGATAAGGACTTCCTAATCAGCCGGGTCCGTTGGCGCCTTGAGAACGGTTTGATCAAGATTCCGAAACCTGAGATAGATCCCAGGTTCTTCACCCTCGTTCAGCAGATGAAGGCATACCACTATAATGAGAAGACCGGCAAGCCTGAGAAGATTAACGATCACTGCTGCGACAGCGTCATCTGCGCTATGAAGCATGTTGAAACTGACAAGTTTGTGCCGGGAGCCCGGTACATAGATATTTGAGAGGGATCCGTTTGTGGAGCATTAGGAAAAGTTTGAGAAGGCTTCTTTTCATCGTAGACAGATTTCTAATCGAGAAGAGTGAGAGAGCTCCTCTCGCTGAGACTGCAATTCAACCCGGCGCCATAATCAGGGAGCCCCGATGGAACTATGAAATCCTCTATGAGATCGGGAAGACCAACTGGGTTCTCAGAATGGTCGTCCGAGCGATCACGCAGGAAGCTCTCGGTCCCAGATGGAAGATTGAGGCGAAGTTCGTTCGGAAATGCGAGAAATGTGGAGCCGAATACGACAAGGAGATCGCGGTCTGCGAGGTTGCAGGCTGCGAGGGAGCGACGAGGAAACCAAGTGAAGCACAATATCAGAAGCTTGAGAAACTTCTGGAGAAACCGAATCGAGACTACGGTTGGGAAGACCTGCTTCGATCAGCCATCTTCTACGATCAGATTTTAGACGACTGGTATGTCAGCGTAACCTTCACAAAGATGGAGATGGTGAACCCGCAAACCGGAGAGACTCTCAGAAAGACAGTGGCCAATGAAGTCTACATCGAAGATTCCCGATATATGCGCATGGTAGCTGATGAGAAAGGCCATCTTGGAAATAACGAATGGTTCTGCCCAACCTGTTACACTCCCGACGTCTTCAAGGCAACGGATCCCGCGGCCACCGACGTGCCGATCTGCGATAAATGCGGGGAAGAGATGAAGCGAACCGCATATGTCTTCCAACATCAAGGAGCTATCAAAGCAAGATGGTCCACTGAGGAGATCATCCACAGTTCAAGTAGTAAAGTGCTGCCGGAACTATACGGAATGCCTAAGCCCGTCGCCCTCTGGAAACTCTTGAATACCATGGGCGCCATGGACGACTACGGCTACGAGGTTTACTCGGAAGGCAAGGTCGGCAGCGTCGTCTTATTCCCAGGAATGAGTCAAGATGAAGTAGACTCTCTGGGAACTAGAGTTGAAGCAGCTCAAGAGACTAAGGATAAGGTTGATATTACAACTGGAATCCGCACCACTCGCAAGAAGATTCGAACCCTCTTCCTCGGAGCGAAAGAGACTCCTGAAGTCATTAAAATCATGGAGGACCTTGAGAAACTTCAGAGCCTCGAATACTACAAGCATTATCGAGATGCGGTATGTGCGGTCTATGGTGTAACCCCAGTCTTCGTCTCAGTCATAGAGTCAGGCCGCGCCGGCAACAATCCGCGGATGCAGATCGACGTCCAGAACAGAACTACCCGGGAAGTACAGGCCAATAAGGAGGACGTCCTCAACAATCAGCTGCTACTGAAATTCGAAATCTACGACTGGTCCTTCCGATTCAATGAAATCGAAGCTGAAGACGATCTCCGCATGAAAGAGATTGAACGGCTAAGGGCGGAGACAGCTCGCATCTACCTGGAATGCGGCTTCCAAGTGGGATTCGATGAATTCGGAGAGTTGAAGGTCACCGGCCAAGGTCAAATGCCTGGACAGATATCTGACATCGAGAAGCTGCGGCGTCAACTGAAGAAATTGGAGAACCTAGCGACCTCGATTCAAAAGGAGACGTTGGAACCCCTTCAAGACTTAGAGAGCCAAGTGAAATTGCATGAGACGAGAATTCAGGAGATAATGAAGGCCCGGAGGTCCCCGAGAACTCATGCCCGCTGAGAAGAAGGAGCCTACACACGGGGTGGAGCCTGAATCTCAAGAGATTAAACTTCAACTCCGACAAGACGCGGTCCAACATCTATCGAAACATGGAACCATAGTGGATCTATTCGCCGGGGAAGGCATAGTCAGCGAGATCTATAAACCTCATGCTGAAAGACTGATCCTAGTTGACGACGATAAGAGAAAGCTGGGATCAGCTAAGAGAAGACTGCAGAACGGCAGCGTCGAATACTTCAACATGGACAACTTCAAGTTCATGGAGGAAATCCTACCCTCAATCCGAAACCTCACTCTCGTAGACTTCGATCCATACGGTTCAGTCGGCAAGCATCTCCAAGCCTTCTTCAACGCCTATCCGGTGAAACATCAGTTCATCCTCTGCCTAACAGACGGAGCTACCAAAGATATCCGAGGCATCATGCAGGACGATGCTTGGCGCGAACACTACCTCTCCGATCGTAAGGAAGTGGGGAAATACGATTGGCCAGACCTTATCGAAGCCCTCTTGAGGAAACTCGGGTCCACACATGGATTTGAGATCAGGCAGATCAACGGAGGATGGAACAGCGACTACGGCGCCTGGTATGCCAGTTACCTCATTCAACCCAAAGGCGTCGGCAAGGCTGAACTCCAAGATCTACCGGGCCTCTATTTGGTCGAGCCTCATTCATACTGGATCTGGAACGGCGAGAAGACTGCGATCGTAAAGTCCGTGAAATTCCAAGCTCACATCAATGAGCCTCTCTACCTACTCGGAGAATACGTTTACGGAATCATCAAACTTCACGAACCTCGAGAGATCTCCCTGAAACAGTTTGAGGATCTCCGGGATCGACATAGAATCTCTGAGAGCGAGAGGAAGAGATGGTGGCCAGATAAGACGCAGCTGTATCTCTATGAATTCGATTTAGTAGAGAAGTTCAAGCAGCCGAAGGAATATGAGTTTCAGCCGGGCACTCAAATCTTCGTCAGCCATGTAGTATTCAAGGCCCGAGAGGGAGGAGTGAACCTAACTTTCCTGGGAACTCTCGGGGAGATTGAGGAGACGTCTGAAGGACATCGTAGAGATTCCAGTCTCCTCGCCTCAGTGGATTCCGTGAAGCTTCTAATCGACTTCGGAGAGGATCACAAAGGAACTCTAGGTCGAATAAAACCCGACTGGATCCTCCTCACCCATCTTCACCCGGATCATGCTTTCGGCTTGAAGGACGGGGAAGTTCAATGTCCAGTCTACATGAGCGAGGAATCCTCGAAGCTGCTTAAAGATGCTGGGCTCCTGAACATTTCGGATAGGAGGACCTTCAAGGACTTCGAAGGCTTCACAGTCGGCCCGTTCACGGTAACTCCGATACCGGTAACTCATTCAACTAAAGCTCCAGCCCACGGATTCCGCATAGAATTGAACGACCATATGATAGCCTATTTCCCAGATGTCCTCGAGATCTCAAGGCCTGAAGAAGCTTTCAGAGACGTGGGGCTCTACATTGGAGACGGTTCCGCGGTAACCAGGGATATTCGAAGATTCTCTGAAGGCGAGCCTATCGGGCATGCTTCAATGATGAAGCAGACTAAGATGGCCCGGGAGTTCGGCGTCAAGGAGATTTACTTCACTCATCTCGGCTCTCAACCCTTATCCGAAGGGAAAGATCTCTCTGAGATAGTTGAGAACTTCGGAGCTAAAGTAGCCTACGACGGTTTGACGCTTCATCTCAAGGGAGATCGAATTGAAGTTGAGAAAGCGTATCTGTCCAGATGTAAGCCGGCCTACCGAATCTTCGATCTCTCAGATCTAGAGGAGATTAAGGCGTTCCAGGATCCTGATCAAGAGATTGTGGCTGAAGTCAAATGGGATGGAGAGCGGATTCAAATAGAGAAGGCCGGGACCGAATCCCGGTTCTACTCAGATATGCCTAGAGACATCTCGAAGCGGCTGCCGACTCAAGTGAAAGAAATCTCTGGAATGGAGGGCTCCTTCACCTTAGATAGTGAAGCAGTGATGCTTGACGTCGAGGAGAAGGAAGCTCTCCACAGGAGTATGGTCGTAGCCTTCTTGAATGCGAAGACAGATCCTGAACCCGCCTGCGATATGCTGCATCTCATGGTCTTCGACGTCTTGAAGCTGGGAGACCGCGATCTACGAGATGAACCCCTATCAGAACGCCTGAAGATCCTGTCGAAATTCAAAGACACCGATCACATACACTTCATGATTCCTGAGAGAGATCTCGGCAAGAAAGCTCTCGGATACGTAGTGAAGAGAAACAGCTCAGACTTCCCGAAGATCGTGGAGAATTTGATGACGCATTGAAATGCGACGGCTGCCTGAAAGAACTTCCCAGCTCCTTCCTCAAACCTACGGAGAGAGTAGTCGCAACCTTCGAAGTCCATGGCAAAGTCATTAGACGAATCACTGAAACCAAGCAGCTTTGCGCAGATTGTAGGAGGAAAGGCTGACGGACCTCAGAGAATTCAGCAAGATCTCAGAGGGCGTGATGTTCAAGACTCTCAATGGAAAATATGATGCTCCTCAAAACAAGACTTGGGCGAAACTTAAGAAGGAATTTGAAATCGACGGATTAGTGATCGAGAAGATTCCCACCAAGGTTCCCACCACCTTCAACTATGTTCTCGCAGTAGGACCGATATCAGCTGCCTACGCAGAGGCTATCGGAGAAAAGTATACAGCCCATTGGAAAGGCCGCGACTACATGATCATAGGAAGAAGCGACGCCACAACCTTCGAGTTGAAGCCCGGAGACATCCTGCGAGTGGCCAGTGAAGAAGTCAACATTCACCACAGTGAAGATCCGAAGTACCCTCGATATGCCGGCTACGTCATGAGAGTTCGAGAACCAGTACCGGAGAAAGATGCACCCGACCCGGTCTCAGTGCTAACTCGGCTATCTGAATTGACCCCTGGTAGATGGTCTATAGCTGGGAAGCAGGAGGGCCCATCGGAGCTTCCTAAACTCAAGCTGCCTGAATTCGTTTGGATACCCGAATTCATCAGCCTCGCTGGCAGCCTGATATATCAGCATCAACAGAGGGTCCGGCATACTCCACACGACATCGACATCATCCTGAGAGCCGACGATCTACCTGGCTCAGATAAATTCCATCTCATCTTAGACGCTGCTCTCCGACTGAAACTCGACCGAATAATTCGAGCAAACTTCGGCGAGGATAAGGATATCCAATACACCGCGAGTCCCTACGGTCCAAACTGGGATTACGTTCCGGTTTACGACTTAGTCTTGAAACCTCGAATTCCGATCATCGAGGAGATCAATGAACCTGAATTCTCAGAGCTCTTCTATAAGCAGGAGGACCCGTACCTCCGATATCTAAATGAGGATAAGGAATACCGCTTCATAATCGATGAACATTATCGTGGAAGCAGCTGTCACTGGGATCTGCGATTTCAGGATCCTGAACGGACAGCTCTCTTCGGCTGGACCATCTTTCCACTCCAACCCGACGTCATAGATGAACCTGTAACCACGATGACTCAGGCCCGGGAATGGCATAAGAATCCTAAAGCTTGGAAATTCGATTGGGAGACCGGTCGAGTTAAACTCCGCAGAACCCGGGATGGAACGCTCCGGCCAGCTGAACTCAGGGCCAGACGGAAGGCTGAGGAACCTCTCCCATGGTTCACGTTTGAAGGAGTCGTTCCTCCAGGCGAGGTCGGAGCCACCGCTAATTTCCCAGGTGTCCTACTTATCGTTGAGAGAGGGGAGATTCAAACAGGAGCTCAGAAACCGTACTTCCACGAATACTTCCTGAACAGCGGCAAGATTAAAGGTCGCATAGTCTTCCGGCAGATCAGCCGACAGGAATTAGCTAAGATTCAGGATATCGAGAACTACGATCCCTCTGAAATGAATGACGATCAACTTGGAGACGACTGGAGGATCGTATGCGCATGGTGGAGCAGTAAGAAGCGAGGAGTTCAAATCAAATACTCTGAAGAACAGATCCTCAACCTCGCCGTCAAAATAGTTCGGGAGACATTGATCCGGGGAAAGAGAGGATTCCACCCGGACACCATGACTGAACATGCAAGAGACCTATACGACAAAGTTGTGAGCCGTCTGAATCGGGAACATTGGCGGCTCGCGATCGAGAAGGCTGAAGTTCTACCTCCAGGCGTTGAAGAAGAGCAGCCTCAAGATCCCTACTTCTGGGCCTTCATTCAAACTGTAGATCAAACTCCCTACGTCTTAACTAGGGAAGCGGTTGATAAGAAATGGCTGCCGCCGAAAGGGTTCTCAGCTCTACCAAGAGAGATCCGCGCGGTGATCCCGGAGGAATATAGATTCTGGGAGGCCTCTGAGGAGTCGAGGCGCCTAGAACTTCGGGAGAAACTTGTGGAGAAACTGAAGGAGTTGAACATTGACTTCGACAGGATCCTTACTAAGAGTGACGTGGAGAAGGCCCGCAGCTATCCCTACGTTCTCCAATGGCACTACTGGAAGAAAGTCGAGGTTATCCGAGTTGGACCTAGTGAACAGCACTTCGACCTTAGAGTAGACGTCGGTAAACCTGAGCTGCTTCATCTCGTCATGGAGCAGAATCCTCAGATCAACGATGAAGTATCCGGCCATGAGAAGCCTTGTCGCGACAAATCCTCTATGAAGCTGGGAGAGAAGGAACCTGAATACTTAGAGCCTTCTCATGGAGCGAAGGAAGGGGAGAAGGGATATAATCCTCTCAACCCAACCCTGGACACTCCTGCCTACATCAGCATGCTTGAACATGGAGAAGTCCTCCTTCTCGAGGACAGTGTTAATCTGAAGAAACTTCAATTCCTCGGAGGGAAGCTGAAGGGAGTCTGGCTTCTTCAAAGAGAAGAGCCGGGTTCAAAGTTCTGGCTGATGCGGCGAACCTCAGCTGGACCCGGAGAGAAGACTCTAACCCTCGTACTCAAAGGAGACCTCGAGAAGATTGAGGTTGCGCCTCGAGTAATCGCCGGATATGCTTCAGTGGCCATCGTGGATAAAGAAGGTGAGCTGGTCCCGATTAAAGCTCTCAGTAGAGCTCTTCAAAGGTTCATGGCAGCTGAACCGTACCGCAACATTATGCTCATCCACTCAAACGTTCAAGTAGGCGAATGTCTACCAGAGTACACAGATTCCAAAGGCAACCATTGGACCACCCATGTAGACGATGCAGGACTCTTCATAGTCGCCCAGATTCGAGACGACATCTCGCTTGCGAATGAGGTTTGGAATAGAATTCTCAGCGGCCAACTGAGAGCCTTCAGCATCGCCGGCACAGCGTTAAGCCGCGAGATAGTCTGCAACCGAGGAAACTGCTACCTCGAAGTGAAAGACCTGGAACTCTACGAGATCTCAATCTGCGAAAGAGGAATGAATCCAGCTGCGAAGTTCTCAATCATAGAAGGAGGGCCCTGCGGTAAATGCGGATCCTCCTGCATGCTAGCTCCCTACCTCTTCATGAAGTCGAGTTCGGGAGCGTTATCCTTCCTAGTCAAACCCGATGAGGGTGAGATCAGTCGAAGCCTGGAAGAATTGACGGCGGAGACTGGGACCTTGGGAAAACAGGTCAAACCGGCTCTGGAACAAGGGGCGGAATCAATCCGAAAGGAGAATGATCGAAAAATGCCAGACGGCAAGACTGAAGACACGAAGCCATCAGGTTCAGGTCAGCCGAATGTCGGTACTTCGAATACTGAGAAGGCTGCACCCGGCTCCGTTCCTGAAACTCCGTCTCCACTTCTAATGGAGATTAAAGGACTTCTTGAGAAGGTTCTGGGCGCCCTTGAAGAACTCAAGGCTGCACCGAAACCCGAAAAGTATCCTCCACCCTCCAAGAAGGAAGGAGAGGGAGAAGGCGAGGAGAAGGGCAAGCCTGAGAAACATCCCTACCCCAAGAAGAAGGAAGAGGAGGGCGAAGGCGGGGCAGCTGAAGGCTCAGAAGATGAGAAAGCGAAGAAGCCTGAGAAGCATCCGTATCCCTCCAAGAAGGAACTTGTTGATGAAACAATTCCCTTGGTACTCGCAGAGATTCAGAAGATGTTTCCAGCAACCGACAAGAGAAGCCCGTTACCTTCAGCCGGTGGACCTCCGGACTCCGGAGCTAAAGGTCCTACTCTCTCCGAGATCCATAAGATGTCTTGGAGTGAGGTAGAAGCATTAGCGGCCAAAACGAGACAGGGAGGAACCTAGTATGGGACTTCCTTTCAGAACTGTAGAGGAAATGGAAGCCTACTACTATGGTTTCGGCGTCGGAGCGATCGCGAAAGCGGATGCCCCGGTGCTCACAACGACTGCAGGAATCTACCAAGCGATCTTCGGAAAGAAGGTTTGGAGTCAATTCAATCAGGAAGCCAATGTCTTCGGGATCCTACCGAAGAAGCCTTGGGATCAAAGTGGTTGGCGAGTGATCACGGCTAGAGCAGCCGCTTCAGGCGGTGGAGATTAAGAGTAAACCACTCTCGCTGAGAACGGTGCTCTACCGGATACTATTA
>Ga0315314_1004356_pt1 | contig 10654 bp, 15 predicted proteins | sample TDP9_MG_FD_203631 | JGI IMG/M metagenome (GOLD analysis project Ga0315314, IMG submission 203631) | Freshwater sediment microbial communities from Lake Towuti, South Sulawesi, Indonesia - TDP9 | ecosystem: Environmental > Aquatic > Freshwater > Lake > Sediment | place: Indonesia: South Sulawesi... | reverse complement strand
CTGGAGGCTCAGAAGCACAAAGTGCCGAGAGGATTCATCAATAAGACGATACGGGAGACGAGGCAAACCCGTTGAAGGTTTACGTTGTCGATGCCTCTGTAGTAGCCAGACTCCTCCTGATCGAGGATCTATCCGACAGAGCAGGATTGCTCCTTGAAAGTTTCCGCAATGAAACCGTTGAGTTGAAGGCGCCTAACCTTGTGACATATGAAGTTGGGAACACTCTTTGGAAAGCCGTAACGCAGAAATTGATAGACATCAATGAGGCTCTAGAGAAGTTCTCGTACCTCCTGAAACTGAAAATCGGCTCCGTCGAACTGGATGAAGAAGAATACGGTGAAGCGCTTGCTTGGGGTGTGAGCAACGACGCTACATACTATGACAGTGTCTACGTAAGAGCCTCCAGAAAGATCGGAGCAACACTTCTGACAGCTGATGACACGCTCTGCGAAAAAGCCTCAAAGGAAGTCGCAACGCTCCACCTGCGAGATCTCCAAAGCAAGTGAACAGTAACCGGCGGTATTAATCCTACACTCATTCCCTAATCACTCTATGCGGGCGTTCTATGAGCGATGAAGCGATCAAGTCATTCTTATCTAAAAATGACCTGTTTTCTGAGATCCAGTTGACTAGTTTGGGAAGACCTTCTGCCGGGCCGATCTTGGGTGACCACTTCAGTTTCTCCCCGGCTTTTGATATGTCTGACACGTAGACTTTCTGGTCTGAGGGCCGCCAGTCAGAGTACTTAATCTTGCTTCTTTTGCCTGTCAGCTTTTCGAGCAGGTCTATCAACTCAATTAGGGAGAGCGTGTTCTTTGGTCCTCCTCCTATATTGAAGACCTCTCCAGCCAGTGTCTTGCTTCTCTTCAAGAAAGCATCGAATGCGCCAACGAGGTCTTTTACGTATAGAACATCTCTAACTTGCTTTCCGTCGCCGTATATTGTGATAGGCTTTCCAGTGACTGTCGCTATTGTGAACCATGCGACCCATCCTTGATCTTCTACACCGAATTGTCTCGTTCCATAAACGCAAGACAGCCTGAAGACAGCTGTCTTCAATCCGCATAGGCGGCCGTACTCCTGTGCATAGATGTCTCCTGCGAGTGGCCTTACTTCCAGTGTTGTATGCTTGTCCTAGCTTCAGATGAGAATAGAGAGGGTATTTTTCCATATGTTATACTTGCTTTATCACAAGTCTGGCGGCTCCGACGATTGCATTAGGCCGCGTTCCATAAGTGATGAAGCCTTCGAGTATGTTTAGAATACTTGACGATCTTGAAGAGCCTCAAGGAGATTGTGTAGACCATGAGGAAGCATATTCCTTCTAGGATGAGTCTTGTTATTGGGTTGGTCGCGTACAGATAGGTCAGTGTATAGTCGATTGCGGCGAGCAGTAAGGCGACGATTGTAGCGAGAGCGACCGTCTTTCTGCGGTGTGTGAAAATGATTTTTGGCGACTGCGTTAGTTGTCGGCAGTGAGGTGTTCTCTATGAATTCGGATTAGGGCGAAAGTGTTAAGCACTTTTCGTCTGTAAGAATATAGGAGTTGCATAATTTTTCCTTAGAGAGTGGTAATGGGATTGAGTTGATGTGTAGGATTAGAGTTGGAGTTGCCAGCTTGAGGTGGGGTCCCGATTGGCATTGCGTCATGTAAAGGCATATGATGGAGTGCTAGTAATCGTTTCCGATGAAGTCATCGATCATATAGTAAGGAAGCATCCGGAGATGCTCTCGCTCGCAGGTTTCATGAAGGAGCGATTGATCTCGTCTATAGCCCGAACGTTGGAGAAGCCTACCGAGGTGTATACGGATGTTCGTCGCTCAAAATATTTCTTGAAGAAGCTTGACGATCTATACCTCAATGTCATCGTTGTCGGGGATAGAGTTAAGACAACATATTTAATGGGTGGGAGAACCTATAGCAGAATGGGGAAGATGAAGTGGTTACATCGTCTCTACTGAAGCTTGACATAGATAGGTTGCTGAAGAAGGTGGAGCGCCTCACAGGAACTAGGTTACCTAGGGAAGTTGTCGAGGTCACCTTGGAGCCCAGCCTCAACACGCTGTGCGTACGATTCAAGAAGCCGGCCGGCGGGGAGTTGGGTGAACCCGCCCACCCGCAGATTCACCTATTCAAAGATAAAAGTACCGATGACATCACGGCTGTTGAGCTTGTAGACATGGATGAGTTGCTCAAGGAAGCATAATGACCGGCTGCTCTTTGAGCTCCAGTATACGTCGGAAGTTTTCATAGAAGATCTCGAAGCGCTCCAAGCGGCTTCCAATAGATTTCCGTAAGAGCGTCCGAAAGATTCGCAGGCTGACTCCATATCGATCCTGGCAGTTTCCAGAGATCTCCCAGAAATATTACCCAGTGAGCACAAGAGCCAGCGACTTCCTAGCCTGTCAAGATTTTAAGCCTCCTCTTCTCGGTCTGTAGGGCTGTTCTATGAGCGATGAAGCTCTCAATCATTTTTACAGTCCTCTCTAGTTGGCGTGGAAGCGCTTTCTTCAGGAGTTCGAGGCTTCCTCTACCATAGTTTTCTGAGACATACTTCTGAGTAGCCACCGGCAGCCCTAGAATTGTAAGGGTTTTGAAGACAGCTATTGATGCTGTTAGTACAGACCATAAGCCGACTTCCGTTTGTGTGATGAATGTTGCGACGCCGGCGTAGAAGATGAAGGTTGCAAGTCATTCTTATCTGAAAAGTGACTTGTTTTCCGAGATCCAGTTGACTAGTTTGGGAAGACCTTCTGATGGGCCGATCTTGGGTGACCAGTTCAGTTTCTTCCCGGCTTTCGATATGTCTGAAACGTAGACTTTCTGGTCCGAGGGCCGCCAATCAGAGTACTTAATCTTACTTCTCTCTTGCTTCAACGGATAAGGTTCGTCTTGGCTTTTGTTTCGGTTTTGAGGGGGCTGTGCCCTTTGGTTACCTTTGGTGCTTTTCGGTTCTTTTAGAATGGTGTGTGCGGTAGTTTCAGTTCGTGTGGGATTATGCGGACTCCTCTTCCGGTTGGTGGTGGGGGTGTGCTGTGGCTTGCGTATGCGGCTAGGGTTAGGGCTGTGAGTTGGTCGTCATGTCCTCGCGCTGGGTGGTTGAAGGTTATCTGCCCTTGCTTGTCTAGTGTGTAGGTGAGCTCATTGATCTGCGTTATCAGGGTTCTCTCACTCGGGAGGATCAGCCTTCCCTGCTCCATTATGAGTCTCAGGTTTGAGTAGATCTCTTGTTTGGCTTTGGCTGTGAGGGTTATGCCTTCGAGCTGAGGGGCGAAGCTCTGTATCTCCTCTGTGATCGGTGCGCCTAAGCCAGTGTTGTCTATGTAGCCTCGATTGATATAGGCCTTTTCTGTAAGGTTTCTTATGGAGCCTACGACCATGGCGTAAGGCGTGTTTAGAGGGAACTGTTTCAGATAGATCAGTTTAAGAGTCGACCCATCCCGCTTCACGATGGCTACAACGCTGTAGTCTTGAGCCTTCCCTAAATCTAGGCCTAGGAAGAGCTCTCCCGCCTGGCCCGACGGGATTAAGTCAAGGTCGAGAATATTATGTTCGCCATCGATGCACTTGAAGATCAAGGAGCTTGGGAAGTACGCGTTCTCTTCATCGACGAATTCAGCTTGGTACTCCATCGCATAGCTCAACTCGTCCATGCTAAGCCTGTACAGCTCCAAGGTTTCGGCATCGACGAGAGGGCTCATCCCTGAAGGCCACTTGTAAACTCTGTAGCCCAGCTCCTGTCTGCTGTACGCCTCATAGAAGGGGTGGTTCTTCGTCCAAGGCGTGGAGAGCATCACTATCCTTCCGTTAGGTCTAGCTATAATCATCGGGAAGATTACGTTCTGCACAACCTCCGGCGGCATGAAGTTCGCCTCGTCTAAAACAGCCAGATCGGCTGTGAAGCCTCTGAGCGAGAAGCCTGTCCTACCGCATGGTAACGCTACCATACGGCTCCCGTTCCTGAACACCAGCTTCGTCTTGGTCGGAGGCTCAACAGCCATCAACCTCAAGACAGGACTTGACTCAACATAGCTGCATACTTTCTCGAAGAGTATCATGCTCTGCCTAAGAGAGGAACTTACAACTATAACCGAGACACCACGGTTGAAGTATGTGAAGTGCAAAGCCTTCACAGCCGCGACCGTAGTCTTTCCAACCTGCCGGCCGCAGCAGCAACAGACCCTCAGTGAATCGTCCCTGAGGAACTCCTTCTGATACTCAAACGGCTTCATCTTCAAGAACCTTTCGGCAAAATAGACAGGATCTGAACGGGCTCTCTTATGGAGTTCATCTAGCCTCTTTAAATCGACCAGCCCGGTCACTCTCCACCTCGCCCTCGATGAACCGCTCCAACTCCTCGACGATCTCACGCCTGCTCCTAGACTTCAACCGCTCCCTCCTATTGGCGGCTAGATCATTGATAGCCCGCCTCAAGGCTGCGTTCCATTTGCTCACCGCATCGGTTATCCCTTGGATCTCGGCCGACTGAGTAGCTCGGTCGAGCACTTTCTCACACTTCACCGCGTAGATCTTGGCTCTGACAGCTTGATCGATCAGTAGATCATCAATTGTCGGCTCATAGTCTCCGAGCTTCTTCACAGCTTGATGCAGCCGGCTGGATAACCTCTTATACTCCGCCTCCTCCTTCACAGAGAGCATCGGTGAGAAGAAGAGTCTTCTGAACCCTAGGCTCGAGTTGCTCATCCTCGATCACTTTGCTTACGCTTGCTTCAAGTTGCAGGTTTACGATGGAGCACGATACGCCTCTTCTTGATGCCGTCGAACAGAAGTATCTTGATGGCTGTGGCTACCGGTATTCCATTTTCCCGCGCGAACTCCGCTATGGCCTTGTACACGTCCGGTGGGAGCGAAAGGTTCACTCTGAAGCGCATATTACGTTCCCTTTAATTGAGGACGAGGTTGCGTATAAATGTTAGGTCTTGACCTAGCACTAGGCTCAAACCTTATATATCCCGGCGCCAGACCTTACACTGAAATGGACCTAACCCACCTAGCAAACATAGGAACATCGATCGTCTTCTACGAATTGGCCTCGGGAAAGAGCAGGCCGAGTGAGATAGCTAAATCTCTAAAGATGAAAGCGCCAAGCATCATCGAACAGTTAGATAGACTCCGCTCCACGGGCTTCGTGAGGCTAGGGGAGAAGATCGGGAGGCGACAACACTACAGAATCGACTGGCCGCATATCGCTGCAACTCTACCCCAACTCTGCCCCAGGCTCGGCATCGCTACGCGTTATGCTAGGCTTGCTGGCCGTCCTCGCTACGCGAGAAAGAACTTCACCCAAAGACTCTCCTCGAACAAGACGCTTCAAAGGCTCATAGAGGAGTACTTCAAGAACCTCTCAGAATACCACAGAAGTGTGGGGTACGCAGAGCCCATAGTGATCCTGAACGCCTTGAGAGGCATCGAAGAGTCGCTCCTCAAGCTATTCCCAAAATTGCGGATAGGGAAGATAGCTGAAAGCGAAGCTCGAGAACTATACGCCCTACTCGCGGATTGGTATCGAGAAGCAAGTGAAGTGGACACATTCGAATCCCTCGCGTTCAAGAAGTCGCTAGCGAAGCTGAGGCTGCTGCCCGAAGAATGAACTCCATTTCTGGCAGATAAGTATAGCTTCATTTGTTACTGCTCCTTGGTTTCCTATCAAGAAGACTGCTAGGAGTGTAGCTCGAGCCCCCTGTTTCGCGCCAATCTCACGTTTCGCATCCGGTTCAACGGGACCACTCGTAATAATCTCTACGCCTCTGAATTCTAGACTTGACGCTGAATCTGGAAGAAGTAAGGACAATATGAAAAAAGATGTAAAGATCTTATCGAAGTGTGGAGAGTCCGTTATGCACACGGCTTTGTTAACTAAGTTCGTAGCTGCGAGGGCGCTTGGAACAGATAGAAGAACCCCTCAGCGACAGAGAGATCCATCGCATTTCAACTGAAAAGGTTATGCGTCAAACAACCGAACCTAAAGCAGGTCGTTCAGACGAATGTGAATAAGTGCGAGACCAGTAGAGAGCTGGCTTTGATTGTTTGCGTTTATGCTGAAGATCGGTAGCATCTCTTTCGGCTGTTCTTTCGTTGCGGGGAGTAGCCTATTTCCTAGCCCAGCAGCTGGCACAATAGCTTTACTTAACATCGAACTTGACCATTCCCTTATGTTATCATTGAGTTGGGTTGCTGCAATGTAATGGAAACATTTATATGACATGCAAAAAGTACATCTAACCGGTGAATGACATGGCTAGGAAGAAGGTAGTTCAAACAGAGCTTGTAGAGCAAGAATATGAGCTTCTTCAAAAAGTGGCGGAAAAAAGAGGTGTAACCATAAAACATGGTTTACGTGAAGCTGTCCAACAATGGGTCGGCACACAAATCCCGATAACCGAAGATCCACTTTTCAAGATAGAGCCGGTTAAGACTGGCATAAGAACTGACTCTTCGAAACTCGACAAGCTTCTGTACGGAGAAGGAAGTCGATGAAGATCTTTCTCGATACCTCAGCTCTAATCGCCCACTATAACATTGATGACCTGTATCATGCGGAAGCCTCAGAAGTATTCAAGAAGATAGAGAAAGGAGAGATCTCCCTCACACGCTTCTTCACCACCGACTACATCTTAGATGAGGCGGTCACATTCATAGAACGTAACCTAAACCGACATGAGCTAGCCGTTAGGGTTGGGGAAGGACTACTAGCCTCCCCATTCACAACCCTGCTTAGAATTGATGAAGAATTCTTCCAAGAGGCTTGGAACTACTTTAAAGATAATAGAGGCTACAGCTTCACTGACTGCACATCATTCATCATAATGAAGAAACTTGGAATCACACACGCCTTCGCATTCGATAAGCATTTCCAGAGCGCAGGCTTCCAAACCCTTCCTTAACAATCCACACGCTTGGAGCCTCATTGGAGAGGGAGTATAAGAATACGACTTCTCCAGTTGTGTATTCATGGATGTGGAAGTGTTTTATGGGCGATGAAGCCCTCAAGCTTATTCAGAATCTTCTCCAGTTGGTGTGGGAGTGCTTTTTTAGGAGTCTAAAGTCCCATTTCTCAACGATCTTGAAGAGCCTCAAGGAGGTTTTGTAGACCACGACGAAGGATATCCCCTCTGCGATTAGTCTCGTTATCGGGTTGATCTGGTATGGACGTGTCAGAGTGCGGCAAGCGGAAGAGCGACGATTGCAGCTAGAGCTGTTGTCTTTCTGAATTGGTTAAGGTCGATTTTGATCTGAGCTTTCAAGGCGGGTGTCATCTGCGTCAAGGGGAAAGCGGTTAGAGACATTGCTATTCTGGCTAGGGCTTGCTCGATATTCTCCAAATGGCTTGACGAGCATTGTGACGCGTGCTATCTCTATGATGGCTGAGGCTGGCTAAGGCTTTTCGATTAATGGGATAAGACGCCTCGCTCTGACGTTTACGATGATAGTGACGGCTCTGGGCGCTGTCGCGAGCGCTATACTCTTCAAGGAGAGCTACCCGCCTCGAGTCGCCCTAGGCGTCGTGCTCGGTATAGCCGCGATTGCCTTGATAGGCGAAGCATGAAAACATAATCTGTTACTGCCAGCCTCTAAGCTCCATTTCTTGCATAATGCGGTAGGAAATTCTCCTACGAGTCGGAAAGTTGAGTGATTTCAGAGTCTTGGCTGATTCCAGAAGGATCATCAGTTTGAGAGTTGAGAGGTTTCAGCCATCTGGAAGCGACCTGTCTCAGGAGATCCATTTTCGTTTGAGTTGAGGAATCTTATCGAAGTGTGGGGAATCTGTTATACACACGGCTTTGTTGACCATCCCTGTGGCTGCGATCAAGCTGTCGGCCATGGGTATGTCCTCGCCCCTTTGGACTTTGGTCACGTGTTTCAGTCGAGCCCCATGAATCGCGATGACATCATCAACCGGGATTGGATTGAACTCACGCCTGATTCGAGAGATTCTGGTTTCCGCAGTCTCCTTGCCTTCTCTTTCAAGAGAGATCTTGTATATTTCGAAAAAGGTTATCGTCGAGACGAGCTTTCTATCGTATTTGTGCATTAGTTCTAGAAGTAGCCTATGTGTCTTGGGGTCTGGCGATGAGAAGAAATGAATGAAGAAGCGCGTCTCGAAGATCGCTCTAGACATTCTCTCTTCTCAGCTCATCGAGGCGCTTCAGCATTTCATCAACGGTCCAGTATCTCGACGCTGAACCTGCTAGCTCCCTGAAACCTCCTTCTTCCCTCGCAGGCTTGACCAATATGCCTTCCGGCTGTGGAATGAATTCCAGCTTTGTACCTGTCGTTATATTGTAGCGCCTCCTCATCACATTCGGAATAGTGACCTGCCCCTTCGATGTGATTCTCCTACGTCCAGCTAGGGCTTTAATTATCTCCTCTCCTCCCGAGATTTTTTCCTTGGACGGCAATTCTTACTTTCTCCTGTTGTTTCTTACATAGGTAAGAACTGTATACTTACTTTTTAACCTTTCCAATGAGCGCCGAAAAGGGGCATCCGACACTGCACAGCGATAAAACAGGAACAGACAGACTCCTAGTTACGCATCGGTCCATGAGATGAAGCAACCGAACGATCGGAATGGGCTAAAACCTGCGGGCGGGCACATTAGACCTCTTTGAAAAGGCCTCAAAACAACTTAAAGGATGAGAACTCGCATTATTGAGTTCTCGACTTCGCTATTTCTAATCGTTACGTCGTTGCCTATTGAGGTGTAGGGCCCGACGTAGGCGTTTGGGTCTATTTCACGATGCTGCCCTAGAGCAACGGCGCGTCCTATCGTCGTCCGCCCAAGTATGATTGTATTTTTGCCCATCCTGACACTTCCCTCGCATCTAGGTTCGTATTAGTCGAGGGCCTATCTGACGAGGCGAAGTTGGTTCTAGAGGATTTTCTTGCGGGTTCCCTCGATTTAAAGGCCCCAAAACTAGTCGTTTACAACGTGGGAAACACCTTGTGGAAGGCTGGTCAAGGGACTGCTTCTAGCCCGTATTGCGAGAACTGCTTATCGAAGGTGAACGCCGTTCGGATAGGCGCTCTCTCCATCAAAGCGAAGCTTGTGCAGTCTGTGAAGCCGAAGTCTTTGTCCTTATTCTTCCTGAATATCTCCCATGCATTCTTCTCTTAAAGGGTTGTGAAGACGGCTATTGAGGCGGCTAGTATGGACGATAAGCCGACTTCCGTTTGCGTAATGAATCTTACGACTCCAGCGTAGAAGATATAAGCCGCCAGATACTGGATCAGCTGCTGGATTGCATATGGGATCATTCTTCTTAGCGGTTGCACCTATCGAGTGTTAGAGGATATGATTCACGCTTTATGATAGCCTTCAAGACTCAGATGCAGATTCCTTCGCGCGTTTGAAAATAGGATAGCTCGGTTTCTCTTAGATTACGACGAGTACGCCGTCTAGGGCTAGGTGAAGCACCCAGCCGGCTACGGCGGCTCCTAGGTATATGTGAAGTTTATTCTTTCTCATGAGCAGGGCTGCAGCGAGTAAGGATAGCGGCCAAACCCAGAGGTGAAGGATGTAGGGGTAGACGCTTGTACGTAGTGTCAGGGCTAAGCCTTCGCCAAAGTATGTAGGGAGTAGATGGGAGAGGTATTCTGGGTCCCAGCACAGCAGGTGGTCAAGGTCCGGTAGGACCCCTGCTGAGATGGCTGTGAGTAGGTAGAGATGGGCTGGGTTCGGGGCTACGAGGCGATAGAGCAGTACCGCTAGGACAATTGCGAAGACTAGGTGCCAGAACAGGTACATCCGATTCACCTTAGCGTACTGCGACGAATAGAATAGTTTGAAATTTAACGTTTTCTAATATGGCTGGCGACGGTCGAATCGGCTCATTATCCGACTTGCCGCTAGTCTTCAATGACGATTGATGACCGGCGTGTAACCTTTGGTTACTTTTGGTCTCGAATGGTTCGTCCTATATGTTGCGGGGTAGCTTCAGTTCATGCGGGACGAAGTAGACCCCTTTCCCGCTCTGGGTCAATCGTTTGTTTTTTATAAATTCGTGTTCCAATGTTCAATTGATGTGGTGTCGTTCCGTGGCTATGAGAAAGGCTGTTATTCCGGCTGCTGGATTGGGAACTAGGCTTCTTCCGACTACTAAGGAGCAGCCTAAGGAGATGCTTCCTGTTTTCGCTGTGGGATCTAATGGGCAGGGCTGTTTGAAGCCTCTTCTGCAGTTAGTCTTTGAGCAGCTGTTTGATGCGGGCTTTCGTGAATTCTGTTTCGTTATAGGTCGGGGGAAGAGGGCGATTGAAGACCACTTTACCCAAGATTATGGTTACGTCGAGATGCTTAGAAAGAACGATAAAGAAGGTCCTGCCTCGGATTTGGAGAGCTTCTACAGGAGGCTTGACAGTTCAACAATCGTCTGGGTTAATCAGCCCGAGCCGAGGGGCTTTGGTGACGCTGTGCTCAAGGCGGAGTCATCTATTGGGAATGAAGAGTTTCTGGTTAATGCGGGTGATACATACGTGAAGTCTCAGGGTGATGCTCATCTTGAACGCTTAGTGACAGCTCATGACGAATTGGGCGCTGATGCTGCGTTTATAGTTCAAGAGGTTGAGGATCCTAGGCAGTATGGTGTGATAGAATTCAGAGAGGTTGAGAAGGAAGTCTATAAGGTTATCAAGGC
>Ga0315314_1004355_pt1 | contig 10658 bp, 9 predicted proteins | sample TDP9_MG_FD_203631 | JGI IMG/M metagenome (GOLD analysis project Ga0315314, IMG submission 203631) | Freshwater sediment microbial communities from Lake Towuti, South Sulawesi, Indonesia - TDP9 | ecosystem: Environmental > Aquatic > Freshwater > Lake > Sediment | place: Indonesia: South Sulawesi... | reverse complement strand
GCCACATCGGGACACATCTGATAACACGAACCACAACTGTTGCATTCCCCATTATCAATAAACTCAGCTGGATGGTAACCAGCCAGGTTCAATTTTTCTGATAACTTTATGAGCTGCTTTGGGCAGGATATCACACATAACTTACAACCTTTACATTGTTCAGTGTCTATTACGATTTTACCCATTTTTAAGACTGTCCTTCTTTTATCATTTCTCTGGCGTGTTTTAAAGTTATCTCTGTGAGGCGTTCCCCGCCCAGCATGCGCGCAATCTCGTTTTCCTTTCCTTTCTTATCCAAAAGAGAAATCATTGTCTTTGTGCGTCCACCACTAACCATTTTCCCCACATGATAGTGGTTCGACGCGAACACCGCAATTTGTGGAAGGTGGGTAATGCAAATAACCTGATGATTGGGAAATAGGGCTCTCATCTTTCTGCCCACAACCTGAGCAATTCTTCCACCAATCGCCACGTCGATCTCATCAAATATCAAGGTCGGTATCTGATCCGCTTGTGCCAGAATGGTCTTGAGCGCCAGCATTATCCGCGATATTTCGCCGCCCGAAGCAATCTGATTTATGGGCTTTAAATCTTCTCCCACATTGGGAGCAACGAGGAACCTGATTTCATCCATTCCGCTGGATTTTATTTCGCCTTGAGTAATCTCCACATCGAATCTCGCTCTTCCCATTCCCAGTTCCTTCAGTTCCTGTTCCACCTTCTTCTTTAATTTAGCTCCTGCTATCTTTCTCTCGCGAGAAAGGCTACCCGCCTCCCGCAGAAGTTCTTCCTGCAGTCTCTCTACTTCAACTGTAAGCTCTTCCATACTTGCGGCACTATTGACCAGTTTATCCAATTTAGCTTGCGTTTCTTTTCTATAATTCAAAATTTCTTTTATTGTACTTCCATACTTTCTTCTAAGTCTATTAATTAGTTCTTTCCTTTCTATTATCTCTTCCAGTCTCTGGGGATTAAATTCTATTTTTCTTCTATAATCTCTTATCGCAATAGCTGTTTCATCTATTCGGTACTTTACCTCGTCCAACTCCTTTAACTCATCCTTCAGTGTGTGGTCAATAGCAACTATCTTTTCCAGATCTTTCTCTACCAAGGCCATCTTCTCCGTAATGGAACCTGTTCCTTCGTAAAGATGCTCATAAAGCTCCTGGCTCAATTGATCCAACTTTTCTGCACTACTCAAAACTTTGTATTCGTTTTCCAGACCTTCTTCTTCATCGACAGAGAGATTAGCCTGGTTAATCTCTTCTATTTGGAATTGATAAAGGTCAATCTGTTGTACCCGCTCTTTCTCTGAGGAGCGCAATTCTTCCAGTTCACGTGACTTCTCGCGAAACTTATGGTAAGTCTTTTCAGTTTTCTTCCTGAGTTTCATCAATTCTCCAAATTCATCAAGGAGATCCCTAGCAACGCCCACCTTAAGCAGGGCTTGATGTTCATGCTGCCCGTGCACATCCACCAAATAGTCGCCAATCTCCTCCAGCATTCCCAGAGTAATAATCTGTCCGTTCAGGAAACAACGCCCTCGGCCTTGTCTATTTAATTCCCTCTTCAGGGTAAACTCTGTTTCCTCGCCACTTAACAGACCTTTCTCCGCCACCACCTTTTTCAACTTGATGTTCTCCTTGATATCAAATAGTCCCCTGACCTCACAGAGATCGCTCCCTTTTCTGATAACTTCAGAAGAGGCTCTCTCACCCAGGATTAGCCCGATTGCTCCAATAATTATCGATTTTCCAGCTCCTGTCTCGCCAGTCAAAATATTCAAGCCCTTATCCAGAGACATATGCAATTCTTCAATCAAAGCGAAATTCTTTATGGATAACTCCCGTAACATCATATCCTCAAATCATTGCACGGTTGAAACCGTGCCACGACAAATTCGCTCCGATGAATCGGAGCCTACAAAACATATGGTTGTAGGCACAAATTCAATTTGTGCAAAAAATTCAATCTGTGTAACTTAAGAGCAACATTGGAAATTTCAACGAGTAAACAAGGTCGACAATATCTACTCACAAGAAAAGTTCGATTTGTGATGGCGTTAGAAATTTTATTTCCACACAAGAAAAGGACTTAATTTGTGACCAGCATGGGAAATTTCAGCGAGAAAACAAGGCCAACTACATTTCATTAGAAGAAAAGTTTGATTTGTGATGATATTAGAAATTTTAGCAAAAATTTCAGTTCCACACAAGAAAAGGACTTAATTTGTGACCAGCATAGGCAATTTTAGTAAGAAAACGAGGCCGACTAGATTATCTTCCAAGCAGAATCTTGTCCGACTCCGATTTATCGGAGGAGTTTGATTCTGCGCCCTGCAGAGGCCGAAGTTTCCGAGCGTATAGAAATTTCCTTGCGCGGAACAAATTAAGCCCTTTTCTATTCTACCTCTCTCCCCACTTCAACTTCGTCCTCAACACCTGGTAATAACTTTTCTTTTCCGGGATAATCAGTTTTAATCTTTCCTTTGCTTTCTTTATTTGAGCCAAATCTCCTAACTTCAAAGGAATGCTTTCCTGCCCGTCCATAGTGAGAATAACCTCATCATGATCAGCCTCAACCAAAATCTTAATCGTATCCTTAGAGGAGATAATCAATGGCCGCAAAGCCAAAGTATGGGGACAAATAGGCGACACGATGATAAGCGATAAATCCGGGTGAACTATGGGACCACTGGCAGCTAAAGAATAGGCTGTGGAACCTGTGGGAGTAGAAACAATTATCCCATCTCCCACATATGTGGCAACATACTGGTTATTTACTTCCAGCTTCAATCTTATTACTCTCGCCGTAATTCCATTTTTTACTACAACATCATTTAAAGCCAAAAATTCTCCTACGGTCTTATCTCTACGCACTACCCGCGTACGTAATAGCATTCTTTCTACAGTTTTAAATCTCTTTCGTAAAATTAAGTCCACTGTTGGGTACAAATCCGAAAGGCTCACCCCTGCTAAAAAGCCAAATCCACCGAGGTTAACACCTAACACAGGCAGTTTAAATCGACTCACCTGGCGGGCTGCTCTTAGTATGATTCCATCGCCACCCAGAGCAATCACCAGGTTTGTCTCTTTGGAAATCTCGTTCACTAAAACCTCTACCCTCTTTTTCTGCAGATGAGAGGTCAACTTGTGGACAGCGGATTTCGCTTTATTTCTCTTTAAATCTGCAAGTATCGCAATACTCTTCATTTTATTTGCCCCCTAAAAGATTATTACTTGCCTTATAAAAACTCATTATTGTTTTCCCGTACCGTTCTTTTCTGAAACGGCATAAAAATCCCTTTTTTTCTGGAACCTCTTCCTTAAAGTGGTGCTGGCAGATGACCCAACCGTTTTTCTTTAATAGATGTAATTTAATTATTATATCTAATGTATCCTTAGTCAAATTCAATTTATAAGGAGGTCCGGCGAAAATTAAGTCGAATTGTTCAAGCAGAGAAAATTTCCTTCCTTCTTTATTATAACTCAAAATATCTATTTCTGCGACCTCTGCCTTCTTTTCCATCTCGCACTTTCTCAAATTTTCCTTGATCAATCTTGTCAAGCGGGTCTCTTTTTCTATGAACAGAACATACTTCGCTCCCCGGGAGAGAGCTTCTATTCCCACGCTTCCCGTGCCAGCATATAGATCCAGGAAATTTGCATCAACTATTCTTTCTCCCAGAATATCAAAAAGGGATTTCTTTATTCTCCCCAAAAGTGGACGGGTAGCCAACCCAGGCAAACTCTCTATTTTTTTGCCTCTAAGGCTACCCGCAATAATCCGCATTGCTTTTCTCTTTTGCACCTGCAAAATGGTGGAGGCGACCGGAGTCGAACCGGCGACCTCATCCCTGCCAAGGATGCGTTCTCCCAACTGAACTACGCCCCCAATTATGTTTGCTTTATTAATCTTTCTATTTAAATTCCTTAATGCCCTGGGATATCTTCTTTTTCAACGAGGAGGAGGCAGCCTTTCTTTTTCTAATCTCTGTATTTATTTTATCTACCTGAGCTGAGAGATTAGAAATTTTTTTGTTTTTTAGCTTTTTTTCCTTGAATAGCTTGAAAGCCTCAGTTCCTATCTGCTGGAAAAGTTTTGCCTTCTTACTCTCCAGCCCCATCTCTTCAACCTTTAGTTTACCGATCTTTACGCCGTAAACAGCCTCCTGTTGCAAGCCTTTGGCAATTTTCACGGCCTTGGCACTCAGTCCTTTGAGTTGTTTTTCCGCCTTTTCCCATAATTTCCGAGATTCCGTTTTTTCCATAAAATTTACCCCCATAATTCTCTTCGTATTTTCAATTATACTTAACAAAGCGAGTAAAGTCAAACCTTATTTCAATTCAGTTAGTGTCAAGAACTTGGGAGCTTTTTTGCTTTGGAGTGTAAAGTGAGAGCTTTATCTTGTCCCGACAAGTCGGGACACTCCAAAACTTTCGTTTGATACTCCAAACAATCTCTCCATTAGATTTTACAGTATCTTCAATTCAAAAATGACTCAGAGAGTAGATTTCTTAAAGAAATTTCCGTTTAAATGAAGAGAATAGATTAGATTGCAACGAGTTGCTTCAGTAATTGAATCTTCAAGGCAAGTGGGAACAAGGAGGGAGGGATACGAGTTTAAAAAGAATTACCAGAGTGTCATACAGTTAAATAAATTAAGTGGGAAGAAAAGAACTAATCTAAAATCTAATCAAAATTCCGGCAAATGGATTCAACATAATCGTAGACTCACCTTCTGTGAAAATCATATGAAGCTTGCCACCTACATCCAGGTTCACTTTGGGGACCAATGGAATTGCCACTCCTGCTGCAGCCATTACCCCGAATTTGGTCTCCTTATCCTTTGTCTCTACATCTAAAGCAGGTATTTCTATCTTTGCAGTTAAAGGATATACCCCAGGGCCGATTTGGAGATAGGGAGAGACTAAAGGTAGAGGGAGCTCAAGTTGGATAACTCCCAGAATAGGAATTGCTGAAAGACTCATCTCCACTTTTAGACCAGAGCCTGAATCTCTGTATTCGTCCTTCCAGAAAGGAAGATACCCGGCCTCAACTCCTAAAGATAGAATTTTCCCTCCGACACCATAGAGGACTTGGCCGGAGAAACCGAATCCGCCTTTAGTCAATTTCTCTTCTGGCAATCCTGCCTCTTGAATATCGGGCTTCAAGAGAATGCCATAAGTTCCCTGCCCTCTTATTGATAATCCAACCTGGGCAAAAGAAGAAGCGCAAAAAAGGAAAAGAATGGCAATACAAAATAGTAGAATAACTTTTTTCATTGACTAATTCTCCCTCCTTTACGAAAATTTTTCATATTCTACCAACCGCTATTTATTTTGTCAAGAAAAAAATATGGAATGTGTATATTTATCTTGACAGTAAATCTATTTTAAGTGTAAAATTGATTCGCCGTGCCAGAGTGGCGGAATAGGAATACGCTGCGGTCTCAAAAACCGTTGTCCTTCGGGACGTGTGGGTTCAAGTCCCACCTCTGGCATATTTTAAAAAAGGTGACAGGTAGCTTTTTTGTTGCTTTTTTTGAAAAAAGTACCTGTCACCTTTTGAGGTTTATGCCATGAAAAGATCTAAGTGGATGATTGTTATTGGAATATTAATTAGTATTTTCTTTCTCTATCTTGCCTTTCGCAAATTTGATCTGGAAGAAGGTAGAAGAGCATTGAAAATGGCTAATTACTACTGGCTATTACCGGCAGTAATCTCCTATATGTTTGCATTTTGGATGCGGGGAATAAGATGGAGATACCTTCTCTTACCCATAAAAAAATGCAAAATATTCAACTTAGTTTCAGCAGTTTTCATCGGGTTTATGGCAAATAATCTTTTGCCCTTCAGGGTGGGAGAACTGATACGTGCCTATGTAAATGGCAAGAAGGAGAATATTAGCAAGAGTTCTTCGTTGGCTACCATCGTTGTCGAGAGAGTCCTTGATGGACTTGCCCTGGTGGTTCTTTTATTGGTAGCAATCCTTTTTCTGGAAAGAGGTGCCTCTGCACAACACTCTTTCCCGCAATGGCTGAAAAGGATGATTTATGTCGCCTGGGCCCTGTTCTTAGGTGTGCTAATTCTTCTTTACATAATGATGCGTTCCAAAGAGCTAACTGGCAAAGTTATTAGAAAACTATTTGGTTTCTTCAAAGAACCTATTTTGAAAAAGATACTCAACTTAACAGACTCCTTTATTGAAGGACTGAATGTCTTACGTAAACGAAAGGAGATACTAATCGTCTCTTCTCTCTCTATCCTGGTGTGGACTTTTGAAGGGACAACATTTTATCTAGGAGCAAAAGCATTTAATTTATCTATATCTTATCCTCAAGCATACCTTACCATGGTGATAGTAGCCTTGGGCTTGATGGTCCCTTCCTCTCCAGCTTTTGTTGGTGTTTACGAGTATTTCTGCATCACTGCTCTTGCTCTTTTTGCCATTGAAAAAAGTTTGGCACTAAGCTATGCCGTGCTTTTGCATTTCCTTCAATTTGGTTTACTGGTAGGCATTGGTCTCTTTTTCTTGTGGAAGGAGAATCTTTCTCTGTGGAAATTGAAAGAGGAAGTTAGCGACTATTCTTGATAATAAAGAAAACCACAATTATGCTGGCAATTGCAAGCCAATGTCAACCTTCAGTACTCTCTTTCTACCCAGGGGAGAGGGTCGACCGGGATACCATGCACATATAATCCCCAATGGAGATGGGGACCTGTAGCAAGACCTGTCTCTCCCACGCTGCCAATTATCTGTCCCTTAGTAACTTCATCTCCTTTTTTAACATTAATAGATTCTAAATGGAGATAAATGGTGTCTATGCCTTGACCGTGGTCAATTGTTACTGTCTTTCCGTGAATATAGAATCCTTCCTCTGCCAGGATAACCTCACCACTATTGGCTGCTTGAACCGGGGTGCCCTGAGGAACTTTTAAATCGACTCCTTTGTGGCTCCACAGAAAATGTTTCCCCGCCATTCTCTTAGCACCATATTTTCCTACAATCTTTCCCTCAACTGGCAGAATGAATTTTCCTTCCCAATTCTGTTTTTCCTTCTCAATCTTCAAGGCATTTGAAATTAAATCATTTTCCGCTTTATTCAGAGGAGAACCAATCAATCTCTCCTTTTCTGGAGAAAAGTTAACATAGGATAAAGGGAAAACCTTTCTATTAACAGTAAGGAGTTTATACTTTTTTCTTTTCTCTCTCTCCTTTCCTTTTTCCACAATCAGAACAGCATACCTGCCAGGGACGAAATTGTATGCCAATCCAATCAATGCCCTGAGGGAACCTCCTTTTATGGGATAGAGCTTATGCTCCCTGGCATTGAACCAGCAGGAATATTCGTTCCCTATCTCTATGCCTTTAACTTCTACTGCCAGAGTATCACCCTGCGCGGGGACAGTAGTGGAAAGATGGATTTCAAAAGCCCCCGCCCGAAAATTCAACACGAAAAGAAGTAAAAGTAGAATTACTGACTTCACTGAGAAAATCACGATCTAATCCCTTCATTCCCATATGAGGGAATCTGGTAAAGCAAGCATCGTCGGGGGTCATTCCTCCTCCGATGAAATCGGAGACTCCACAAAACTCTGGATTCCTCGCGAAAGCGAGGTTTATTTATTCCTCCCTTTCGGGAGGACTCCAAAAATTCTGGAGTAGCACCGCTTGCGGTGCGTTATTAACGCGAAACAAGTTTCGCTACTCCAAAAAACTCTGGGTTCCTCACGAATTGGGTAGGGGAGACCGAAATTTATCCCGATGAAAATCGGGATGGTCTCCCGGTCCTCCCTTTCGGGAGGAGTCCAGAATTTTCTGCGTCGAGCTACAATTAAAAAAAATCGCCCCGCGAGAGCGGGGTTAAAGGAATCGTGCTACTTATTAGCGGTACGGTTTACTCAGACTGCTTTTACTTCCTTAACTCCAGGAACTTTCTTCTTTAACTCTTGAGCAATACCCATTTCCAATGTCATCGTGGACATCGGACAACCACTACAAGTCCCAATCAGCCTTACTTTAACTACGCCTTCATCTGTGACTTCAACCAACTCCACATCTCCGCCATGGGCTTGGAGAGCTGGCCGAATCCTGGACAAAGCTTTTTCCACTTCTTTTTTCATCTTATTCCCTGATATGATATCTACCTACTCACAATACGGGGAGATATTTCTGCAGTTCGTAGTCTGTAACCTGAGTGCGATAACGGTCCCACTCAATCTTTTTGTTCTCTATAAACTTGTTAAAAATATGCTCGCCGAGAGTCTTCTTAACAAGCTGGCTTTTCTCAGTAATCTGGATTGCTTCAATCAGACTCCCCGGGAGCACTTTTATCCCCTGAGCGTTTTTTTCTTCGTCACTCAGGAGGAAGATATCCTTTTCTATTGGGTCAGGTAGTGCATATCCTTTTTCTATGCCTTCCAGACCAGCAGCCAGCATCACTGCGAAACCCAAATAAGGATTACACGCCGGGTCAGGACTCCTCATCTCTGCGCGCGTGGACATCTCTTCACCCGGTTTATACATCGGAACGCGCACCAGTGCTGAACGGTTCCTTTGCCCCCAACAGATATAGACGGGCGCTTCATATCCTGGAACCAACCTCTTATAGGAATTGACCCACTGGTTGCAAATTGAAGTAATCTCCGGAGAGTGAAAAAGAAGACCAGCAATAAACGCCTTACCCTCCTTAGAAAGGTGATACTTATCCCCTGCCTCAAATAAAGCATTTTTGCTACCTTTGAATAAGGATTGATGCGTATGCATTCCGGAACCATTCTGGCCAAAAAGAGGCTTGGGCATAAATGTAGCATACACACCGTTTTTCCAGGCGACTTCCTTAACAATAACCTTATACGTCTGGACGTTATCCGCCATAGTCAGGGCATCGGCGAAGCGTAAGTCTATCTCATGCTGGGAAGGTGCCACTTCATGATGACTATATTCCACAGGAATCCCCATTCTCTCCAGATAGAGAACAGTCTCTCTCCGCAAATCGTGAGCCATATCCAGCGGCAATAAGTCGAAATATCCCCCTGCATCAAGGACTTCTGTACTTTTCTCACTCTTGAAGTAGAAATACTCAAGTTCCGGACCTACATAATAAGTATAGCCCATCTTCTTTGCTTTCTCCAGATTCTTCTTCAAAACGTAGCGGGGATCTCCCTCATACGGAGAACCATCAGGATTCATAATATCACAAAACATTCTACCCACAGCACTTCCGGTCTTTCCTCCTTGAGTTTCTGATTGCTCCCGGGAGAGTTCTACAGGGAGAATCTGGAATGTTGAAGTATCGGGCAGAGCTACAAGGTCGCTCTCAAAAATCCTGGCAAAGCCTTCTACTGAAGACCCATCAAAACCCATGCCACCTTCCAAGGCTCTGGGTAATTCCCTTTCTGTAATTGCTACACTCTTCAATTGCCCGAGAATGTCTGTAAACCAGAGGCGAATGAACTTGACTCCCTCTTCCTTTACCACCCTCAATACATCTTTTCCGGTCATAATTCCTCCCTTTTAAATTTTAGAAAATGGGGTCAGTTTAACTCTTTTAATAAATCAAAAATAGAGCTGACCCCATTTTCTTTTAGAAGTGGATTCTAGCCTCCATAGTCGTTCTTTTAGTCGGCTTGCCGTTAGCATCGAAAGTCTGCTTGTAGATAATGAACAAAGCGAGATGAACATCAACATGGTATCCCGCTTCCGCAGTAAGTATAGTATTGGGTCCTTTGACCTTAATCAAATCTTCCCAGGTGTCGGCATTCCTTTTATCATAAGAGAATAAAAGGCTAAACTTATTCATCAATAGTGAAGGATGAACCATCATCGTAGCCCTGAGGTGGGGATAGATACCCGTAGGGTCGTGATTGTAATTTTCGAATGAGGCTAGGAGAGTAATTCTATTTAGAATATCATAAGCAAGTTCAACATAAGGTCCCATCTTTATCGGCTTTCTCGTTGAGGGAATTCCCGATGCTTTGTCCTCTCTTCTATCAACTTCGTAATATGAATCGAAATAGGAAGCGATGAAGTTGTGTTCAAGTGTCCTGAATTCTAAACGATAACTTATCCCCACCAATATGCCTCCCATAAAACCCAGGGCCCAACCCTTTCCTCCATCAAGAGAACGAGGAGTATTATATTCTGTGTATTTCTTTCCCAGGTTCATCTGGGCAAAATCTATATAGGATAAGATAGAGATAACAGGATGTTCCATTAGGGGAAGGTCCAAATCTACCCCAAAGACTGTAATCTGGTCATCCTCGGTAGACCTCCTGGCGTCGGGGTCCTGATCATTAACGCAGGTGAAGCCCACACCGAACCTGGGAAGAAGGGGAACATAGGAATTATAGAATGGTCTATAATATACCCGGCCTCCGTAAATCTCTGCCCGGACAATATTGTTGAAGAAAGATTCAAAGCCATGAGTGCCCCGATCGAGGTCTAACTCGAACCCAATCTTTTTTATATCTGGATAACGAAGCATATTGGTATAGTGCGCTATTATCAATCCATGGCCCAGTGTCAGGTCTCTAAATCCGCCCACATAAACATAAACTGGGTCATACTTATGACCATAACGCGCATACCAGACTTTCTCTATAGTTCTACTCCAGGTCCAGTCTTCTCTCCTGAGGTGACTATTTTCATCAAA
>Ga0315314_1004354_pt1 | contig 10658 bp, 10 predicted proteins | sample TDP9_MG_FD_203631 | JGI IMG/M metagenome (GOLD analysis project Ga0315314, IMG submission 203631) | Freshwater sediment microbial communities from Lake Towuti, South Sulawesi, Indonesia - TDP9 | ecosystem: Environmental > Aquatic > Freshwater > Lake > Sediment | place: Indonesia: South Sulawesi... | reverse complement strand
CATATATAGGAAAACACCGTTTGGTGTGGGAAGGTTTGTCAAGGCGAGGCTTTTGCAGGGCTGGCTGATAGTGGTACCGGTCGCGGTGGCGGTTACAGCCCTTACAACAGGCATGAGTCCTCAGGTTACGTTCGTTTCTTTATTAACTAACACGTTTTTGGGGACGCTGATTGCTGCAGCGGACGTAGCTTTTGTTCTCGGCCTTTTCCTGTTGATGCCTGTTTTCTCAGAGAAGTCGGTGAGGTTCATGGTGAACATTTTTGTAGTCATTTTTGTTTCTATCGGACTGTTTGCGTTTTCTCTGTTCGGTTTGATGAAGGTGTTTCCAGACCTGGAGGCGGATGTGCGCCTTTTGTATGTCTTATTGTTGCAGACTGCGTTAAGTTGGGTAGTCGGTTTTGTGCTTCTATCTCTTGGGTCGAGAAATCTGAGTAGAATCGAATAGCTTTCAGTGTGCGTGCACAAAAAGGGGGGATGTTGGGTTTCGAGCTGTTTACTTTTACTTAGCTGCGTCCCAGTATGCGTTAAGAAAATCAAGCCAGCCTTCTTTTGCGAACTTCATTAGTTCGTAGAGATTGATGTCTCCAGGTGACTCATAGCCTGCTGGTGTCCAGTATGCGTAGAGCCCCTTGTTGTTTTCGTATGATTCACGGCTTGTTGGGAAATATATCCCTATTCCTAAGCATCCCTTTTTCTCCATCGCCTTTACGTTTCTGCAATAGAGGATTGCGTCATCTAGACTCGCCAGCAAGGTTTCGCTGGACGTCACAACAGCCTTCACCACGGCTGGGTCGATGTCCTTGACTTCTTTTGGATTTAGGCTTTTGTCGTGAATTGTCTGCACGAATGTTGGCAAGTCATCGATTCTCTCCCATCCGTGTTCTGACCAGGGCAGATTTGCATGACCACTCGCGGCTGACACTATCTTTGCATAGCCTTCCATGTCGACCATTATAGCCTCGGTCATTCCCTTGAGGTCTGTAACCACTTTGCCTATTTTGTTGGTTTGTACCACCGAAAGCGTAACTGCTTGCGAGTACGCTGTACCCACATATTCGTAGTAGTAGATGTATTCATCTACAAGCATTTTGGAGAGTTCCAGTGGAGACTGAGTTGGGTTTGCGGCGAGGTTGGCTAGGATCGTGTCGTAAGGAAAGCCGTCCATCGGGTCGTATCCTTCGTTGGCGACGTAGTAATCAATGTCTAATCCTCCAGCGAAGTATTCATAATCAACCTCTATCTCTTGCATGAGGCAGGCGCCGTATATCAGCACGTCGATGTGAAAGCCTGTGAGAGCTGTTACCACTTCTTGGTGTGTGAGGAAATCATAAACTTCGGATGGTGTGTGTGCGTCAAACATGCAGCCCTTGAAATCGTCTCCGTGATCCCACATAAGTAGCGCATATTCACTGGAGGGGAATTTGCTTGTGGTGTAGGTTACCCATTCCCTTAAGGTTGCGGGGTCACCCATGTTCGGTTCAATTCCGTTTAGGGCGAAGTCCGTTAGTTCCTTGAGGCCGCCCTGAAGAACCTTGTAGGCGTGTGCTGGTTCATCATAGTTATCCCAGAATATGATGACATTCACATCTTTTGTGGAGCCAACTGCCATCATCTCTTGGACGTCCAACTCAGCCCAATAGCCCAAGTCATTGTCGGAGACCAAGTATATGGCTAGGGTCCACTGGGCAGGTTTTGCAGGAGCAGCCTGGGCAAAGGCGCCGAACAAACTTGATGCTAAGAGGCAGCATAACGCTGAGAGCATAGTTATTTTTTGTATTTTTCTCATTATCGTTCACTCCCTTCTCCCGTCGTTTTTCTCGTATTAGTATTTGTGTTACTTAGTTTTTATAACTTCGGTTCAAATTCGAAAATAGTGTGGTTCAAAAGGCCAGAAACTTGTTGGTGTGGGGGTAGGTTTAAAACTCGTTTTAAACTATTCCCTGGCTGCAACAAACCCAATCAAGAGCGTTTATTCGAATCCTCGTTTTCCAACAAGAGCAGTGTAACTCGCTGGTAGACTTAATGAGTCTGCAATTTTTGAAGATTGCTGAAAGTCATTAATTTTCTGCTTTAATTTTGCTTATATAACGGTGTTGTTGTCTGAATTCCAAAATCAAGATAAACCTTTTATTTGTATCCCCCAGTAAAAAGTGGGGAACCCCTTGTCTTGGTTGATGATTACAATTGATATAGTGTGTTCGTTTGTTGCCATTTTACTGGTGATTTTTAGCCTTTATTCGCTCAAAACATTGCGCATTAAGGGAGTCAGAAAAACCCTTTGGATGCCAGTGCTCGTGGCAAGTGTATTCTTTTTGCTAGGGAATATTTCGAGCGTTCTTGAAAATTTTATGAACATAACTGAGGAGCTGGAAGCATTGCATCATGTTAGTTGGCTTGTCGGACTTGGCATTTTGGCGTATGGCATTTACACTTATTTGCAGATGCTGAAGAAAATTACACACCCATGAGTACCTAACTCACTTATTCAGAATCGAACTTCTTCCAAAATGATAAATGTTGCAACTTTAAAGGGACGAAAAGGGAAGATATGTGTCGATGGATACCATGAGATCGTTAGAGCTATCGTTTTCTATTTTGACTTTGCTCGTGGCTACTTTTACGCTGTACATAGCTCTGCGTCTCACCAAATTCTTCAAGGGTGGCGCCTTCGGGAAAGTATGGAAGTCATTGTACATTGTACCTTTTTTAATGGGGTTAGCAGAAATCAGCAAGCTCTTAGAAGTTACCATGCTCTGGGCACTCGCTCATCTTGCCGCTTGCTTGGCATTTCTCTATAGCTTATACCTTTTCTATCGGACATGGCAAAAAATGGGCAAATAGTTGCTTACCGTAAATTATCATTGAGATTTTCCGCAGATGAATTATAGAACATTAAGCTTGAATCCAGCTTCAATCAAATGCCATGCCAAAAAAGGCAACTTCGATGATTTAAACCGATATCTGAACCATTTTTATGTATTGATGAATCACCTATAGCTCGATTTTTAGAAAACCGAGAATTTAAATGCCAGCCGCGAATTTTGGTGCGGGGGGCGGGATTTGAACCCGCGGAGGCCTGCGCCAGAGGATCTCTCAGCCGTCCAAGCCCTTAAGTCCTCCCCCTTCTCCTAGAGGGACACACCACAGCCCACTACTTAGACCTAGCTCGGGTACCCCCGCCACACCGCCAATACCACTACATCAACCCAAAATAATAAATCCTCTGCTAAACCACGCCCATGCAGGTTTTGTGCTGTTTCGGTACCGAATAATGTTGACCCTATATATAGCCCCCCTCCCCCTACCTCAGAGAACAGAGAGAACATCAACTCTTTTATCCCATAAACCCCTAAGAATAGGACCGAGCACAAAATGATAAAAGTCGGGTGCTGCGGTTACCCAACATCCACAAAGAAATACCAAGAAAACTTCAACCTCGTAGAACTAAACACAACCTTCTACAGATACCCCAAACCAACAACCATAGCCAAGTGGAGAGAAGAAGCCCCCAAAAACTTCGAATTTACAGTTAAGGCTCACCAAGACATCACCCACAAACACAAATTCAAGGCAGAACAGAGCATAGATGCCTTTAACCAAATGAAAGAAATATGCAAGACTCTGAAAGCACGAATACTGCTATTCCAAACACCCGCGTCGTTTACGCCAGACAAACTGGAAGACGCCCACAACTTCTTCAAAAAAATCAACCGCGAAAACCTAACCATAGCATGGGAAACACGCGGACCAAAATGGGAAAACCCAACCACACGAGAAAAACTAGCCAAAACCTTAGAAGAGCTAAAGGTAACCCATGTCACAGACCCCTTCAAAACAATGCCAACCCACACAAACAACACAGCATACTTCAGACTCCACGGACTCGCACAAAGAATGTACTACTACCAATACACAGATGAGGAGCTGAAGAAACTGCACAGCCTCATAGGGCTATTAGACGCTGAAGAAAAGGAAGTCTACGTGCTCTTCAACAACCTATCCATGCTCGACGACAGCCTACGATTGAAACACTACCTCAAAACCAACCGCTTCCCAAGCCTCACAGGAGCAGTTGGACCCGAATCCGTGAAGCGCATCATAGAAAAAACTAAGTATCCAGCAACCAAAAGCCTGCTTTTGAAGAGGGTAGGCTGGAAACTAGTAGAGACAGAAGAAAACAAGCAAGTCAGACTTCACGAGCTGCTAGAGAACATGCCTTCCAAGAAATACGAAAATGTGGAAGAGGTGCTGCAGGAGATAAGGCTCTGAAACGCCACAGAGTCAAACGCCCACCAATCCCGAGAACGCAGTGGCAGCCGCCGTAAAAGTCTCCTTCACTTCCCGTTCAGAAGCAACTCCAACAGCAACAAGGTCTAAACACCCCATCTGAACCACGTAGGTCAAGGCTTCCTGCGGAGGGAGATAACCCGCCGCCAAAACCTTCTTCCCAATAACCGGCTTACCAAGCCGTCTAATCGCCTCAGCAACCTTTCTAGGATCAGCGTCCATAAACATACCCAGCTTATTAAAAGGAAGCATAAGAAGGTCAACATCCAGACCAGTTTCAAGGAGCCAGTTTAACGTTGAAAAAGGCCTGTGCGTGGCTAAACCAGCAAGGCAACCAGCCGCATGAACCCTGTTAAGCAACTCTGAAATCCTCCGTGAGTCTCTGCTGTCCGTGAGTGCCCCATGCAGAAGCATAGCCATCGTATTGAACCCTTGGAAACTACGAATGTCGCTTAGAGGGTCGTCGGGCCCTATCGTGCCCACCACGGTCAACCTATCCTTCACCTCCCTCTCCACAGCCTTCAACGCACCAAAAATTGGGGGAAAGGGAAGGACTTGAACCCCCGTGACTCCAAGGTCCACCGCCTTGAAAATCATTTCCACAATATTTTGAGGGTTCATATAAAAATGAGAGTAGTAAAAGGCAGCTCTGCTTCCAAACTGACCAGATCCGATGAAAGGAGACGTCCCGAGGAGAACCCTCGGAATCCTAGCTTTCCCTATCTGGAGCTGAAGCTGCGAGATCATCTGTCTAGGCGCAAGTCTGGGACGGAGAAGCAAAAGGGCAACCTACCCGTGTTTTTCGAGTTCAAGCCTCAACAGTCGGAAGTCGCCTTCAAGACCACCTCTATACTTGGCGCTGTAAAGGGCGGCTGCCGGATGATACATGGGGATGACAGACACCCTCAAACCAAGAACATCTGCCCTATACACTTTTCCGCGAAGCTCTGTGATGCCCTCAGCATCTTTGAAGCCCGCCTTCGAGAGGATATAGGAAGTGGAGTGCCTGCCAAGGGGCACAATTAACCTCGGCTCAATAATCTGAATCTGTCGGTCTAAAAAAGGTGTACACGCCTCCACCTCGACGGGAAAGGGGTCACGGTTTTCCGGAGGCCTACACTTTAGGATGTTGCCGATGTAGACTTCGCCTCGGGACAGGCCTATCCCTAACAACATCTCATCAAGGAGCTTTCCCGCCGCACCAACGAAAGGCCGCCCCTTCACGTCTTCCCAATAACCCGGTGCTTCGCCGACGAAGATAACGACGGCGTGGGGGTTTCCCTCACCTGCAACTGCATTCTTCCGAGTTTTCCACAGACCGCATTTGCGGCAAGCCTTAACCTCGGCCTCGATGGTCTTCAGATGGTCTTGTTTAGACATCGTCTTGGGCGCTCACGCGTTCGACAATCCTCACTCACACATGATCTTTAATAAACTTTAGTTGCTGGAAATGGAAACGTATAAGAGAGCGAATTATAACAGTGTTATGGAAACTAAACTCAAAGGAACATCATGATCGAAGAAGCCTCACGTTCAAGGGGAAGGAATTGCCACACAGTTACCATGAGCTCTACAACCTGATGCCGAAGCTAGACTGCGGATTGTGCGGCAACCCATCGTGCCGAACCATGGCGAGAAAGATCGCCACAGGAGACGCAAAACCAGAACAGTGCGTTAACTTGTCAACGCGGCCAGAGTACGAGAAAAACCTTCAAGATATCAGACAGCTTCTGCGAGAAGGAGTGGAGATCAGAGCGAAAGGAACCATTGTTATCGAGGAGACAGGCGTCACCTACATCCACCCCTGCATCTCCGAGGCTGGTAAGGTAACTGCAGAGGCGAGGCTGACCTCAGGTCCAGAGGGAGCCGTCGACTTGAAATATGGGTTCTATGATCCCATACAGCTCTGCATGATGCTGAACATGGCGGGCTTTTTCCAAGATGTGCGATGTTCAACCAGCCTAGGAATAGGCAGAGTCACAGTGGACGACAAAACAGTCTTGATATACAAGGATGGGAGAATCAACGTAAGACGAGCCAAAGACAGAGAAGATGCGGTTAAAACCATACGCTTGGTCTCCCGCAGTCTCTGGGGAGCCATCATCTGCTCCTGCTGCGGCAACGCTGGCGTAGACTGCGCCTCAGGAGGGTGCGAAGACTGCGTGACCCGCGTTTGCCCTGTCATAGGCGGCGGTCCCCCGGACCCAACCATGACTAGCCGCGGTCCGATTCAACAGACCACGGCGTCCACCATATTCGACCGGGTGAAAGCCTTAGAAACGAAAGGATACTTTGAGGACGGAGTGAAGCACCTAGATGAAGCCTTTGAAATCTTTGGGGAGACAAGCATCAAGTTTCTGAAGGAGCACGTTATTGACAAGGCGGCGCTGAAATCAGTAGAGGAGAAGATCGTCCAAGTAAACAGGTTGGCAATCAAGTTTGTCGTGGAGACTTCAAGCATTTACGACGCCGCCATAGGCTTGATTCTGAGCGGCGTGGCGATGGACCTGACAAGGATGGTGAACGGGCTGGAAATCATAATGTCATCGAAGGAAGCCTTGTCTCCCAAGCTCAAAGAATTCTTTTCTGAGGCAGTTAGCATAGCAACCGAAGCATACCACGATTTCAGAGTGGCGGATTTTGAGAAGGCTAAACGCATCGCTGAGTGGTACGCCGAGTTTCGGAAGCGGTGGACAGAGGCGTTCAGAACGATGTCGGAGAAGGAAGTGCTGGCGGCAATTGAAAAGATATCGGTGAACGGGTTCTACATATCCCGCCTTCTGGTGAAGCCTCTGCCCACGTGAGTTAGAAAACTTTCTCACCTAGCTATTGTTTTTGCAATCTCCTCGACGGTGGACACGAGCTTTTCAATCTCCTCCTTCGTGTTGTAGAGGTAGACAGAAGCTCTGACGCTTCCAGCCTTGCGAATGATGTTTTTCGTTAGGGGGAGGGCGCAGTGATGGCCTGAGCGCACCATAATGTTTGCTGAGACATCAAGCGCCAGAGCCACATCGTGGGGGTTCAAGTCGCCCACGTTAAATGACATGATGCCTATCTTAAATTCTGGTTCTGGGCCATAAACCTCGACTTTGGGGAGACCCGTAAGTCCATCGTACATTTGCTTTGTTAGCTTCTTCTCGTGGCGCTCAATGTTTTCCATTCCAATCTTTCTAAGATAGTCAACTGCCGCCCCCAGTCCTATGGCTTCGGCAATGCCTGGAGTTCCAGCCTCAAACTTCATGGGACTCTTCTCCAGCGTGTAGTAGTCCACATCCACATCCACAATGGTTCCTCCGCCGATGCATAGGGGTTTAATCTTGTCGGTGAGTTCTTCTCGAATGTACAAGACGCCGGACCCTGTTGGACCGCACATCTTGTGACCGCTGAAGGCGAGAAAGTCGCATCCCATCTTCTGAACGTCTAACTTCATATGTGGGACTGACTGGGCGCCGTCGACTAGGACGTAGGCTCCGTGCTCATGCGCAATCTCGATGATTTCTTCGACGGGTTCGACCACTCCTAAGACGTTTGAAGCGTGAGTTATAGTCACTAGCTTTGTTTTGTCGTCTATCACCTTCTCGAAGTCAGCTGGGTTTAGGAGCCCCCGCACAATCGGTTCCTTGGGCCTAACAACTTCTAAATTCGTGCCATGTTCGTTCTTTAGGCGGATCCAAACGATGAAGTTGGAGTGATGTTCAATCAGAGAAGTGACAATCTTGTCTCCCTTTTTCCAGTCTAAGCCGTTCGCGATCAAGTTGATTCCTGCAGTGGCGTTTCGAGTCAAGACTATTTCCAACTCGGATTTTGCGTTGATGAAATCTGCAACTTTGGCGTGGGCCCTTTCGTATTCCTCGCTCGCCTTTTGAGACAGTCGGTGGATTCCTCTCTCCACGTTGGCTCGGTAATGATGGTAAAACTCCAGCATCTTTTGAAGCACAGGCTCTGGGGTGAGGCTGGTCGCGGAGTTGTCCAGATAAATCACTCCCGTTTCCAATATGGGAAAATCCTTTCTCACATCCTGCAAGTTAAGCAAAGCGTGTCCTCCCGAAATTCAGATGTTTTCACGAACCAAACCAAACTTTATAACACAGTTATAATTCCTCGCAATTATACATTTCTATCCAAAGTCCATAGACCAGCACCCACATTTATCATTAGCAATAAATTTTATCGGACACAAACGTGACATATAGCTCCCAGGTGAGGTTGATGGTCAATTTCGAACACACCTACAGGGGCGTCAAGGTCAAGGTCACGACCAGCGACATCACAAGGCTGGAGGTGGACGCCATCGTGAATCCAGCAAACAGCCAACTGATCATGGGAGGCGGAGTCGCTGGAGCCATCAGGAAAGTTGGAGGAAAAGAAATCGAGAACGAAGCGGTCAAGAAGGCTCCTATTCCAGTTGGAAAGGCCGTAGCGACAGGAGCAGGAAAACTAAAGGCAAAATACGTGATTCACGCACCCACCATGGAAAGACCTGCCATGCTCATTGACGCGAAGAACATAAATTCAGCGATGAAAGGCGCGCTTGAGTGCGCTGAAAGACTGAAAATCCGAAGCGTAGCCTTCCCTGGAATGGGCACCGGTGTCGGAGGCATCCATACCGAGAAGGCAGCCACCATAATGGTGAGAGAGGTAAAAGCGCACATTGACAAGGGCACGCTTCTGAAAGAAATAGTTTTTGTCGGATTCAGAGATGAGTTGACCCGCACTTTTGAGGGAGCTGCCGGCGAAATTATCAGAAAACCGCCATGACTTCGGTATCTCAGCGTAGTTTTGTCGGACAGAACGGGTGGTCTAGACCGTAACTCTCAAGAATTTGTCGGCATTTCTTAGTGAAGCGGCTTTGATTCCGACAGTCTTAAATAGTTGTTCTACATCCCTATCGCATAGAGAGTGATATCGTGTCGGAATACAACGGCACAAAACCGAAGACCAAAGAGGAACTCATCAGACTGCTGACGGATGCGAAGGAGAAAGATCGACAGATGCGGGTGGCTATGAAACGCAAGTCGACAAAACCGACGGTTTCTGGCACGGCGAAGATAATGAAGGTGCATCGCGATACACTCTATGAGTGGATGAGGGAGTTTGGAGTTGAGTTCAAAGATGTTGGTAGGAGAGAACTGATGCCTGTGGACATTGTGGAAAAGCCCCAAAAGTTCACATATCTGATAGGTGAGGCGTTCATGGGTGAAGGATTCGAAGTTGCACATATGGACTTGATAATTGGTGACAAGGACGGCCCGGTGGGCGAGGCTTTTGCTAACGGTCTATCCAACCTTTCGGCGGGTCACACACCGCTTCTCGCTGTCATTAGACCAAACCTTCCACCTAAGCCCCACACCCTCTTGGTTCCCAAGGTTACCGTGAAGGACCTTGATCAGGCTGGAAAAATATTTGGTCCTGCTCAGGCTGGGGTGGCCAAGGCGGTGGCTGATGCTGTGGAAGAGGGCACCATACCGCAGGATAAAGTTGAGGACTGGGTGATCATAGCCAGTGTGTTCGTGCATCCGGAGGCAAAGGACTATCGAAGAATTTACCACTACAATTATGGAGCCACCAAGTTGGCTCTGAAAAGGGCTCTATCCAAGTATCCATCGCTGGAGAAGATCATGTACGACAAAGACAGAGCCAAACATCCCGTAATGGGATTCAGGGTACCGCGGTTGTGGAGGCCTCCATACCTGCAAATAGCCTTCGACATTCCAAGCATAGAGATGACGAAGAAAATCATAAGCGAACTGCCGGAAAGCGACAGGATCATTCTAGAAGTCGGCACGCCCCTGCTCAAGAAATATGGAACGAAGGTGATTCGTGATCTAAGGGAGATGGCCAAGGAAGTATTTATGGTAGCTGATTTAAAAACGTTGGATGTCGGAAAGGTAGAGGTTGACTTGGCGTTTGATGAGACAGCGGATGCAGTGGTGGCTTCGGGCTTGGCAGCCGAAGACACACTCGACAAATTCATCTACGAGGCGCAGAGGCTAGGAATCTACGCGGTGGTGGACATGATGAACGTGGAAAATCCTGTTCAGAAACTTCAGTCAATAGAAACATTTCCCGACATCGTTATTCTGCATCGTGCCATCGACGTGGAGAGGAGAACCGGAAAAACTCGCTGGGACCTCATCAAAGAACTTCGGGAAAGCTTTAGGGACAAGAGATTTCTGGTGGCTGTTGCAGGCGGGATAACCCCTGAAACCGCGCCAGAAGCTTTGGCGCAGGGGGCAGACATTATTATTGTTGGTAGGTACATAACGCAGTCTAAGGATGTCGAGCGCTCGGTTAGGGAGTTCTTGGAGTGCACCGCGGAGATGAGGGTAGACATAGACCTGTTCAGGGTACATGTGGAATAGCCTCTCCCT
>Ga0315314_1004353_pt1 | contig 10658 bp, 11 predicted proteins | sample TDP9_MG_FD_203631 | JGI IMG/M metagenome (GOLD analysis project Ga0315314, IMG submission 203631) | Freshwater sediment microbial communities from Lake Towuti, South Sulawesi, Indonesia - TDP9 | ecosystem: Environmental > Aquatic > Freshwater > Lake > Sediment | place: Indonesia: South Sulawesi... | reverse complement strand
CTACCATCCCGTTGCTCTGGGGCGACTTGCCCGACACGCAGACCCGACCGCCTGGAAAATAACCCGTCAGCGGTCCAGTCAAAATAGTGAGCACGTTTTCTGGCGCAAACGGGTCTATAGTCTCCCACACTTTCCCAAGGCGATTCCAGAGAATTCTGGCGGCGAGACCGCGTCCCCCAATGTAGCTTCGTAGGACACTCTCGTCGAACGTTGTTTCTCGTATCTTCTCGGTGGAGAGGTCTATGTCCAAGAATTTGCCCGTGTACCCGCGCATTTTTAGACGTATTCCTCCCCAGCTTCGCCGTATAGGCCTGTTACCAGCTCGCGAGTTATTTCTTCTGGCTTGCGCGCGTGCACCTTGAAAATCTGCCAGGAGCTTCGTGTCGCCTTTTGCAGCGCGTCCCAGTTTCCCTCTTGACACACCTTTACGCACTGAGGCTTTCCGTCGCAGAGGTCGCAGATTAGAATGGTCTTCTTAGCTGGATGAAGGTGTGGAACTCTTCCAGGGCAGGCTTCGATACAGGCGCCGCAGGCGTTGCAGTTTTCTTCGTTTACAAGAACAGCGCCCGTCTTTTGGCTTATGAACAGAGCGCCCGTCGAGCAGGCGTTGACGCATGGGTAGTCTTCGCACTGTACACAGAGGTGTGGAACCTCTGCGCCTGGGACAAGCATGAAGACGCGGATTCTTGAGGCTTCGGGCCATATCTTTTTCTCGTGGAGGAGGGAGCAGGCGATTTCGCATTTTCTGCATCCGCTGCACTTTGGATAGTCTCGGGCAATCCATATTCGTTTTGGAGAACCCATCTGTGCTCTTCACTCTCGAGCGTGAGAAAGTTAATCCAACCTCGCCGCACTTTATTAGGATTGTCATTTTTGCTGAAAAACTGAACAGAGACTCCGTTGTGCTTAAGTATGGGCTAAGAGAACATGATACGAAGTTAGCTGGAGGTGCACGACGCTCGACAAGATTATCGTCACAACGGCCCTCATCTACGCTAATGGGGAAATCCATCTAGGACACGTCACGTCAACGTATCTTCCAGCCGACATATTCGTCAGATTCTGCAGGCTCAGGGGACACGACGTCATACACGTGGGCTCCACAGACGACTTCGGCACTCCGATACTAATCGAATCTGAGAGACAGGGAAAAAGCCCTGAAGAATACGTGGAACACTGGAACCAAGTCGACAGAAAAGACTTCGCAGACCTGGGAATATCCTTTGACATATTCTACAAGACAAGCTCAAGAGAAAACATCGTGTTGACTCAGCAGTTTTTTAGGACGCTGTACGAGAAGGGTTACATCTACAAGAAACCCGTGCTGCAGCCCTACTGCGAAAACGACAAGAAGTTCTTGCCCGACCGTTACGTGAAGGGCACGTGTCCTTTCTGTGGCGCCACCGACCAGTACTCAGACAGCTGCGAGAGATGCGGCAGAACCTTTCAGCAGGGTGAAATCCTTGACCCACACTGTGCTATCTGCGGGTCAAAGCCTGTTAGCAGAGAGAGCGAGCACTACTTCTTCAAGTTGACGCAGTTTTCAGACGCTCTGAAGCAGTGGCTGGAGGAAAACAGGAACCTGCAGCCTGACGTGAGGAACTATGTCCTCAACTGGATTAAGGAGGGGTTGCTCGATTGGGACATAACACGCGACATAAGCTGGGGCGTGCCCATCCCCTTAAAGGAGGCTAAAGGCAAGGTGCTCTACGGCTGGTTCGACAACCACCTGGGATACATTTCCACAGCACAAAAATACTTTGAAGAGAGAGGGGTCGACGGCAAAAAGGCTTGGAACGCCTCGAAAATCTATCATTTCATTGGAAAAGACATAGTGTACCACCACTACCTGTTTTTGCCCGCTATGAGGCTGGGTGAGGAAGAGTACAGGCTTCCAGACTACATTCCCACGAGGGGTCATCTGCTCCTCGAAGAGCAGAAATTCTCCAAGAGCCGAGGCTGGTATGTTAGCCTCAGAGATTTCCTAGGCAGGTTTCCCGTCGACTACCTGCGTTATTACTTGGCGTCAATCACGCCCTACACTCAAGCCGACGTAAACTTCGACTGGGTTGACTTCCAGAAGAGGATAAACAACGAGTTAATCGCCAATGTAGGCAACTTCATCCATCGAACCCTAACGTTCATCTGGACCAAGCACGGGGGAGAGGTGCCGAAGCCTCAGAAGAACTACGACGCGCTAGACAATGAATTCGTGGCGAAAATAAGCAGTGTAGCTGAAGACGTGGGTGAAGAGGTTGAGAGAAACGAGTTGTCCAAGGGACTCCGAAAGATAGTGGAGTTCTCAGCCTTCTGCAACCAGTATTTTCAGAAGAAGCAGCCATGGGTTGAAGCGGATAAAGCGAAAACAACGCTTCATCTGTGCGTCAACGCGGTCCGAAGCCTAGCCATTCTGCTCGAGCCGTACACGCCCTTCTCAGCCGAAAAACTCTGGCAGCAACTCAACTTAGAAGGCTCGGTGCACGAACAAGACTGGAACTCAGCCTCACAGCTCAAGATTAAGAGCGGACACAAAATCGCTCAGCCCACAGTGCTGTTTCAAAAAATTCCGAATGCTGACATAGAGAAGGAAAGAGAAAAACTTCACAAACCAACCACTCAGACTTGACCCCTGCACAAAACAAATAAGGCATTACCTCTCTCCCACATGTGAACTCAATGGGAAGTTGACAACATGCCCGAAAAAATAGTGTCATTCGAAGAATTCTCAAAAATGGACCTTCGCGTCGGCAAGATAACCAAAGCAGAAAGTGTTGCTGGCTCAAAAAACCTCATCAAAATGTACATAGACGTGGGAGACGGTGAGACTCGGCAGGCTGTGGCTGGAATCGCTCAGCATTACTCACCAAAGGAACTTGAAGGAAGATCGGTTGCGGTCATCGTTAACCTGCAGCCTAAACGCATGTTCGGAATCGAGTCAAACGTCATGATACTCGCAGCCGAAGACGAAAAAACCGTTTCTGTACTCCAGCCCGACCGCGCAGTTAAAGTTGGAAGCAAAATAAGATGAGTTGACGAGTGAAACACAGCTTGCCCCTGAAAATCGACCTGCACACCCACACTTGTTATTCTGAAGACGCCACAACAACCCTCGAAGAGCTGACATATCACGCAAAGAACAGGGGACTGGACGGAGTCGTCGTGACCGACCACGACACAGTGGAAGGAGCACTCAGGCTGACAAGACAAAAACCAAAGAGCTTAACCATAATCCCTGGTATCGAAGTCAGCACACTGCATGGACATGTGCTGGCACTTGGCATCACACAGCCCGTAACGCCGAAGATGAACATCGTGGAAACGGTGGAGAGAATACATCAATTGGGCGGAATAGCAGTCATAGCACACCCGTCGGTAGTCCTAAAAACCAGGATGGGACACAGCCTCTCTTCCACCTCGGGCCTAGACGCCGTAGAGGTCATAAACTCTTCAGCCTTCCCCTTTTTTCTCTCAACCCGCTTAAGCCGCAGACTTGCCCAGCGCCTAGGGCTTCCACAAACCGCAGGCAGCGACGCCCACCATCCAAGAGAGGTTGGAAACGCCTACACGATAATCGACGCCGACTCAAACCAGGACGACATAATCGAAACCGTGAGAAAGGGTAAGACAGTTCCCTTTGGAAAACCAACATCGTGGAGGCTGAAGCTGCAGAGAGGAGCCTTCAACGTAAAAAGAAAACTGGGAGGACGCTGGAGACGCTAGTCCTCGAGGCTCTCGATCTGGTCTAAGCCCAAATCGACTGGCAGTGTTTTCTCTGGCTCAGAAAACGAAGATTCAATGTCGTATAGCTTCGGCATATCCTCTACCAGCCTGCTTAATGTGTATGGAGAGTCGGCTCCCGTCACAACGAGCGTAACCTTCAACAGCCCTTCAGCATGGCTGTCAACGCGAGCGCCAGAGACCACAGAAACGTCTTCTCCAACTGTTTCCCTGACGATTTCTCCAACTCTGTTGACTTCCTCAACCGTCAGATTGGGGTCGCCGCTGACTTGAACGAGGGCTCCTTTGGCGCTGGAATAGTCAACGTTGAGGAGGGGAGTTTTCAAGGCGTTTTGAACCGCTTCTTCAGCCCTGTTGGGTGCAGACGATTCGCCGACCCCGACAACCGCTACTCCACCATTCTTGACGACGGTTTTGAAGGCTGAGAGGTCCAGACTAATCAGGCTTGGCATGGATATGGTTTCTACTATGCCCTTTATCATATTGGCCAACACTTGGTCAGCCACCTTAAAGACTTCGCTTGCGGGAAGCCTAGGAAACAGTTCCGTGAGCTTGTTGTTGTCGATAACCACCAACGTGTCGCACACGCTCTGCAGCTCATTCAACATCCGTGCTGCAGGTTCAACCCGATCCTTTTCATTCTTCAAGGGTGTTGTGACCACTCCAACGACAACCGCGCCCTTTCGTCGAGCAATCTCTGCGATAACAGGGGCTGCTCCAGTTCCTGTGCCACCACCTATGCCAAGGGTTAAGAAAACAACGTCGACGTTTTCCAGCAGTTTTTCAATGTCAAACCTCGAACCCTCTGCCGCCGCCCTTCCGATGCTTGGGTTGCCGTTTGCGCTCAGGCCGCGGGTCGTCTTTTCACCGATGAGAACTCTGCGAGACGTGTCTATGCAGTTTAGGTCGCGGAGGTCGGTGTTGACAGCAACACACTCAGCACCCTCGAGATGGTCTTCGAGAAGTTTCTTGATTGTGTGGTTTCCTGCACCGCCGATTCCTACGACCATTATGCGGCACTGTGGCTTCTTTGCATTGGCTTTGCGCCGCTTAACCACCAGATTTTTTCCTCCAGACTTCAGCGCTCAAGAGGTCTCTAACCGCCACGCGAATAGCCTCGGCACGGTTTGGATAGTAGCGCCCGTCGACCAAGCTGTCCAAAGCTTTTATATACGGTTCGGGAAGATACAGGGTAATCAGCTTCACCCAAACACCTCCAACAATTCTCCTCAAGGCAAAGCACAGAACAGACAACACGCATTATATCTTCTTATATCATGATTAAAATATGATTCAAATATGCAAAGCCTTTTTCCTTTTAAAACTTGCGATAACTGCAGCGGATGCCGTTGCTTTTTTGTGTTTATTTGACGACTTGGAGAACGCTTATGTTTTTGTTGACTGATTAAACGTTTAGGATAGTGCCGAAAAGTGCGGTTGCCCTGCCTCTGGTGGACCCGACCTCTATGAGCGAGAAGAGAGGACACTGCAGGGTTTTTGTGGAGAGTTTCGGTTGTTCCTCCAGCTTGGCTGACGGCGAATTCATGGCGGGCTGTCTGTTGAAGGCTGGCTTCGAGGCGACGAAGAACCCACTGGAGGCAGATGTTTTAGTCTACAACACGTGCGCGGTGAAGACACCAACTGAGAACCGTATGATCGAGGTTTTAAAGAGAGCCCGAGCACTGAAGGACAAGAGGCTTATAGTCACCGGTTGCCTCTCCCGGATCAATCTTGAACGGTTGAGGTCAGAGGTAGATTTCGACGGCGTGCTGGGTCCAAGCTGCGGCTCAACCATAGTCGAGGCTGTGAAAAGAGTTCTAGATCAAGAACGAATCGAGTGGTTGAACAGAAACGCAGAAACAAAGCCTTGTCTAGACCTGCCAAGGCTACCAGCGAATCCATTTGTAAGCATTGTTCCAGTAGCCCATGGATGTTTAGGTTCATGCAGCTACTGCTGCGTTGTTTTCGCCCGAGGTCGCCTGCGCAGTTGCAGCCCGAAAGAGGTTGTTGCACGGATTAGGCGCGATTTAGATTCGGGCGTCAAAGAGGTCTGGTTGACTGGACAGGACATGGCTTGTTATGGAAGGGACATCGGCGTCGATCTTGCGGACTTGTTGAATAATGTTTGTGAGGTTGAAGGCGAGTTTCTCATCCGGGTCGGTATGATGACGCCCAACCTTGTCCTCGACATGCTTCAGGAGTTGGTGGAGGCTTTTAGAAACGATCGTGTTTTCAAGTTTCTGCATCTGCCTGTGCAGAGCGGAGACGATGAGGTGCTGAAGCGCATGAACCGCCTTTATTCGATGGAGGATTTCAAACGAATCGTTGAGGCGTTCAGGAAGGCTATTCCCAGCATCACTTTAGCCACCGACGTTATCTGCGGTTTTCCTGGTGAAGGCGCTGAGGCTTTTGAACGGACTCTGCGGTTGATAGAGGAGGTTAAACCCGACGTTGTCAACGTTTCAAAGTTCTTTCCAAGACCCAAAACGTTGGCAGAGAAAATGGCCCCAAAGGTTTCTCCTCTTGAAGTGAAAGAGAGGAGCAAGAGAATGACTAATCTTGCTTGGAAGATTTCTTCAGAAAAGAATAGGTCTTGGAAGAATTGGGAGGGACGAGTTCTGGTCGATGAGGTTGGGAAGAAGCCTAACTCTTTCATTGCCAGGAATTTCGCTTACAGGCCAGTAGTTGTCAAGGCTGAGAACAGGTCGATACTCGGAAGTTTCCTAAATGTTTGTGTGACCAAGACTTTTCAAACATATCTAGAAGGGGAGATTATTTGCTGACTGAACGTGTGGATTCACTAATTCTGTAATCTGCTTCTGCTCTTCCTTTTAGGTTCCAGTTGTCTGTGGAGTATTTTTCTTCTCTGAGCCTTATTGCTAGCCTTTGCTCAAAAGCGGTTAGGCTTTGTTCTTCAAGCTCTACCTCGAGGGCTTTCTGAAACCCTTGAACCAGAGCGTCGTGAGCTTCAGGCACGTCTACCTCTTGGTTCAGTTCCTCCTTGATTGATGTGAGTTTCTCTCTTGCGACGCAGACCACATCGTCGACGGTCTTCGCCCACGGAACTCGAAGGAAAGTGAACATCTTTTCCAAGTCAGTGTCCAAAAGAAAAGTGCCATGCTGTAGTAAGACGCCTCCTCTGTGGAATTGGGCGCTTCCAGAAACCTTCTTTCCGTTCACGGCTATGTTTGGGCAGTTTTTGGGGTCACCTGGATTAAAGTTGGCGTTGACTCCGAGTATTCTTGCGGCTTCTATGAGCCCCTCGCATATTGTGTTGTAGGCGTGGACCACGTCTGAGGTTCCGAAGTCGTTTTCTCTGGCGATGACGCTGTACGTTATCTCGCCGTGAAAGTCGTGGTACACTGTTCCGCCGCCTGTGATTCTTCTCACGATGTCTACCCCGTTTAGCCTGCAGTTTTCGACCTGAACCTCGTTTGACAAGTCTTGGAAACGTCCAACAGAAACCGCTGATGGCTTCCATAGGTAGAGGCGAAGGGTGTTTGGGACCAAACCCTCAATTCTGGCGGTTGTTATGGCTTCATCTACAGCCATGTTTGTGAACGCGTCGTTCACGTCGAGTTTTAGGAGGCGCCACTTTTTCACTTTGCGTTCACTCACTTCGCCTTAATGGTGTTGACTTTGCCGAGTGTGCTGTACGTCTTCTCTTCGAGATAGAAAATGGGACCAAGATATCTGTATCGCTCTCTTCGTGAACCCTGCAACGCCTTTTCGTCGATGCAGGCAAAGACTATTTCGCCGAGTATCCAGATTTCGTCCCTGTACCTCTTGTCCGAATCGTAAACGCATTCCAGATGCGCCTTGCATTCTTTAACGCTCGGTGGAGCAACCGCGACTGAGGGAGCAAAGGTGAAGCCTAGCTTCTCGAGTTTCATCACGCTGTCGTGTTCTGACTCGCCAGCTTTCCAGACGTTTTCAGCTAGGTCTTCGTTTGGAACGTTAATCACGAACTCTTTGGTTTCGAGAACGTTCCTAGCTGTCTGATGCTTAAGGTTGCATCCAAAGCCTATTATGGCGGGCTTCTGGGCGACCATGGAAATCCAACTCTTGGGCGCCACGTTTGGAACCTTGTTCTTGTTCACTGTGCTGACCAAAACGATGTGCCCGGGGAGGGGAGACGTCTGCCACTTCGCCTTATCCACGCCTAGACAAACCTTCTCCGCCATTTTGAAGACTCCTAGACAATCAAGCATGTTACAAGCTTCAGCCTAATTACTTTTCTAACAACAACAATTTAGCAGAGGCACAACAATATACCATAATTAGGAAGGGCACAATGAGCGCCCAAGTAACATTACCTAAAGAATTGCTAGGAATTATCTTGGAGAGCGCCAGAAGGCTTCACCCAAAGGAAACTATCGTTCTCTTACGCGGCAGGGCAGATAAAAACCTGATAACTGTCTCAGACGTGCTCATTCCGCCGCTCGCAACCTATGGCAAAGGTTTCTCCGGGTTTCCGCAGCACATGTTGCCGATGGATTTCTCCATAATTGGCGCAGCCCACTCTCATCCAAGCGGTAATCTGAGTCCTTCCGTGGAAGACCTGAATCATGCAATGGGCAGAGTGATTCTAATCGCAGCCTATCCTTACCTGAGAGAAGATAATGTAGCAGTATACAACAGAGAGGGAAAGAAACTCATGTTGCGGGTTAAGTGACTGCTCGTTAAATATGTGTTCTAAACTGTAGAAATATAAGAGCCCAAACCGATTTCGACATGGAGAATAGCAATGTATTATTGGAAACGCTCAACGATTGTAGCGGCGGCATCAGTCGGCGGTGGAATCCTCTTTACCTTGCTCTCTGGACTTTACATCGTGAAGCCATTCATTTTGGATGCTGAAATTGCCTACTTTGGATTCCCCATCGCCTGGTTAGAAGCAACTAGAAGCACATGGGTGCCAAAGCCTCCTCTTCTTTGGCACTACTCTTTCTTATGGCATGGCTTCATCATCGACTTCGTCATCTACGGACTGCTGGCTGCAACGGCTACGGGCATATACCTTACACCTTTGCGAAAAATAAAGAAAAGAGCGGTTTGATTTACTTCAGCAAAACAGGTATCGGTTCGACCAGTTCAAGATTTAGGTGCTGGTTGCACTGGAATCGAGGGTGCTGCTTCAGTAGCCTTCTTTCTCGCGAGCATTTTCTCTATCACGGGTCGCAGTTTAGCGTTCTCAGCCATTATCTTCTCTTTTCCAAGAGCGTTCATCTGTGCCGTCATCTCTTTGTTGACCTCTGAGAACTTCACTCCCTCAGCCGCTGAGATGTAGTCGATTCTGAGCCTCTCGGGACTCATGCCCAGCTTCTCCAGCATCCCCTTCAGGGTTGTCATACGCTTGGTCATCCACACGTTGCCTGAGATGTAGTGGCAGTCGTAGGGGAGGTGACAAGCCGCGACCAGCACCATGCCAGCGCCCTTCCTGAACGCTTCCAGCACGAAGTCTCGGTCAACCCTGCCGGAGCACATGACCCTTATGGCTCTCATAGTGGGCGGATACTCGAAACGGCTGGTGCCCGCTAAGTCAGCGCCGGCGTAACTGCACCAGTTGCACAGAAAGCCGAGAACCTTCTCCTCAGGCTTGTCCTCAAGAGCAGCGTGAATCTGATTCATGATCTGAGCGTCTGTGAAGTGCATCTGAGTTATGGCATCGGTTGGACACTCGGCGACACAGGTGCCGCAACCGTGACACATGGCAGGAGTAACCTTCGCAGGCTCCTTCTCAGGCGCCGAAGCAGCCCCGTACGGGCAGACTTTCTCGCAGATGCCACACTTTGTCTTCGTGTTCTGACAAGTGTTGGGGTCGACCACAGCGATTATGGGTTCAATCTTCCACTTGGGCTTGGACAATATTGTGGCTGCTCGAGACGCTGCAGCGCTTCCCTGAGCAACGCTATAGGGAATGTCCTTGGGACCTTGACAAGCGCCTGCCACGAATATTCCGTCGGTGGGCGTGTCAATGGGCTTCAGCTTGGGGTGGCTCTCCATGAAGAAGCCGTCGCTTCCACGTGAGATGCCGAAAACTCTCGCCACTTCGTCTGAGCCCTTCTTAGGAATCGCAGCAGTGCACAGCACTACCAGTTCGCTTTCAACCTCGATGGGTTCGCCAAGGCTCATGTCCTCGGCTCGGATGACGAGGTTCTTTGTTTTCGAGTCTTCGAGAATCTGCGAAGCCTTGCCACGGATGAAGTTGACGCCTAGGTCGCGGGCTCTGCGATAGAACTCCTCGTAGCCCTTGAAGTTTGTCCGCATATCTATGTACATTAAGTAGACTTCTACGTCGTCTCTGTACTTTTCCTTCAACAAGATTGCATTCTTCAGGGCGTACATGCAGCAGAAGCCAGAGCAGTACTCGTACTTGTTGACGTCCCTTGAGCCCACACACTGAATGAAGGTGACGCTGTGAGGCTTCTTACCGTCAGAAGCCCGTATGACCTTGCCACCCGTGGGTCCAGCAGCAAGAATGAGCCTCTCAAACTCGAGAGCGGTAATCACGTTGTCGTACTTGCCATAGCCATACAAGGGGTCGTCTGTGGGCATGTAGATGTCAAACCCTGTTGAGAGGACAATTGCACCCACGTCCAGTTCGATCTCTTCGGGTTCCTGATCAAAGACTATGGCTTGGCGGGCGCCGCATGCGTCGACACACTTGTAGCAGTTGATGCAGTAGTCCTTGTTAATAGTGTAAACAAGCGGAATGGCTTGGTCGAAGGGAACCGATATTGCCTTGCGCACGCCCATGTTCATGTCCCATTCGTTGGGGAATTCGACTGGGCAGACGTCTCGGCACTCGCCGCAGCCTGTGCAGTTTTTGGCTATTACGTGGCGTGGGTTCTTGCGGACTTTGACCTTGAAGTTGCCTACGTAGCCGTCGACTCGGAGAACGTCGGCGTACGATATTA
>Ga0315314_1004352_pt1 | contig 10658 bp, 7 predicted proteins | sample TDP9_MG_FD_203631 | JGI IMG/M metagenome (GOLD analysis project Ga0315314, IMG submission 203631) | Freshwater sediment microbial communities from Lake Towuti, South Sulawesi, Indonesia - TDP9 | ecosystem: Environmental > Aquatic > Freshwater > Lake > Sediment | place: Indonesia: South Sulawesi... | reverse complement strand
TGCCGAACTGCAGATTCGAGCTCAGTCACCGTGAAACCGAAGGCGCCGTCGCCTGAAAGGAGTAAGACGCGTCGCCCTGGATAGGCCAACTTTGCCGCCATTGCTCCCGGGATTCCCCATCCAACCACGGCGCTGGCTCCGCATGTCAGCCACCGACCGGGGTAATGGTCAGCCAAGACCATGTGTGCCCATTGGCCGATGTTTCCGCCGTCGATCAAGAACACGACATCCTCTGTTAGCAACGGGCGGATGGCTTCCACGATATGTAGTCCGCTCATCGGCTTACTTATTGGCGAAGGTCTCTCTACCCAGCGGGCGCGAAACAGGCGCCAACGTTCCCGTGCCTCCTCCAGCCACCCTTTGTGCGGAGGTTCTCCTTGCCGGCGCATCTCTTCAGCCAATTGATCAAGCACTAAAGCCGGACTTGCCAGGAAAGAGATGTCAGGATCGACTCCCTGTCTCAACTCACATTCGTCTCTATCGATGCGAATGATGAGCGCATCTTCTCTAACCTTTGGCTGCATGAGAAATCCGACCCTGTAGTCCACTCTAGCACCCACCAGAAGGATCAGGTCTGCGTCTTCGAGGAGTCGAGGTTCGCCGCTTGCGGCACCTATGACGCCGAGGAAATTTGGGTGAGGCTTCTCAACTGCGCCCCGATCCCATATGGGAGTGACTATGGGAATGGCAGACGCATCGCTGAAACTCATCATAGCCTGTTGTCCCTTTGCGTAGAAGACGCCGCTTCCAGCTATGACGAGAGGGCGTTCTGCACGTTTGATGACTTTGACGGCCTCGATAATCAGATTGCGATCCACTTGCTCGACTAACGCGGTTTCCAGATTACTCTTCCTACCTATGCCGCTGAATGTGCCCACCTCGTCCTCAAGTACGTTGACTGGAATCGTAAGATGGACGGGCCCTGGGCGACCACTTAAGGCCGTGGAGAATGCCTGTCTGACCAGGAAAGCAAGGTCGCTCGTTCGGCTAACCCATTTGGCAAACTTGCACATTGGCGCAGCCAGAGCGACTTGATCGAACTCCTGGAACACGCCACGATCAGCTCCATATCCCGCACTCGCACCTGTGATTAGCAGGAGGGGTGCACCATCAAAGAATGCGTTGGCAACTCCGGTGAGGGCGTTCGAGTGAGCGACTCCGCTGCTTACGGCGCAAACCCCAACTTGGCCGGTGAGCCTGGCGTACGCATCAGCCATGTAGGCAGCTGCCTGCTCATTGTGGGTATCTATCAATCGAATTCCGGCCTTACGGGTTGCCAAGTAGAACGGATTCAAACCGTTCCCACATAGGGTTGGTACCCAAGTCACGCTCTGTCTTCTAAGTTCCGAAGCAAGAAGATCTGCACCAGTTGGTGTCACGGCCTCTTCCTCTCCTGTTCAACTCCACGTGCTCAATTATTTGCCATATCTAGCTTCGAATCTAGCGAAACTATCTGACTAGTTTCAGAAGCATTCCTTGACCTGGGGCCAACCACCAGTCTTCGCCTCCAACGGGCCCGGTACTGCCACTGTAGGGGCTAACCCTGTGTGCGTCATAACTGCCATCAATCTCCACTTCGAAGTGTGTTGAACTCGTGAAGCTTGTGTTTACCATCATGACATAAGGTGTTCCGTCCTCATGCTTAAACTCGCCGATGAGGAAGCTGCTGCCCGTTTGAGAACCAACCCTTTTCAACAAGGTGTCTCCTGGGAGGCGCCTGCAGCCGTATGGAGCTTCTGGCCAGTGATAGACTGCCGTCGACTTTAGCTTCAGGAGGATCGGGGCGAGAGTCCTAATCTGAAGGTTGACGCGTTGCAGGATGCTCCAGAGAGGTGTCCTGCTGCCGAACCAGTCAACTGGCGCGTTACGATAGTTTCCCACGTTTGGGGTATGATATGTGAAGTAGCTGATTCCCTTTGCGCCGTAGGCAAGTGATGTATAAACTTGGAAGCGCATGTCGGCCTCAGAAGGTTCACGATAGTGAAAATGTGGAACCGAGAGGATAATGTGCCAGAAAGGTATGTTGTACTCAATGGAGATTCGACGCATAACTTCCAGATTGTCAAAATACAAGTAGCGGAGCGATCCATCTTCGAAGAGGGAGTAGTCATCGTAGCTCAAGAACGGGGCGTTAAGGGTTTCGACGTATCTTCGAACATAGTTTTCGTACTCATTGGTCTTTGGGTCAAACGCGAAGTTGGGAAGTAGGTTTACGTAGGGAATCTTATCAGGTGTTCTTTCTCGGAGAGCCTTTGCTGCAATGGCCAAGTTTGCGTATTCGCGCACATAGGTCTTGGGGCGCGGCTCATCCGTTAAGAAGTAACCGTACAAAGCTGGGTGATTACCAACCTCATTCGTTAGCGAGTCGATGTTCTCCTCCATCTTCTTCTCGTCAACAGTTCCAGCCCAGTCATAGATAAGCCTCGGGTCGCTGATGATGGCTTCAAGCCCATACTTCCGGCACAGATCCAGCTCCTGAACCTCCGTAAAGCATGTCAGGGTGAGACCACATTCGGCTATTCCCTTAAGCTCTTCCTCAGGCTCTAACCGCTTAGCCAACCAACTGTTATGAGACCAACCCTTCAAAGGGAAAAAACCGCATTCTCTCATATTCCATTCCTCATAGGTAAGAGGCGATGACTTTCATATGTACTTCGGTATTCTTAATCTTATTCACGAGCTTGGGCGAATCTAGGCATAATACTGGCTCAAGATATCTCAAGCCTTAAGGGTCCCGAAAACCAACCTCATGACCGAGTTCATGCAGATTTACTGCTCATATCTGTGGCGCCGACCGTTTCAGGAGGGGGTTGGGAAGTGAGTGAGGAAGCGTTTACAAGCTCTGCTGCCAGTTTTATTGCTTCTTCCAGACTTTTTGGATTCGCGATTCCTTTGCCGGCTATGTCGTGTGCTGTTCCGTGGTCTACCGATGTCCTTATGAATGGAAGTCCCAGCGTGACAGAGACTGTTCCGTAGAAGTCTAAGGTCTTCGCTGCTATATGGCCCTGGTCATGGTACATTGATAGAACGGCGTCGTATCTTCCTTCCATAGCTTGGTGGAATACGGAGTCAGCCGGAACTGGCCCATATACGTTTATGCCCATATTCCTCAGCTCCACAACGGCTGGAGAGATCTCCGCTTCTTCTTCCGTCCCTATTAGGCCTCTGTCGCTAGCGTGGGGGTTTAGAGCAGCTATAGCTATGCGTGGTTCGCCTATTCCGAATTTTCTGAGCGTTTCATCTACTTGGAGGGCTACTCCCATTATTCTCTCTTTCCTTGCAGCTTTTAACGCATCCCTTAGCGGCAGGTGTCTTGTCAGGAAGAAGATTCTAATGCCTCTTACCCAGAACATTGTCATGGGTTCTTGTACACCGCTTAGCGCTGCTATCAGCTCGGTGTGTCCTATGTGGCTACTCCCAGCTAGGCTTATCGCCTTCTTGTTTATTGGAGCTGTCACAATGGCTTGGGCTTCTCTTCCTATGGCGTATTCCACAGCTTTCTCCACGTATTCTATTGAGGCTTTTCCAGCTTCAGCGCCGATCTTGCCTATTTCCAGCTTCTCGGCATCGACGTTTCTGAGGTCTATCACTTCGATTGTGCCCTCTTTTCCGTCCACATCTTGGGGCGATGCTACGGCCTTGAACCTTATGTCCACTTTCAGTTGTTCAGCTGTCTTCTGCAATAGCTTTAGATCTCCTACCAAGACGGGTTTGCACACTTTGTAGATCTCGGGATTCAGCAGAGATTTGACCGAGATCTCTGGGCCTATCCCCGACGGGTCTCCTATGGTTAGTATTATGGTTGGCCGCCTATTGCTTATCATATGTTGTTCGCCCTTTTCCCGATCCTATGTTTACTTGCTTCTTATATGTGATCACGCTTTCCTGCTTTTAACTCGAGACATTTGCGATAGCATACCTAAAGCTATACAGATGAGTATCAATACGAAGTTTTCGTGCTGCAATATATGCCCCAAATCTCAGACGACCGGGAACCTCACTGGTTGATCTAGGATCATCAGTCGAGCCCAAAGCATTTCTTCTCATTCACGCTCTCCTCTTCCCTTATTCCTACCTTTGTGAACGATGTTCTATTACATTTCTGCTTTCCGCTCAGATGTTTGATAGCCTGTGTCACTCGTTACCCAGTATGAAAGTCGCAGTGAACCAATATGTTTCGATATCTCTTCTAGCCTCAGTGGAAAAGATGTGAAATGAAGGTGATTTCCATGAAATGATCTGTATGATGCTAGCTTGGATGACTTATCAATAGGGAAAACCTTCTGAAAGCCTAATAGTTCCTTGAAACCGGAAAACATCAAGAAATATTTCTCAAGGGTGCGATCGCAGTGGCTTTATGTCTGTTTTTCTATAATATGCTTTCATAAGCATTAACTATTTCTGAGAATAAATAGATCGATCGATTCAAAATGAGGACTTGGCTGCGCAACTGGATGAAGAAATGCAGATTTCCGGTTGACGCGCTCCAACTATGGAGGCGTAGGGCCGCCATCCGAGGAATCCCTGATGGAATGGATCGAGAGCCACTGAATGAAATATGTCTTTCGCGCTTTAATGACTCGATGAGCACAGTTTCGTACACGCACATTTCCGGATGGAAAGCCTCAGGGGCATATCGGCTGTTTGTGCGTACGAAGGCCGGGATTAATTGGAACCTAGTTTATAAGAACTCTGTTTACGAACTCAGGGAAATTCCTGCATTGGATGCGCTGCCAATAAGACCTGGGTTTATTGAATACCTAGTATACGGTTGCCCGGAAAGTGCGCTGGCCGAGTACCTCCCCCGCGTCTATCTATGTCGGGAGGTAATTCCGGGAATACGATATGAGTATTTTTTGGAGGATCTATCCTGTGAGCACGTGAGGATGTCATATGATAATCGCTCTCTGCAGATTATTCTTCACGTGGTCGAGCAGCTACCGGTTTTCCATGCAGCGATCGAGCGATGGGCGGATATGGTGGGCCGGCAACGCCTGCCTTCATATGATCAACAGTTTTCCTTGACTCTGCAAAAATACGCAAGAACAAACTTGGAACAGTACTACCGTTGGACATTGGACAGTGTGGTTGCTGACGTGCTTCGGAAGTGGGCACAGATCTGCAAGATACATGGATCTCGGGCATTCCGTGAGCAAGAGAGACTTAGCCCGATTCACGGAGATCTTAATACTACCAATATATGGGTTGGGAAGGGCTCTGGAAGACTGAAGATGGTCGATTGGGAGTGGGCAGGCCTGGGTCTACATCACGCGGACCTTGCAAGCTTACTGTCAACAACATCGCCTGAGATAGAGGAAAGGGTACTCAACGCTTACTCCGGACAAAACACCGAGTTGTTGCCCACCGAACACAACAGCATATACCAATGGTGCAAACTGGAACGTGGGCTCTTGGATGGTTCTTTCATTGCAGCGCAATATATGAGTGGCCCAAGGCCAAAGGCTCGAATGATGGCCTTCGTTCGCAAAGCAATGCATCGAGTTCTTGAAGCTTACAGTAGTATTCTCCATGAGATTGGAGAGGATAAAATTACGGGATTGCGAGTTTGAAGTATGTCCGCGAAAAGGACTCAGATTGCACCCTTAGAAGCTCTTGCATGCAAACTTAAGCTCCTTCTGTTTTTTCCCATGTCAAGCATCACTGGTCCCTCTTCCACATCCTCCTCTGAGAATTCGTGTTCAGCCAACACATCAAACTGGCTGTCATGAACCGTTACTTTACCAAGCTCAAGCGCGGTAACGACGAAGGAGACGGACGATCCCGGATCAGTAAGCGAGATATAGACTGCCAGCAAAAAGCCCTAGAACGGCCGGTGTTCAATCGACGGAAGATATCTAGGAGCTGACCTAAGGCAGTTGGCCCGCAAGGTGACTGGCACGAATTGCATCTGCAGAAGGTATGCAGAACGATGGCAAGACATTCCGTAAATATAAGGAATCTAGAAGGGATGGATTTGAGTTTTCTGCATCCTAAGCATGTCCGTTTCAGATGTCAGAGATGCGCCCTATGTTGTGGAGATACCGAGAATAAGTCTAGGAACATTCTTCTACTCAAGACTGAAGCCGAACATATATCCCAAAAGACCCAAATGGACATTAATGAATTCGTTCAGAAAATCGATGGCTCCAAACCTTACGTTTACGCGATCAAAAAGACTGAGGATGGCAGATGTCTATTCTTGAGAGATAGACTATGCACCATCTACGGAATGAGACCAATCGTCTGTAGATTCTACCCTTTCCAACTCCGAAATATGAGAGGCAACCTATACATTTTCAACTATACGGGTGAATGCCCGGGTACAGGAAAGGGACCTTATCTCAAAAAGATCTTCTACGAAAAGATGTTCAGGGATTTCCTGAAACTGATGAAAGAAGATGCGGAAACTAGAAAAGGTGATTCTGCTTAGTTCAAAGATATCTGATCTCTTCTTCAGCCATTAACCTGAGGGGATCGCCTCGATGACATTGGTTGCTTAAGGTTTCCTTAATCTCTCAGAATCTCTGTCCTCGGTTCCATAACGATTTCCTCATGTTTCTTCTATGGTTTTGCCTTCAGTCTTAGACATGGACATAAGCCCAAACCTAGGTGAAGCATATTTTCTTCAGGATGACAGTTTTCCCCTCAGGAATTGCCTATCTCTGCTAGCCCTGCATACAAGGGCAGAACACACGCAAGGCAATACACATACCAACCTTGCGAAAACAACTTCGCGTGCACATCTGCTCATCTTGGAATCGTGATGTCTTCGCCTGAATTATGGCGTAGTCTTTATTTACTCTGCCTTGTCATTATTGAAGATTCCAACGAGGAAAGGTTGTGCGCAGTAGAGATGGATAGGCATTTCTGGATGGTTTGCGTAACGCATATGTTCGTAGAGGTCTATTTTCTCGTACAGGTAGCTCTCATCCCGGTCTTCATACGTGAATTTCAGTTGAGCCTTTTTGAAGCCTCTTTCGTCGCAACGGTGCCGAGCTTTATTCAGCTTATTACGAATATTCCCACCGGATACTTAGCTGACCGGATCGGTACAAACCACATTCTTTTCATGAGTATGATTGCCGAGGGAGTCTCAGCGCTCGCCATAAGTCAGACCAATAACTTCTGGATGTTGGTGTTAGGGGTATCTGTTATGAGGGCTTCTTCTCCCCTTTACCACATCACAGGGCTGAGCCATATAACTCAGATCGTCAAGCAGGAAAAGATTGCCAGATCAATGGGCTTTCACAACGCTCTTGGAAGTTTCGGTTCAGCTATAGGGCTAATTAGCCTTGCACTCTTCTTGTCAACAACGGGTTGGAGGTGGATCTACATACTCTGGTCTGTCCCAATCGTTATCTGGGGATTCGTCTTGCTGAAGTCTTCGCAACTCAAAATATCTAGGACTGCCAGAGACGAGAAAGGTATGACCCTGAACAGGTCACCTATTGTCTTCTCTTTTGAATTTCTGATCTTTCTTGTAGCTATCGGACTGAGGGAGGTGGGAAACACAGGGACCGCAACGTTCATGACGACATATCTTGTAGAGATAAGAGAGCTCTCTGAGGCAGCAGCCAGCTTGATCTTTGGATTAGGCCCTTTAATGGGCATAGTAGGTTCTCTAGGTGGTGGTTACCTAGGGGAGAAGGTAGGTGCCAAGAAAGCGCTTGATATCGCTATGCTCGGCTGCATTGTTTCGCTCTCAGTCTTAGCGGCATCCGCGCAGTTTCACTTCCTGACCTTTGTCTACCTCGTGTATGCTTTCTTCAGTAATAGCGTGTGGTCGCCGATGAACACTATCGTAGCCGATCTGACTCCCGTAACGGAGAGAGGGTTAAGCTTCAGTGTCTACTTCTTCTCAGAGGGACTTGTAGTTTCCATCACGCCAGCCATTGCTGCCGCGATAATAGGATTGTCAGACGTATGGCATATCTTTCCCTTTAGCATAATCTTTCTGACCACAGGCTTGATTACGCTTCGCCCAGTCTCCAGCCAAGAAAGGACCAAAAGAGAAAGTCATAGATTGGGCTATGAGCGAAACACCTTCACCCAGTAATCCTCCACAATTCCGAGTAGGAGATTTCTCTGCGTAATGATGGGAAGATCATTTTATGTTCATATAAAGGTTTCACCTTTATGCTTCTGGCGTTGTCTTACAAGTCTAGGGTACTTCGTCAAGCTTGCGGGATATTTCGCCTTTTGTTTCTCAGCCAGTGAGCAAAGCGACCATCTACGCAGAATATTGATGACTATTCTACTACTCCATAAATGTCAGAAAAGCGTATTCTTATACCTCTGCCTAGTCTACCATAGTTTAGCACAGCTCAGCTTCTCTCGTCATTCATGTTCTTTGAACAATCGATAAATATGCTAGACCTATAGGTTTCACTGGATCACATCCTGAACATAGAGTGGATTTACTGGTTGATGTCAACGAACAGGGTGTCTTCTTTTAGAAAGAGAAGTGAAATCAAAGGTAAGATGACTAGAATATCTGAGTACTGGAGAGAGAGAAAGAACTAGTAAGCCAATTATACCTAGCGCTCTGGAAAGGTCCAGTCACAGGAGGCTCGTTGTGGATCCGTAGGTGACAATGTTGCCTTCACTCCTGCAGGTGGAAAAAGGTGTAAGGAGAGGAGAATGGAGAAGTCTTCTGGAGAAAGTTGAGAACCAAACTTAGAAACCTGCGCTGGTTGTTTGCGGGAGGACAGAGCATGAGAAGATTGCTAACCAGTCAAGGTAATCATCTCTTTCTACAGCAAAGAGACAATTATGCTAAGGCAAAGTGGTTAATCATCCTGAAATCGACTTACCAAGAAACAAATCACAATATAATGAGCGCCTATATACTTTGTCAATAAGTTTAAACCGTGCGTGTCTTAGCAGGTCAAGCACTTCAAGCATTTTGGACTTGGTGCTGGGAATCACCTCTACAATCACGTAATGAGTTCTCTTAAGTAGATCTGAGGCCCCCTTTATTACCTCCACCTCAAAACCCTCAACATCAATCTTCAACAGATTAACCCATTCATCGCCAAGCAATGGTGGTATTGCCACATCAAGTGGCTTTACCTCAATAGGGCACTTAATTTCTCTAACACCATGACCTTGTTTCAAAGTATAGCCAGAAGGATGCCCCTTCTCACCCTTGTAGAGTTGACGAACCTCTTCCCTGCTTCCAGCAGCAATATTTAGGACATGAGCATTGGTGCACTGATTAAGTTCCAAGTTCAGCTTGAGCACACTATAATTGTCGGGGTCAGGCTCCACAGCAATAACTCTAGCACCGGTTTTACAGGCCCTAACACTGTAGCCACCTACATTAGCGCCGACATCAACAAAAGTGCCCCCTCCGTGAAGAGCATTCGAGAACCACTCATACTCGCGAGGCTCTTGATACTGAGGGAGCAATGGCCCGAATAGTGCATCATCGCTCAATGATGTAGGAGAATTTCTCCTAATAATCCACCTAACGCCATTAAGATCTACTACTAAATAATGATTATGATTGAACTCAACAATGCCATTAGGATACTTACTTAATGTGAAAAGAACCCATAGTGAGTTTAACTCCTCAGTGGCAAAACTGGGGCTGAGGGTTTCAATCATGTTATGGCAGAGCTGACATCTTACTCCGTCATTGCTCACTTGATACCTATCCTTCAACTGAGCTAGTATTCTACTTAGCGAAATAATTCTCTCGACATTATCCTTTGACACCTTGACGAGCAGCCTACCACCACGTAAATCATGCAGTGAGGCACCGGTTTCGCCACCAACAAAGTAGACCCTCAAGATGCCAAGCCAGTTATCACAGACTTGGCATATGCTCCTCAAAGAATATAACTTGGACCTCAGAGACGACCCCAGCTTACACCACTCCATATTCCATATTGTTTAATAATCAACACTCCTAACCCAATACTTACAGAGGGTATTGTCTCGTCTTTATGTATGCCAACTACATCACACTGTTCCCCAGCAAATGTTGTTCTTATCGCTCTTAAACCCACTCCTTAACTTCACGTGTGTGCTGATTGTGCCCCCTCCTCATCTCTCCTCGACAGATGATATACGAGTTACCACATAGAATACCTTTGCCTATCTTATTATTCCGTATCCGATCAGTCTCCATCTTCCAGTTATCTTGCGGCTTAAGGCTACCCGTGACGACTGCTCAGCGCAGACAGGGCGAGTGAGCTTGAGCTCTGCGGCATCTCCCTTGATCGATGTAACTCTTCCCGCTGTGATCGCCGTGCCAACATCCAGCAACAGATTCTCGCCGACATCAACCCGTTTGACCTCCATTAGCTCCTTCGTACCTACAGCCCTGTCGAAGAGGTGAACATCCAAAGACAGATCGAAGTGGGTGGGAGGAAGCATTCCAGGCTTGCCGACTACGTTGCCAGTAAGCCCGTCAGCCTTACTTAAGGAGGGATCTAGTAGTGTTCCAAGACCAACCAAGCCGCCGCAGTAGGCCTCTTTAACAGAGCGTCCGCCGGCTTGAAGGCTAACAACCTCGGTGAAGAGTGTCTCGTAGCCTTGCTTGCCAGTGGGGCTGGCGATGCCGGGCCTAACCTCGATCTCGTCGCCGACCTCAAATGCACCCTGAACGATGGTTCCACCTATGACGCCGCCGACGAGGCTTTCCACGGAGG
>Ga0315314_1004350_pt1 | contig 10660 bp, 11 predicted proteins | sample TDP9_MG_FD_203631 | JGI IMG/M metagenome (GOLD analysis project Ga0315314, IMG submission 203631) | Freshwater sediment microbial communities from Lake Towuti, South Sulawesi, Indonesia - TDP9 | ecosystem: Environmental > Aquatic > Freshwater > Lake > Sediment | place: Indonesia: South Sulawesi... | reverse complement strand
ACTTCGATGTAACGTTTACGAACCGTAGCCCCGTACCGCGCACCAAAACCACGCGTGGAGCCAACCTTCTTCGTTTTAGGCATTTACTCTTTCACCAAGAGCTTGCGGGTGCTTGCGGATTTTTGTTGACCAATCTTCGCGGCGTCGAGTATCTGCTGAACCGTAAAGCTGCCTGTTCCGCCGCCTTTCTGGATGGCGCAGATGTTTCCGTCTTTTTCGAAAGTCATCGTCAACCGTGCATCCATCACCTGCTCTTCTTCGAGCCACGGGTCAACAATCATCTTCCCATCAATCTTCGCAAACGTCACGGGCACTGGATAATTCCGAATAGGCAACGGAATGTAGCCGGGTTTCTTCTTAACCTCGCCGTCTTCAACCTCATACTTGGGCATCTTAGTGTTCATAATCGCCGCTAAAGCAGCCAAAGCAGACGCGTCGATTAGGTTTCCGTCGTGGTTGAGCACGTATACGTCGATGAAGACGATTATGACGTGTTTCCCGGGCACTAGGCATAGTTCCTCAGTCGCGATGGTTTTTGATTCTCTTATTCCTCTGTCAACTATTCGGGCTAGTTCGATAGAGTTCTCGTCAGGCGGTCCAGCCTCGAAGGTCGGAGAAGCCAACGGAACGAGCTCCGCGTTTACGGTGAGCACTCCCTCTTCTGGCGTGTCTGGGAATGGTTCGCCAACATCGACTTTCGTTCCGACGAGTATTTCCGTGTTACCGAGTCTTACTCGTGCTGAGCCTTCTGCTTTTTCGATGACGCCTACTTCGATTTTTATGTCTCTGTAATCGTTTGGTTCGCGTCCGTCCAGCCGTTTTCCGTGTGCGATCAGTTGGGCAATCTGCTTTTGCTTTACTTTCACCATTACTGAGGACATTATTCTTCTGCAGCCTCCTTCAACGCCACGTACTTGGCTTTTAACGCCTCTTTCTGCATCTTATAAATCTGCTTGCACCCGTTCAACGCCATGTTCACGATCTGCTCGAATTCCTCCAAAGTCAAGTTCCCATCCATCTGAAGCAACGTTACAGCGTCGGTCGTTGACATGTACGCAACCGGCACGTCGGCTTCGCCAAGCTTATCCTCCGCATCACACAAGTCCAGCACCAGTTTGCCCTCTACTTTTCCAGCGGCGCAGGCGGCAACCAAATCTTTCATTGGAATACCCGCGTCTGCGAGGGCTAATGATGCGACTGTTATGGCTGCTCCCCGGGTTCCGCCGTCTGCTTGCAGGACCTCGATGAAAAGGTCGATGGACGTTCGCGGGTAGTATTCCAAGAAGACTGCGGGTTCGAGGGATTCTCTGATAACCTTTGAAAGCTCGATTTCTCTCCTTGAGGGCGCTGGCGATTTTCGTTCCTCAACCGAAAACGGCGCCATGTGATAGCGAGTCTGAAGGAGTGCTCTGTCTGGTAACGCCAAATGCTTCGGGTGGGCTTCTCTCGGACCGTAAACTCCGGCTAGTATTTTGCATTTTCCTTGTTCAATGTATGCTGAACCGTCGGCGTTGCTGAGTACGCCTACTTCTAATTTTATGGGTCTTAATTCGTCCAGATTTCTTCCGTCTACTCGTTTTCCTTCTTTATCAATCAGTTTTTCCTTCTCTTGTGCCTTTGCTGGCAACTTCATCACTTCCTTTACTTTGTTTTAACATTTCCGTCACGCGGTCAGTTAAACCGCTCGTGTGGGATTCCTCATCTATTTTACGAATCGCCATAATGGCGAGTTGTTCGCTTTCAGGGGTTTTTCCGCTGATCAGAACGACTCCGTTTTGGCCTAGGCTGATGTGGCAGCCTGTTTGCTCCTTTATCATAGTAATCATGGAGCCCTTCCTGCCTATCACTCGTGGAATTTTGGTCGGGGTGATTTCCACGATTTGTCCCCTTGTTACTTTGCCTAGTCCTGGTTCGCGTATGGTTAGTTGAGGGTCGCGTGTTCGGTCGTAGGCGATAATCTTCGCTATTATGAGGTCGCCTATGTCAAAGATGGAGGGCAAATCGTTCCGTTGCGGTTTGTAGTCTCTTTCGAAAACTTCCGAGGCTCTGAGCATGGCGACTTGTGGAGCATTTATGTCGATTAGCCAGCCTGCGATCGTGAGTTCGACGACTTTGCCGATGATCGTGTCGCCCACTTTGGGCTGGTAGAAGGCTTTCAAGGCGACAACGCTGACTGTTTTCTCTATAAACTCGACAATCCCAAGTCGAGCTGCATACAGTTTGTCGCCCTCCTTGTACGTGTTATCCCCAGCAAAGTAGTCTCCTTCAGCGAGCAAATCACCTGGCGTCACGATTTCTCTTTTCTCGTAAAAAACTGGCAAACATTTTTCACCTCTTAATTCGATTCAAACATGTTCTTTTATACGATTTTGGCTTCTGCGCTACCCCGCGTGATTTCCCCGAGTTTCTCCAGAAGAGGAGCATAAGAACCTGCGACCATCTCGATAACCCCGCGCCATGAGCCGTCTGCGCGCCACTCTTCCCTTTTGATCGTACCGAACCCCTTTACTGCGCCGTACGCTCTTGCTGCGTGTTCTGTGGGTAAATGGACTTCGACGTTGATTTTCTCCATTTTTATGGGTAGTAGTGGGCGGAGGAGCTTGATGATTTCGTTCGCTTGTTCCTCCACTTCCTTGAACGGGTCAATGGAGTAATGGATTCGTTCCATGGCTTGTTCTATGCGTATGGGCGGGTGGGGCATGTTGGTTTTTGGATCAATGCAGTTGCGGGAGATGAAGGTGACGATTTGTTTTCGTTTGTCCTCGGTTAACTGTCTCCGCTGGTCGGTCGTAAGTTGAAGCTGGCCTTTTCTGAGAATCACTTCGGCGATCTGTAGCGTGTCGAGTGTTCCGAAGGCTTTCTTGAGTTTTTCTTCCGAGGCTTTGGTTCCCTTGTTGGCGTCCGTGAAGATTGTATCTATGGCGAGTATCTCGGAGATTGTGTAACCTTTGCCCATTCGAAAGTCTAACGCGTGTTGTGGTTTTACGAGAATTTCGAAGTGTTCTCCGTCTCGGGCTATGCGTGCGACAGTGTAGCGGTCACTCATCAGAAGCCACTGCCTAACTCGACTTCATGTACTTGTCAATTTCTTCGTCAGGCAGCATTCTCAGTTTCTTCGTGGTCGCTGGGATGGTTGCGAGTTTGATTCGTGGCGCTTCGTTTCGTGCCTCGAGCGATTTGACTAGGCATTTTACGCATAGTTTGGTTAGTTCTTCAAGGTTCATGTCTTCTTTGTATTCTTCTTTCAGGATGTTTTCCACGGTTTCTCTGCCGATGCCTACTGCGATGGCTTTGTAGGCTCTGTACGAGCCGCTTGGGTCTGTGGAGAAGATTCTGCTTCCTGTCTTGTCGACTCCGCCGAAGATGATGGAAACGCCGAATGGTCTTACGCCTGCATGTTGTGTGTATAGTTGTTTTATGTCGCCGACGCGTTTGGTGATAATCTCAACATCGATTGGTTCATCGTACATCAATCGGTTGCTTTGTGCATAAACCCGCGCTTGGTCGATTAGTATCCGTGCGTCCGAGCCGAGTCCAACAACTGCTGCACCTAAATGCGCGTCTACTTCGAAAATTTTCCACGTAAACTGAGGATCCTGCAGTTTGTTTTCTATCTTTTCCTCCGCGCCCAACACTATTCCGTCGGCGCTTGCGATTCCGACTATAGTTGCGCCGCGGTTTACGGTTTCTAGTGCATATTCCACTTGGAACAATCGTCCGTCGGGAGAAAACACTGTTATTGCTCTGTCGTATGCTCCTGGCGCTGCAAATATTGACACATATAACACCTCTCGTAGATGATAAACTCTCTTTTTGCTTGTTCAACATGTGACGTTGCAACTAAAAACCTTTTCGTATTGTCTTCTGAGTTTTCTTGTGGGGCATGGTGCGTTTAGAATTGAATTAGAGAGTCGTAATATTTAATTCACAGTGTGTCCTTCATTATTCTTGTTGGAGGTTGGGTCTTTGGCGAGGCAGAAGAGGATTCCGTTGGCTAGTGGTGTTTTGGTGAGTGATGAGGATTTTGTTCATGGTCAGTTGGAGGTTTCTGTGGTTGGGTATAAGGTTGTGGAGATTGTTGTTAATCAGAAGCCTTACGGTGGACGCTCGAACATCAAGTTGTCGATTACGAAGAAAGGTCTTTCGAGTATGATTGCGATTTTGCAGGAAGCCGCAGAAAAACTGGAACAGTATTGGCTTTCGGAATTTGCCACGGAAGAAGTCAAGGCAACGAATTAAACCCTGTTACCGTAAAAAACAGAAAAGCAAACCGACAAGTAGCACACTTGCTTGCTCAAGTCCTTTCGACTGTGAACGTGTGGTAGCATTTTTTGCGAGGAATCTTCGGTGAGTGTGTGCACACACGCCTCTCCCTAGTATAGGTAGTTTTTCTGCATAGCACTATGATGGGTGGGCTTCGGGTTTCTGTGAGAACACACACGCTAGGTCTAGGGGGGTCTACTATATGATCCAAATATGATTGGCACGGTTTGGCACTTTTTGGGCGCAGAAAGATTTGAAGGTGTGGTTATTTTTGTGTGGGACTAGGCAGAGGAAGTGGAGTGGTTTTTTGCCTGTGTTTTCGAAGTGGTGCAGGGCGTTGGGCGGGATATAGACGACGTAGCCTTTTGTGGTTTTGGTTTCTTTGCCTTCGCAGAACACCGTGCATTCGCCGTCGAGGATGAAGACCTCGTGCTCCCAATCATGCGAGTGATGAGGCGACTTCGCCTTAGGCTCAAGCTCAAAATAACGCATAGCAAAATTAGGCGCACCATCCTCCTTCTTAATCAACCATCTTATCTTGACGCCCGGTTCGCCTGCATCTTCCTGTTTAACTTCGGTAAAGTGAACAGCCTTACAACCCATAATTATCTCACCTTTGAAGAGAATGAAGAAGACGATTAAGGATTATAAGTTTACTGGATAGAAATCACCAATCGCCTTTGTCAAGTCTACTAAAAAGCTGCCTGCTCTTCAGAATTATAGTGATAAAAATCGCCGTAGCAATTAGACTGCCAAAGAAAAATTGCCAGTACGTTTCCGCCCACGGAAAAGCTAGGGATAGACAAAAAAATGCTCCATATATGAGAGAGAAATACGATGTCAACAATACCCAACGAAAGACTAACCGCTTAAACTTGAAACGTCCGCCATACATTTTTTGGAGAACTTCGTTAAGCGCCAAACTAACAATGAATCCGCCGATGGCGACGAGAATAAGCGAACTGAAGAAAAACCAGTCTGACAACTCAACACCTATGGTTTTAAGATACAGCAGACAAAAAATCGCAATAAAAAACGCAACAAAAGCTGGCGCAAAAGATATTTCCATAAGATGTATCTCTTTTTCCTTCGAAAGTTCCTTTTTGTCTGTCATTTTGGCCACTTTTTGTTAGTAGAGTTTACTGTTTAATAGGCATCACCATTCGCCAGTATCAAGTTTGTTGAAGAGATTTTTAAATCGGTAAATGATTAGCATGAAAATTCCTGTGTCTATTAAACCGCTGAAAAGGAAACGATAAGAATCCGCTGCTGAGGGGAAAATGGTTGTTAGAGCAAGGTAGGCGCTTGTTAACAGAGCAAAATTGATTCCCATTAGCATCCAGCGAAAAAGCAGTCGTTTAAACTTGGGTTGCCCGCCGTACATCTTCAGAAGAAGCTCATTTAGTCCCAAACAAACGACAACACTGCCGAAGATAACTGAAATAATGGAACTTGTAAGAAACCAATCTGACAACTCAGTACCAGTAGTTCCAATATAGAAAAGATACATTATCCAACTTAAAAGAGCAACAAAACCAGGCGTGAAAGAAATCTCTAAGATGCGTATTTCTTTTTCCTTTGAGATTTCTTTCTTAGCCATTTTTTGATTACCTTTTTGCTAGAGGTGACATTTCTCGTAGTCGGTGCACTACTTTTGGTAAGACTTCTAGGATGTAGTCTATGTCTTCTGGTGTGTTGTGTTTGCCTAGTGAGATTCTTAGGCTTCCTCTGGCTATTTCTGGCTTAAGCCCAATCGCAAGCAACACATGACTAGGCAAATCTGTCTTAGAAGCACACGCTGAGCCGCTTGAGGCTTCGATGCCTTCCATGTCTAAGCCGAGGACTATGGCTTCGCCTTCGATGTACGCGAAGCGGAAGTTGGCGTTGTTCGGAAGCCGCTGCGTCGGATGCCCGTTAAGATAAGAGTCTGGGATTTCTAGTGCACCTTTAATCAGTTTGTCTCTGAATCGTGTTAGTCTTTCCGCCTCTGGCTTCATCTCTTCCTTGCGCAGTTCTACTGCCTTAGCAAAGCCGACTATGCCCGGCACGTTCTCGGTGCTCGACCTTAAACCAAACTCGTGCCCACCGCCGTGAAGCAACGGGTCGAGTTCTATGCCTTTTCTAATGTAAAGTGCGCCCACCCCTTTCGGTCCATACAGCTTGTGCGCGTTGATGGTCATCATGTCAATGCCCATTCGCTTAACATCAATCGGCACTTTTCCGAAGCTCTGCGCCGCGTCCGTGTGAAAGAGGACGTTGTTTTTGTGGCAGAGTTTGGCGATTTCTTCTATGGGTTCAATCGTGCCGATTTCGTTGTTGCCGTGAATGATTGAAACCAGAGTGGCGCCCTTTTTTATCGAGTCTTCTAAAGCATCCATCTTCAGCAAGCCAAATTTGTCGACGGGGATAAAGTCGACTTTGAAGCCCTGCTGCTTCAGCCATTTTGCCGCGTTGAGTATGCAGTCGTGCTCGATGGTGGAAACCGCGATGTGCGTCTTGGTTTTGCCATGCTTAAACGCGTAGCCCTTCAGCACAAGATTATTCGACTCCGTGGCGCTCCCAGTGAAGATGAGTTCTTCTGGCGAATCCGCATTCATAAAACTCGCAATCTTCGCCCTAGCTTCATCAATCGCCTTCCTCGCCGTAACACCACTCGTATTCACAGAAGAAGCATTACCAAAATTCTCCATACAAAACGGCTTCATAACCTCAAAAACCCGCGGGTCTAAAGGCGTGGTCGCCGCATAGTCCACGTACACCCTTCTCAACTTGAGCCACCAACCAACAAACTCAATTCCGAAACGGTTTCTTAAAACTTTGTGTTTTTGACTGTGCTAAAAGGGAGGCTGGAAACCCGGAAGTTTCGTTCACGGATAGTGTATGCTCGCCGAAAGGAATTTGGGTTACTCATATATATTAGATACATGAGTATACTCGTCTCAGCACGTACCTTCGACGGGGAGATTAGATGGAAAAGAGCAAACTGTTTGAAATTGCTAGAGAAAACGCAGAGTGGCTCAAGGAAAATTACGAGAGCATAAAGAAAGAATACGACAAACGCTGGATTGTAATACAAGACAAAAAGATTGTCAAAAGCGCAAGCACCTTCGACGAAATAATGGAAGCCGTTAAAAAACGTGACCCGAACAGAATCTTAGTCGAGTACGTTCAAACAGAACCTATTGCAATGTTTTTCTGAAAAGTCGACGTTGGTGCTAGACCTTTAAATTCACTGGACTAGTCATAAACAGGCAACCGAGAATCCCTGTCCTTTTCGAAGTCAAAGCATACAACGTGCGCAAGATGGTTGATTTTTTGGTGGATACTGGAGCAATTTTTTCTGCGATTACCGAGAAAGAGGCAACGATTATGAACCTTGACGTTTCGTCACTTCCCTATTCCGAACGCGAAGCCGTCGGGTTTGAGGACTGTTTAGAAATAGGATGATAAACCGGCAAGTTGTCTTAACTTTTAAATCGAATAAAGACGAGCACAAAATTACCTGCAGTAGTTTCATTGTAACCTGCGTCCCGCCCAACCTGACGGGCGAAGAAAGAGAAAAAATAATTCGATACACGCCCAACATTCTGGGAATGGACATTCCAAGCAAGTTCAAAGTAGTCGTAGACAAAAACCAAGTCGAACTCATCCTGTAATTTCTACAACAGAAGCATCACCAATTTCCGACACAGCAACATTTATATCGTTTAGAACCGCCTCTGATATCTTTTGGCGACAGTTTGTTCATCGCCAATCAAACGTATTAGACCATACGCCCCGTAACTTTCCGGCGGCGGCGTCAACCCGACGCATTAAGGCGCACATGGCGCCCTTGGATGAAGGACGCAGGACCTCCGGTTACGGGGACAAACATGTTGACCTGATCTCTCAAAGTTTAGGTCAGAAAAAGGCTTGGCGCTTACCCACAATTCCAGCAACTAGGCCAAACAAAATCGGGCTGTACTCAAACAGAAAAAATAATCACAAATCCGGTTGATCCTGCCGGACCCTACTGCTATCGGGGTGGGACTAAGACATGCGAGTCGAACGCCTCCTAGTCATGATGGAGGCGCGGCACACGGCTCAGTAACACGTGGTCAACCTACCCTTGGGACGAACGCAACCCCGGGAAACTGGGGCTAATCCTCGATAGGCGAAGAGGCCTGGAATGGTTCTTCACCCAAAAGACGTTGGAATCATGCTTTCAACGCCGCCCAAGGATGGGACCGCGACCGATCAGGCTGTTGGTGAGGTAACGGCTCACCAAACCTATAACCGGTACGGGCCGCGGGAGCGGTAGCCTGGAGATGGGCACTGAGACAAGGGCCCAGGCCCTACGGGGCGCAGCAGTCGCGCAACCTCTGCAATACGCGAAAGCGTGACAGGGCTACCCCGAGTGCCGTCCGCTGAGGATGGCTTTTCTCCGGTGTAGTGAGCCGGAGGAATAAGGAGAGGGCAAGTCTGGTGTCAGCCGCCGCGGTAATACCAGCTCTCCGAGTGGTAGGGACGATTATTGGGCCTAAAGCGTCCGTAGCCGGCCAGACAAGTTTCCCGTTAAATCCAGCGATCCAATCGTTGGACTGCGGGAAATACTGTTTGGCTAGGGGGCGAGAGAGGCCAACGGTACTCTCGGGGTAGGGGTGAAATCCTATAATCCCGGGAAGACCACCAGTGGCGAAGGCTGTTGGCTAGAACGCGCTCGACGGTGAGGGACGAAAGCTGGGGGAGCGAACCGGATTAGATACCCGGGTAGTCCCAGCTGTAAACGATGCGGGCTAGGTGTTAGGGCGGCTACGAGCCGCTCTAGTGCCGCAGGGAAGCCATTAAGCCCGCCGCCTGGGGAGTACGGCCGCAAGGCTGAAACTTAAAGGAATTGGCGGGGGAGCACCACCAGGGGTGAAGCTTGCGGTTTAATTGGAGTCAACACCGGAAACCTTACCGGGGGCGACAGCAGAGTGAAGGCCAGATTAAGGGTCTTGCCAGACAAGCTGAGAGGAGGTGCATGGCCGTCGCCAGTTCGTGCCGTGAGGTGTCCTGTTAAGTCAGGCAACGATCGAGACCCACACCCCCTGTTGCCACTGAGGAAATTTTCCGATGGGGCACTCTGGGGGGACTGCCGCCGATAAGGCGGAGGAAGGAGTGGGCCACGGCAGGTCAGTATGCCCCGAATCCCCCGGGCCACACGCGAGCTGCAATGGTAGGGACAATGGGTTCCAACCTCGAAAGGGGACGGTAATCCTCAAACCCTGCCTCAGTTGGGATCGAGGGCTGTAACCCGCCCTCGTGAACATGGAATCCCTAGTAATCGCGTGTCACTAGCACGCGGTGAATACGTCCCCGCTCCTTGCACACACCGCCCGTCGTTCCATTCGAGTGAGGATTGGGTGAGGCGTGGTCCTTTGTGGCTGCGTCGAATCCTTTTTTCGCGAGAAGGGAAAAGTCGTAACAAGGTGGCCGTAGGGGAACCTGCGGCCGGATCACCTCCTAAGAAAACAGTTTGGCCTATGAGTGTGCTGGAATGGGCAAAAAGCGCCAAGCCACAAAAACCAAAAAATTTTTGTATTTTTCTTAAAGTTTCCAAGGAAAAATGTTATAGAAACTTCTTTCTAAAGCCTTAAATGTTAGTTTTGAGCATTATACAATGCCAAGCAAGAAGGGAGAGAGAGGAGTGATGAACAGTAAGATTATTTTAGGGATAATTTTGTCATTTCTCGCGTTTACTCTGACAGTTGTTCCCATCTTTCACAAGGCAATAACGAGTGCATACTCAGGTAACGAATTCGCACAAGCCGAAATCATCGACTGGTGGACCGCGTTCCGCCACGACATCTTCCACACTGGACACTCAACCTCAACGGGTCCAAACACAAACAACACCATATGGAACTACACCACAGGCGGATACGTGTACTCTTCTCCAGCTGTGGTTGATGGCTACGTCTACGTAGGATCGCACGACCGTAGCGTATATTGCTTGAACGCGACGAGTGAAAGGCGTATTTGGAATCGCACGATCGGCGGCTTTGTGCAGTCCTCTCCTACGGTAGTCGATGGCTACGTCTACGTTGGGTCCTATGACACTCATGTTTACCGCTTAGACGCTGCAACGGGAACGGTCATTCGGCGCTTTAAAACCGGAGGCGTTGTGGAATCTTCCCCCGCAGTGACTGGTGGTAAGATCTACGTGGGATCCTATGATCGCAATATTTATTGCTTCGACGCTGTGAGTGGAAAAACCCTCTGGAACCGCACAATAGGAGGCATTGTGGAGTCTTCTCCCGCAGTGGCTGGTGACTATGTCTACATAGGATCATGGGATCGTAATATTTTTTGTTTGAATGCTATAGACGGAACACCCATATGGAACCGCACAACAGGCGGCATCGTGTCTTCTTCA
>Ga0315314_1004349_pt1 | contig 10660 bp, 9 predicted proteins | sample TDP9_MG_FD_203631 | JGI IMG/M metagenome (GOLD analysis project Ga0315314, IMG submission 203631) | Freshwater sediment microbial communities from Lake Towuti, South Sulawesi, Indonesia - TDP9 | ecosystem: Environmental > Aquatic > Freshwater > Lake > Sediment | place: Indonesia: South Sulawesi... | reverse complement strand
TTATTACTTCTTCAACAAAGAACGGATTGCCCCTTGTCCTATCATAAACTAGTTCACAAAACTCTTTTGGCACATCGTCTTGCTCTAAAATCTGCCTAATCATCTCTGAAGTATCATTGAAAGACATGCGTTTCAATGGGACAGACTGAAGCAAACGCTCCCTATTCAACTCTGTCAGGACAGGCGATAAAGGATGCCTCTGATCAATATCTGTATCACGATATGTACCCAAAAGAAACAAAGACTCCTTGTAGACACCGCGAGCTAAATAGTGCAACAACAAGAGTGAAGACTGATCAGTCCACTGCAAATCATCAAGAACCACCAGTAATGGAGTTTCTTTAGAAATGTTGGTGACAAACTGTGAAACCGCCTCAAAAAGCCTATCTCGCTCATGCTCCGGACTTATAGGCAAAGACTGAGGAACAGCTTTAAGTTTTTGGTTAAGTTCAGGAACCAGCATAAAAATTTCGCTTGGGTAAAAACCGATCACTCTGTACAATTGTTCAGGGGTGCAGGCGTCCAAGTAATTCTTAATCACTTCTTTCCAGAGAACATAAGGTGGTACCCCATCCATCCGGAACAAGGCTGGGCATCTACCAGACAGGACTTGCATGCCACGCAAACGTGCATAAGCCCCCAACTCTCTAGCCAACCGTGTCTTACCAATTCCAGCCTCTCCATGCATAAGAGCAACACCGCCTTCGCCACGAACAGCCCTATCAACAGCCTCCCTAAGAACACCCAATTCTTCAACTCGGTCGACAAGCTGAGCCTCTTTTACAGCAGACGGTCTGGGACTAGGAACAACAATAGTTGGCTTATGAGAAGGCACAAGAGTCTCCCTTAAGAGAACCTCAGCAATCTCCCTCAACACCTTAAGCAAATCCTCAGCGCTTTGATATCTCTTCCCAGGCTCCTTCTCCAATAACTTCATAATACAATTAGCCAATGCCTGCGGAACTTTCGAATTCAGCCGACTCGGCGAAACGGGATAGTCATGAATGTGACTAAAGATAACTTTCACTGAATCCTCTCCAAGAAAAGGCGTTCTCCCAGTGACCATTTCGTAAAGCACTGCACCAAAAGAGTACAAGTCAGATCTAGCATCTGCATCTTTTCCCAACGCTATTTCAGGAGCCACATAAGCAACCGTGCCGACAATTATTCCTTCCTGCGTGATTCTGGGTGAACTCAGCATCTTAGCCAAACCGAAATCCATCAGTTTCGCAGTGCCCTCTTCAGTAATCAGAATGTTTTCGGGTTTAATGTCACGATGCAGAACACCTTGAGAGTGCGCATACTGAAGAGCACTACAGACATCTAAGCCGACTCTTAAGACCGTTTGTATGTCACATTTACCTTCTGGATACGTTTCCATAAGGCTACGTACACTCATTCCATCAACAAACTCGATCACAAAAAACTGTTTCTCACCTTCTCTGCCAATATCGTGGATAGACACTATATTTGGATGATTAAGTTTGGCTGTTACTTGCGCTTCCCGCATAAAACGTGCATATGCCTCTTCACCTTGAACCGCACTCTTCAGTATTTTAATTGCGACAACGCGGTTCAAAACAGTGTCTCTAGCCTTGTAGACAATACCTTTTCCACCTTCACCAAGTTTCTTTAGGATAGCATATCTGCCGTTCTGTAAGTGTTCAAGAGATGACAAGAAACCTTCTCCACATTGACCTCCAGTCACATATCTACTCTAACTTGCAACCTTAAAAAAATATCCTAAAAGCCAATAATGTCTTTCGCAGAACCGCAAAAAAAATGTGTGCATTGAGCTTCAGTTTCTCTAGGATGCCCGAAAACCGCTTAAAACAACTAATAAACCCCGCGGTCGCGGGTCAAATCCCGCTTGAGGCTCCACAAAACCACAACTGCAAAATTCTTTAAATCCTCTCCACCAATTTATATAAAGAAAGAACGCATGTTTCCAGAGGGGGCGATGGTGGACTCTGACGTTTGGCTGTATGCCATAATTGTGGGAGCAGCAATCTCAACTGCTTTATTCTTACTTTATATTATCAAAAGAACTAGAAGAAAGAAGGAAAAACCCGTAGAAACTGTCGAGATTGAAAAGCGACCACCATTCAAAACTTTCCACAGCGTGACGCCGGACGAAGCCCGTAAAGCCCAAGACGAAGTTAGAACGATGGACCTCGAAAGAGAAATCCTCAGTTATGCCATTCGACGCCTCTACGAAGCACAAGCAGAAGGAAAAATAACCGAGGAAGAAAGAGACCGTTTAGCAAGCGAATACAAAGAAAAAATGATGAAAATCAAAACTGCGATCTCAAGAAGCGAATCCGTCATCGCACTTCACGAACTGGAATCCATGCAAGATGACCTGATCAAGTTGTTTAACGAGCGCTTCGACGAACTAAACCAAAAAATCGAAGACTTAAGAGGGCGTGTCGAAATCGAACCCATAAAAGAAATACCCATCATCCCCACAGTAGAAGAAGAACGCCCAACACCACCAAAAAAGGAAAGAGCAAAACCTCACGAACGCCCCGTATCCGCCAAAACAGAAGCAGAAAAACGAATCGAGAAGATTAGAGAAGAGATAGAGAAAGTTTTAGAAAGACTGGGACAAATCGAAACCGAGGCATAGAAGTGGGTTGGAGGGAACAAGCAAAAAAGAGAGCAGCCCTCGAAGCTGTAAAACACATCAAAGACGGCTTCATCTTGGGACTGGGCAGTGGGAGCACGGCTGCTTACGTCATCGAAGAAGTTGGAAAGAGAATCAAGCTGGGTGGATTGCGTGTTTCAGGGGTTCCCACCTCTTATCAAGCCTTTCAGTTGGCGGTACATCACGGAATTCCTACAACGACCTTAGATGAGCATCCCCAACTCGACTTAACCATAGACGGAGCAGACCAAGTCGACACAAAACTCAACCTAATTAAAGGCATGGGAGGAGCACTAACAAGAGAAAAAATCGTTGCTTCTGCAGCAAAACAGTTCATAGTCGTAGCCGACGAAACCAAACTGACTGAAAAACTCGGAACTAGACATCCTGTTCCCATAGAAGTTTTGCCCTTTGCCTCCTCAACAGTAGCGTCAAAATTGAAGAAGATGAACGGAGAGGTAGTCTTGAGAGAGACCAAAGGAAAAATTGGCCCAGTTGTGACAGACAACGGTAACTTCATCTTGGACGTCAATTTCGGACCAATTAATAGTCCAAAAGAACTGAACTCCCAAATCAAATCCATTTCAGGCGTCATAGAGACTGGGCTGTTCGTCAATATGGCGCACATCGTCTACGTAGGCAGACAAACCACTATCCAAAAACTACAGCGAACAACCTAAAACCTTCTTCTGAAATTAAACGGTTAAATTTGCGCTCTCTTAAGTAGTAAATGACCTGCCGGGGTAGCCTAGCCTGGTTTGGGCGCCAGACTCATAATCTGGAGAACACGAAACGGGGCAAACGCCCAATGGTCCAGAGGTCGCGGGCTCGAAACACAAAGCGAGAATCCCGCCCCCGGCACCAAACATATCGCCTGCTCTTCGCCTAATGATTGTGAATATTGATTTCGTTTTCATAACTTATATTGACCAGTATGTCTCACTCAGCAGAAAGAATGAAGAGAGGTATGTGCCATGAGCCTTAGGAAGCTTGAACAGGTTGCGCCTTTCCACTTCTACGTGGATATCGGTGACTACACGGGTATAAGCGCAGCGTCCTACGAAGACTTCTTAACGAGCATCAAGAGAGTTAACACAAAATCCTTGAGTTTCCACGTTGGACGGGGAGACTTCGAGAAATGGGCGTCTGACACTCTCAAAGACGAAAAGTTAGCGAAGGAAATAGCAAAACTCAAGAATCAAAAACTTCGGGGACAAGCTCTGCGAAATCGTCTCTACCACTTAGTATCTGAGAGATGTAAAGAATTAACCAGCAAACCTCACTGATGCGCATCCGAAAGTTAGGCTTTAACCCGGGTCTTTGGAAAGACTGATACAACATGCATCTGTTGCAGACTCTTCGGTCGGTTAGTGGAAACGATCTTTGAAACCTCTTTACAAGAATTGGGCTTTTCATGTCGCAAACTTCAATTTTTTACAGTTTAAACATTTTTTATGTAAGTGGACTCCGTTAAATGCGATCGGATCAACACGTTTAGTCAAGTTCGATTTTTTCAAAGTTTCCCTAAAAGTTATTACAGAAATCGAGCAGAACTATGGCAATGTGATGAAACATGTCTAGAGAGGATAAGATGTTGGAGGAGTTGAAGCGGATAAGAGAGTTGCTTGAGCCCAAGCCCGCTCCACCGCCACCAAAAGGACTGTGGAACGAGTTCATGAACTTCCTTTCAAAATACAAGGTCATGGGGTTGGCTGTCGCCTTCATCATGGGCATTTATCTCGGCGAATTAGTCAAGGCGCTTGTTGGTGATCTAATCATGCCAATAGTCACTCTTGCCTTACCAAATGTTGAGTGGGATACCATTGTGGCTGGACCTTTTCGCATTGGACACTTCATCGGAACCTTGATAACCTTTCTCATCATAGCCTTCGTAATCTTCCTAATGGTCAAGGTTACCAAACGGTGGGGAATCGAATAGCGTAAGCACTCGACCCCTCATTTTCCCTGAGACAGAAACAGTAGTTGCCACCAATGGAGCCCCGGGCGGGATTCGAACCCGCAATCTACAGTCTATCCTTAACGGCTACAAGAAGTTCCGAATACCTTAATTTTATGAACTTCTACGAATAATAGCGCAGGGGTTTGCCTCCGTAGCCTAGTGGTTAAGGCGTCAGCTTTGTAAGCTGAAGATCCCGGGATCGAGTCCCGGCGGAGGCTCCACTCAAGACTTTAAATACATCCGTCAAAATAACTTCTAAAACGAATAAGCATGAAAACAGCAATCATTTCCGATTTCCTGACCAAATTAAAGGTCTGGCATAAAATAGAAGGGAAATGTATCCGTACCAAAAGAACGTGCCTCAAAATCCCCGAAATTAACAACAAGGTCGCCTATTTTACAGGAGTAATCACAGGCGACGGCTCCATCATCAATGCAAAAGAAAGGTTGGCGGCTACTGCTACAGAATACAGATTGTAGGCTCCAAAGAATACATGGCATATCTTACGACATTGACAAAAGACCTTTTCAACCATCAACCCCGAATCCTAAAGGACAAACGAAAGAAAAATTGCTATTTAATCAGCATTTACAGCGCCGCCATATTCGCCTACTTCGTAAAATTAGGCTTGCCAGTAGGGAAGAAAAGAAACCTGTCTGTACCAAAAATAATCGCCAACAATCCATCTCTCTTTAAACATTACATGCTAGGCCTCATCGACACAGATGGCCATGTTAGGAATAAAAGGGTAGCATTGAAACAACGCCTCAAACCCTTCCTAGAAGAACTTGTCATATTACTAAAAAGACATTTCGGGATAATCTCAAATCCGCCAAAAGTCAACTACACCGAGGGAAAACCCTATTATTACATACGATTTCCCATAGACCAATTATAACCAGACTTTCAGCCTTTTGGTCTCATATACTCATGAAGATAATAACATCGTTTCCCTTTTACCACAATAGCCTTCCAGTTGCCAGACACCTTTCTCTTGTGTCGCCCATCTTCGTCAATCATGAAGAAATGAGCATGCTTACCTCTTTTAGCATATTCTGCAATTTTTTCCAAGTCCTCTTCAACACTGCCGTAACCACCAGACTCTTTCTTCGTACTAAAAACCACTGGTTTACTTACGCCAAGATAATCAGGCTCCATCTTCAACTCCACTAGCACTTCATCACTTCCCAAGACTAAATCCACTTTATTGCGTTTACCAAAAACACCCTTTTCCACATTCAGTTTAAAGGGATAAGCAAAACCTCGTTCCTCCATTAACCTACGACATTCAAAGAAAAGATGCGACCGAAGATCAGCCTCACAAAGAAATCTTATTTTCCCTTTTTGATAATCAACAAGCACATTACCCATTGCATTAAGAAATAATTGCTGATAGTCCATAGCACTCTGCATACACCCTCTCCCTCTATACCAAACCTAGACAGACACACCCACATAAAGGCCGTTGCTTTGGTCACAATTTTCTAACCGCTGAGCCACCGGGGCACACAATTAACTGAATGAACCTTGAAAATAAGTTTTCGCCGTACCCTCATCTTAACGTGCGCGATATTAAGATAACTTAGCAACTGAAGTTTAGTCGAGTCTAACCCCTTGCCTCACAGATTGGATGATAAGGTTGATTCGAGTCGCGTTGGCAAGGAACACTCCCAATCTATAAGAACTTTTTAAAGTTCTTAATAGTTCTGAAAAGAGAGTCTTTGGGCGAAGGTAGAAGGCTCGAAAGTAGTCGTAAATTGCCAAGCGGATTTCATCAAAGCGCACAGCGTGGGGAGAAACTTTCGGAACATACACGCCTGTTTCCCAGTATTCGTCTTCGTTAATGTAGCCTTTGGCTACAAGGTCAGTCCAGAGATCTGTCCCCCTAAAGGCACCCAGAATGTTCAGTTGAGGAACATCCAGATCTAGTTTATTCACAAACTCCAGAGTGTTTTGAATTTCTTGTCTGGTTTCGTCTGGAGCCCCGAATATGAAAGAGCCCACAATAACATCTATGCCCGCCTTCCTAGCCTTACGAACCGCGCCCATAGACTGGTCAGGGGTTATCCCTTTCCTGTAGTAATCAAGAATTCTTTGGTTGGCACTCTCTATTCCGAAATACACCACTTTGCAGCCCGTTTTCGCCATCTCCCTAAACATGTCATATCGGCAATTGTCCACTCGGGAGTCACAGAACCACTCCAAGTCCATCCTCTCTTTTTTTAGCCTTCGACAAAACTCTATCACCCTTTTCGGGTTTAGGGTGAAGTTGTCATCCACGAAGAGAAACTGCTCATAACTCTGGCTATGAAGCATCTCTATCTCTTTGATGATGTTTTCTACTGATCTTGGTCTCCACATTCCTCGTGCGAATTTTCTGCAACCACAGAAACTGCACTGGAAGGGGCATCCACGAGAAGAAACGATGGTTGAGAATTTCTTGCTGGCAACCCTTACTCCATAGATCGTGGAACTGTAGCTGGCACCTACTAAGTCGCGGTCTGGAAACGGAAGAGCGTCAACATCCTTTATTAAGGGTCTGTCCGGAGTTAACACGAGTTTTCCGTTTTTTCGGAAGGCTATGCCCTTAACCTCTTCGAGGTCTCGTCCCTTCTCCAAGCATTTGGCGAGTTCAAGGCTTGTGTCTTCGCCTTCACCACGAACAATCACGTCCACAAAAGGATACTTCTCTAAGATTCTCTCAGCGTTGAATGTGGCATGATAATTTCCAAAAACTATCACAATGTTTGGATTTTCCGCTTTCACCAACTCGGCAATCCTTGGTGCCTCTTTCGCTGAGCTGCTCAAAACCGAGAGACCAAGGATATCGGGATTCTCTTTCTTCACCCAATCCAACGTCTGTTTCAGAGAAAACCTTTTTGCGGCTTGGTCTAAGAGGGACACTTCGACTCCTTCATTCATCAAGACCTCCGCGCAATAAAGCATACCCAATGGTGGCCACGCAGTAACTACCATGTCGGGTGTGTCTGCAGAAGGGCTCGGATTTAGGAAGGAAAACTTCATTGAGGACGTCACTATCCAGTTTCTTTAGAGAGCCTCAAGTGAAATAAGTTTTGCCCGAAAGTCTCGGATGCGAATTCAACATTTATTAATGGAAACCGTCAAGAAGTTAGGAAGGGGCTGTCGGCTAGCATGGTCTAGGCTAGGAGACTTGGGCTCTCTTGACCCCGGTCCAAATCCGGGCAGCCCCACCACATTGCTTTTTATGGTTTATAGGGCGAATATTGTGTGTGATTCGTGATGAAGCTAATAGAAGACTGTTCTATAGAATTTTTCCTAAATGGTTAAAGGTTACCAAAGTTTATTATTTTTTGAGGAAATTTCAGATTGAATAAGAAATCACTCTATATGGCATCATTCATTCTATCGCTGTCGTTGCTATCAACATTGGCGATCCCAGTGATGGCTAAAAAATCGTACGATAAGATTCTCTTCGGATGCGAAGCTAAGGGTCCTGGACTTGTTGTCTGGGGACGCTTTGTCGTGCCAGGTGGAAATCCTGTCCTCGGTTGGCCTGAATATGTTGAGAATTTTACGCAAAGTACGATGAGCCTTGCTGGAACCTCAGAGGGTGAACAGGGCTCCATTGAATTTCCGGGTGGGGCACTTTCAGGTTGTCTTTTCAAGAACGACTCAGTCAAGGTTTTGGGAACGCTGACAGCCAGTTGGATTACTAACGACGGCAAAAGTCACATGATCCACATGGTCTTAGTTAACATGGAAGAAACTAACGGTCTCTATGCTAATGGAACGATTGACTCCGTTGTGATAAATCATTATCTCTTCGTTGGTATACCAACAATGCTGGGACCTGGTTATGGTCATCCCAATCCAAAAAATGCAACCTTGATGTTTCGAGGCATCTACAAAAGCAGCTGTAAACCCCAAGAAATCAGCGGTAAGGGATACTTTCTCGTAGTGGATGGCGAAGTGAGTGGAGCAAGAGGAAGAGGGGTTCACTGGAATCTTTGGATAGAAGAGCTTGAAACCTACGTTACTTTCCTCTGGTGGAGCAACGAAGGAATACTCTATTGGGACTCCAATCCCGCTGGTGGAGGGACAATATCGGAACTTGCAACCATTTCAGTAGCAAGAGTCTTTAAAATCCGTATAAAGCTAATATAACGAAAAGCGGGTAAATAAGCCAACATTTCTCAAAATCCGCCAATCTCTTCCTTCATTTGCTAAATCTTTATGAGACTTGGGCTCTCTAAGCGCACTGCTGGCTGTGGTGTGCGGGAAGGATCCTGGTCCAAATCCGGGCAGCCCCACCATCTTTTGGGTTAGATAAACGTGCCTATTCTACCAAAAGCGCTTTCTATTTTTGACCTCGTTCTTTCCCGGATAAGTCCCTTTTAGTGTTTTGCAAGCAATCTCAAGCAGAAATGTGAGATCAATAGCTTCAAATACGCCCGCTAAAACCAAAAATACCTAGTCAAACTGTCAAAACTCTTAAATTTTCTAACTTTAACTTCATTCTGGAAGGCATGAAATGTTTCAATATCTTGAGGCTGCAAGAGTTGGGAGTTGGCTTGGATGGATTTTCAATTTTGGTTTTGGAAGCGTACTATTTGGTGTGCCTCCTTTTGAGCGTGCTGTTGTAGTCCTCTTTGCTTTCTCACTTGCTACGGCCAGCGTCTTCGTTTTGAATCAATATTTTGATCGTGAGGCGGATCGAGAGAACGAGGTCAAGTCAAATCTACCTGTTGCCGCTGGCCGACTAACGCCGAGGAGGACATTAATCTTCTCTTTCTTACTCGTCATTTCATGTTTAGTTTTGGTGTTCATAGCCAATGTTCATGTTCTCCCGCTGTTTATTGTTTACTTAGGACTATGGACTACTTATTCCACTCCCCCACTCAGACTGAAAAGCGTACCAGTTGCAGACTTCGTGATCTCAGGTGTAGGCGCTGGCTTTCTGCCATTCTTAATAGGAGGGGAATTAACCGACAAGCTGATCTCCAACATTCCATCAATTATGTTGTGTGCCATGCCGCTAATGCTAATTCAATGTGGTGGCCACATTGTCCAAGCCGTTGGAGACTACGAAGCAGACTGTAAAACTGGGGTTCACACTTTTGTTGTTAGGTATGGAAGGAGGAAAGGTGTTATTGTCGCTGGATTCATGTTTTTGATAGCGGGGTTCTCGCCATTCGTCTATTCAGCTTTTGGTTTACTCCCCTACAGACATTTATTCTTGTTTTCTATAATTTTCCCCCTTTCCATACCCATTATAATGCGTTATGCCGATGTGTTAAAGAACCCGTCGACAAAAAATGTCATTAACATACAGAAAACTGCGAGAAAGTATGGAATTATTGGGGTAACCGTGATCTGGGGTTATGCACTACTCGCAAAAATGGCCAGTTTTTAAAGGGCTTAGGAAGCAACTTTGGAAAGGTATATACGAGTTTTCTGCACCTAACTATAACCTATCACCTAAATGCGAAGTGAATGCTGTGTCTAAAATCAGTGAAGGCGTCATTGTGAGTTGTCGGAGGGGGCCGAAAACCCAGAAGCCGAAAGAATATATCCTCCGTTTTCCCGGCATTGAATCAGTTGGCGGGGCGGCTCGACTCTTAGGTCGAAAGGTCGCGTGGCCTGTCGGAAAACATGAGGCTCGAGGAAAAATCGTGGCGTTGCATGGAAAGAACGGTCTCGTTAGGGCTCGTTTCAGAAAGGGTGTGCCGGGCCAAGCGCTGGGAAGTCTAGTGGAAATAATCGGTTGAATCAAATCTACGTTGTCTTCTGTGTCAGTAACACTAACGTTTTAAAGTAGGGTTCCTCTCGTAAGAGAAAGAGAAACTTGGGACGAAACTATGGGTAAAAAGAAGGTCAAAAGTGAAGAAGAAATCGAGAATATGATGTTGCCCGTCGCCAATGACATCTTTGGTATAGCGGTGAAGATGATGGGTTTCGACCGTATCTTGGTGAACTGTCAGGACGGCCACGAACGCCTCTGCAGAATCCGTGGCAAGTTAAAAAGAAGGGTCTGGATAAGGCAGGGTGACATCGTTCTGGTCTCTCCGTG
>Ga0315314_1004348_pt1 | contig 10660 bp, 8 predicted proteins | sample TDP9_MG_FD_203631 | JGI IMG/M metagenome (GOLD analysis project Ga0315314, IMG submission 203631) | Freshwater sediment microbial communities from Lake Towuti, South Sulawesi, Indonesia - TDP9 | ecosystem: Environmental > Aquatic > Freshwater > Lake > Sediment | place: Indonesia: South Sulawesi... | reverse complement strand
GGCTTTACTATGTCGCTGGAAGGGGGTTTGGACGAATTGGAGGAGTTTTTTTCCAGTTGAGCAATTCTTTCTTTAAGCATTGTGTTTTCTTGTTCAAGCTGCCTGATACGTTCAAGAAACAGAGCAACTTGTTTTGTAAGTTTTTCGATAATTGCGTCTTTGTCCATGAAGCTTTTATCGGACAAAAACAAGGTTTTTCTTCAATTACTCAAAAACCGTGAACGGTTACAAATTGCCTAAATTATTGATATCAGTGGACCAGGAAATCAGGATGCAGATTACCAGTATATCAGAGTATCAAGAAAAAGCTACCTGATGTTCTCCGAAAGGAGTCCTTCCGGACTGATAACCTGATGTCCACTACCTGATATCCTGATGCGCTGATAATCTGAATCTTTAGCCCACTTTATTTCGAGAAAGAAGGCGCCACTTGCTCCACGTCCGGCTCGGGCAGCTTTAGCTCCGTAATTATCGCCCCGATGGTTGACAGAACTGCAAAAATAAATATTCTCCACACACAGCTTGCCACAATTCCGCCGGTATGATTCAACATCGCCGAAACTGCCGTATAAAGCACGCCAATCAATACACCGCAGACAGCCGCTGCAGTAATCCGTTTTCCAAATGCCGCACCACCGCAGCCTAAAGTTACAACCGCTCCACAAACTAATATCTGTGGCACAAGCACTGCAAGCCACCAAAGTATGTTTATACTCGGCGGCTCCGGGACATTCTCCAAGTAAATCCACCTGGCAAATGCAGATAATGCTGCAAAGCCGATTGCGCACAAACCTACGTGCCAATATCGCGGTTTCAGCAATGCCCGCACCTGTGCCCTCTTTTTCATTCTACGCCGTATCGTCAGGGGCCAGTTATAGAACAGACAAAATACCCAATGCTCCAGCAGTGCACCTCGCTCCCCGAACACCGGAACAATATGCACCGCATCAGTCGCCCAGTGAGCCGCCATAAATCTTGCCAGAGCGGGATAGTGATACGTCATCTGAATTGGAAAAGCCAGGTAGCCGACATACTTAAAAAATCCCAGGAACACGGCGATATTGTAGTCCTTGAAATTCCGTTCTTTTATAACAAGATACAATACATACAATCCTCGAACCAGCGAGCCAGGCGAAATCGGCACGACTTGAAACAATGCAATAATACCCAGACCAATTCCCCACGCCTGCGCCCTCGGCATTTCAGGATGCGTTAAAACAAAAATAGCTGCCAACGACACGGAAACAAGCTCTGTTACCGGCAGGGTGCAAACGTGCACCGCTAAACTCTTCAGATACTTCTGAATAAAAGGCTCGTCGATTTGCGAAAGGATAATCTGGGCATCCTCATCGCTGAGCATGTGCTTTTTTTGTCCCTCTGCCATCATCTCACGAAGCCATTGCTCGCGCATCTGTGCATTGAAATACAATCGAACCGGACGAACAATAAAATAGGCCAAACGGTCCTTTGCATACTTCCAATCCGTCAAAAACCTGTGCCCCAGTGGGGGCAGAATCGACAGCGGCAAATGGCACAAAAACCGCCAAATGCTGTCAGATACCTTAAGCGCTCTCTCACCGTCAAGGCGTCCTGTCCTGTGCCAGAGGATAATCTTTTCAGCAATCCTGCCTCGAACCGCTCGCTTGAAATAATCCCGGCTGCTCAGCATTTGCCCATAGTGCCTGCGCCAGTCCACCCGTCCCCAGATTCGGCGAAACAGCTTACCCAAAAACGGTATCACTCCGAACACTAAGAATACCTGCGCCAAGAGCCTGCTGTCTCGCAGCTTCTGTTCGTGCTGCTCGTCAATCAGGTTACGCACCCGCCAGCCGGTTACCGCGCCATCGAGCATTGTTGACCACAGCTTCCTGCTGTAAAGCAGGCGGATATGATTGTGCGTAATATCAGGAACCGAGTTCCGATATACATCCTCGGCACCCTTTAGCTGCTCCAACATTTCGCGCATATCGGCAAACTCATCACTGTGCTCCTGCACAAAGGCCTCCAGCTTGCTAATATCACCGCGGTCAAATTGTACCAGCGAGCCACGCTTAATACCTCTGCCTATAAGTATGAAATCACCCGGACTCATCGGCAGAAACGGCAGCAGCGCAAGTCCCGCCCGGAAATCGACAGCTACCAATCCACCTGACGGTTTATCGCCTGTTCCCTGCCGTTTGAGGACGTTCGGCTGACTCTTGCACGTTGACCACTCATACTGACGGGCAAACTCATAACCTCCCATCTCGTGCAGAAGCTCGACAAATTCACTCATAAACCTGCGCTTGGCGCGGTATTCCGGCGAACCGACCTGCTGCTCATCGACCATCTTACCACGACGCCACTGCTTCAACGCATCTAATCGGTCATCGACTTCCAGCCGCCAGGTCCGTCCCTCAATCCATTCGCTCAACTCCCCACAACTGCCGAGCTTATCATCCACAAATGTTACAAAAATATCTCTAACTGCACTTTCGTCCTTGAATCGAATCTTTGCCCCCCGCCGGATAAATTTTTGCCAGAGCGCCCCGGCCTTTGCCGCCGCCGGATTGACCTGAAGCTGAAACGGGCCCTGAAAGCCAATCCAGTACAGCATATTACGAAACAGCAGAGAGAAACCCGATGGCGGGATAAGAATCTTCATCGCATAAATTTGGCCAATATCAAGTCCCGCTATTGCCCCCTCAATCCCCACAATTTTTACAAGGTACACCTGCCCTGCAAACCCTCCGCCTACAAACCTCTCAACAACCAGATGCACCCGCGCCGTGCCCGCTCGCCCGAAGCCGCTCACCTCGTAAGTAAGCTCCGTGCCCGCATCGTAACGACCGATTCGCATCGGCCGATATAGTTTTGCGGCACGAAAATCGGCCTCGAGCTTCTTGCAAACTTCAACGTTATATTCTACTGCCATCCTTGCTTTCTAACCTGTCAAAACAGCAAACTACCTGCCAATCCATAATTTTATGATAATCTGCAAAGCAATCGCTGCATACACCCCTGCTATTAAATCATCTGCGAGGACTCCCCAGCCTTCGGGGAGCTTCTCAAGTTTTCGTATCGGCCAGGGCTTGGCAATATCGAACAATCTGAACAGCAAAAAACCGCCGGCTGTAATAATCCAGATTTGCCTGGTCGAGAATGTTTCCAGACATAAAAACGGGATGGTCAAAAACGCAACCGCTTGGCCGACAAGTTCATCGGCGACAACTTCCCTCGGGTCGTTTTCACCTGTCGCCGCAATTACGACAGGCACAAATTTCACGCAAATAATGGAACCGGCCAAAGCCAGGGCCGCCATTACAATAGATATTATAATAGCCGGGGCCTGCATTTGGGACATCAAACCAAAGATAATCGCTGCCGGCAGCGAGCCCCACGTCCCCGGAGCTAAAGGCAGCCGACCAAGACCAAAACAAGATGTCAGAAATCTTTTCATAATTACAGAAGGGTAACTGAAAGATAGAAATTAGTCAAAGGTTACTTTGTATTTCGTTTAAAAGTTGCTTGATTCTTGATGCTCGATGTCATTGCAAGGCCTGCTTTGCAGACCGCGACAATCTCAAAAAAAGGTTAGCTGTCTTTAAACAAAAGATTCAGATATTAGTTTCGATAGGACGTGGTATCAAAAACAGTTTATACCTAAAGCGCGTACGCGCTTTACGTATGACCATCGTGAATTTTCAAAAAAACTAAATTCAAAACAAGAACCCTCCTATTCGGCTCTTCGATGTTGCTTCCACCTTCGCAGAAGCTTCGGGGACAAGCAGGATAATGCAGGATTAAGAAAAGAAATATTGAATACCGAACAAGGAATGCCGAACTTCGAAGGGAAAGATTGTAACCACGGGCAGTCACCCTGTTGCAACGTTATCAGATGGTTAGGTCTGGATTTCGTCGAGCATTTTTAAACAGAATCTGTCGGTCATGCCTGCAATGTAGTCACATACCGTCCGTTGCAGGCCGTGCTGCGGTATGAACCGCTGAAAGTAGCCCGGCATTAGCTTGGGCTTGCGACAGAGTTTTTCAAAAAGCTGTCCCAGCCAGGCCCTTACTTTGTTGGCTGTTTCAATCAGCGATTGATGCATATAAAAGTTCTGCATCAAAAAGTTTTCCAGCTCGACAAGCTCGGCATCGCTCTCAGCCGAAAGCACAATCAAATTCTCTCCCGCTGCATACACATCGCCGACCGCTTTTACCTTTGTCTGCGAAAGGTTTTTCTTGCTTGCCTCGATACAGTCGCTCACCAACTTATTGATAATTTCTTTTGCGGTCCTTGTTTTGCGGATAGTGCGGTCTTTGATTGCCTCGGCGTTTATTCGTCTTTGTGCTTGCGTAACGATTTTCACGCCCTTTAGTCGCTCACTGCTTATCAATGCCGCCCGCATACCATCTTCAAGGTCGTGACAGTTGTATGCGATTCTATCTGCGATATTGGCGACCTGTCCCTCAAGGCTGCAATTGGCCTCACTGAAAGTCTCATCCTGCGGCTTGTCATAAGCGCTTCTGTGCCTGGCTAATCCCAGACGGGTCTCATAGGTCAAATTCAGGCCCATAAAATCCGGATACGGATGTTCGAGCAAATCGACGATTCGCAGGGTCTGCCGGTTGTGCTCGAATCCGCCGAACTCACTCATCAAATCGTTAAGCACCTCCTCGCCGGCGTGACCGAAGGGCGAGTGTCCCAAATCGTGTGCCAAGCATATCGCCTCGGTGAGATTCACGTTGAGTCGCAGCTCTTTCGCTATCGTCCTGCCTATCTGGGCGACCTCGATGCTGTGAGTAAGCCGAGTCCGGTAGTAATCATCCAGGCCGGGCGTGAAGACCTGCGTTTTGCCTTCGAGCCGGCGAAAGGCCGAGCAGTGGATTATACGGTCGCGGTCGCGCTCGAAGTCTGAGCGATAGGGGTGCGGCTTTTCTATGAACCTTCGGCCCCGGCCGGCCTCTTCAGTAACAGCGTAGCTGCTAAGTTCATCGGACATATTCATGTCTCATTTAAATTCTAAACTCGAATATCGAAATCCGAAACAAATTCAAAACTTGAATGCTCAAATTTTTAAAACCAACGTACAAAAACCTTTTTGGTAATTTGGATTTCGGTCATTTGGTATTGTTTCGTGCTTCGGATTTAGAATTTAGGATTTCCGCTTTGTGTTTCCCGGTTCCTATTTTGCAGAAGCCTTACTCTTACAGCCCCGGCAGATTATGTTCTTTGCTTATCTGTTGTAACAGCTCAAGAAGCTCAATCAAACTTTGACTGATAACATCAGTGTTACTGCACACACTCATAAAGTTCGTATCTCCATCCCATCGCGGGACAACATGGATGTGCAGGTGCTCAGGCAGTCCTGCCCCGCTGCATCGACCGAAATTCATACCGATATTAAAGCCGTGGGGTTTTATCGCCAGCGAAAGGACTTTTTGCGATTCTCTTACCAGCTTGAACAATTCAAGCAGCTCGGCTTCGCTCGCCATCTCAAGCTCGCCGATATGCCGGGCCGGTGCTATCAGTAAATGGCCGTTGTTGTAGGGAAAGCGATTAAGTATTACGATGCTTTTCTCTGTCCGCCACAATACAAGATTTTTGTCGTCATCCTGCGGGTTTTCCAGATTATGGCAGATAAAGCATTCACTTTTTTCACTCAAGCCCTGGACGTATTTAATTCGCCACGGCGCCCATAAATTTTTACGTTCCAATCTGCAATTACCTCCATAGAAAAAAGTGCCTAAAATGACACTCCGTGTCACTTTAGCTTCATCGTCAGGTTTTGTTCGATGGTTATCATCGGTTTTACACTAATGCCCATTGGTATAGAGGCTTGTAACTGCATCTGGTACCGCTGATTATATTGTTCTATTCGCCCGGCCTCAATGTTGAACAGCTCTTCGCCCCTGCCTTCTAAACTCAGAAGCTTATAGCCACTGAGAAAGCCGAATGTCCCTTTCATCTGGAAACTACCTGAATAGGGTATTGGCCAGCTTTGAGGAACCGTCTCAGCTACCTGATAAGTGCTGCTTATCACGGCCAACTGCCCCTTTTCGCTCTGCCGAATTTCGTCGAGCTTGTACGTAACATCTCTTGCCTTTCGCATAACCATCGGTGAAGGCACGGACAGTTTTGAATTCCAGCTTTGCCCCACCGCCACTCCTTTGGACGGGTTTTTAAGACTGGAAACCGAATCCCATAAAAACCACTGAGTCGCAATAAAATCGCATATCATATCAGGCTCTTTGATTCTGCCCCTGCCGGTGTCCGGCAGAAACGCTTTTTCGCCGGCCTCTTTGACCAGCTCATCCAACTGCGAATAGTCTTCTATTTGACCGGAAGGCCCAACAGTAAACGTAAAAGTCTTGCCGGCCAAGTGTTCCACAGCGTCTTTCTGTGGCCCTTTGCTTCGCGCCACTTTGACCGATTTGCACGTTGCCTCAACAGTGGTAAGCCCATACGGGTCTATTTTGATTGGTGTGTACGCGACAACCATTTCCATTGACTCAGAAGTCTTATCGGGTGTGCTCTTATCCGATTTGGATAGCTTGCCTGTCGGGTCCCAGTCGAGGGTTATCTCTCTTCTGGAGACGAACTTGTATTCCAGCCTGCGACCATCCTGCCAGTCTATGGTCAAGAGCGCTTTGTTTTTAATTAACGGCTCTTTTACCCCGGCGTCGGATTTGCATCCTGCAAGGACACTCACAATGACAACCATCGTAATCGCCGATGCGGTTTTCAATTTCAATCCTTTTCAATGGGTTTAATTTATTGAAATTTGCATCATTAAGGCAACGCCGGGCGGCACCTTCAAACTTGTTGGGTGTGTTGTTGAACCTGTTTTAATCAATTCTTTCAATGCGGTAAAGACGAATAGCACCCATTCGCAACGTATCAGGTTCTTCATTTTCTTTTTCAGCCAACGGGTCAACGGCAACCCATTCGGACCTGAATTCTTCAAAGTATTGTTCGACTTTGCCAGCGGTTAAATCGAACTTTAACTGGCCTGTATATATTTCGACAGGGTTATCGAACATTTGTGAAAAGAAACCTGTTACTTGTTCTTTATACAGCTCCTTCGCTTTTTCCGAGGAGGGAACAGCGCTCATTTCGACAATGGCGGCTCGGCGTCCATCTGCATCCTTGATTTCTTTTAGCTCATAAATTCTTTCGTATGATTTTGAACCCAGCGGGCCGAAAGAGAAGGTTTTTATATTGCTCCAGCTCTCGCCGGTCTGTAGCTGGTTCTTCTCAGCCGCCGGCAGTGCCGGAACGGCGTGTTGCTCACGGATTACCTCGGTTGAAAGCAATTGTGCCGCCCTTTGATTGCCTGAGGCGCTGCCCTCGACGGCAGTTCGGGCACCGTTTACGTCAATAACCTTTGAAACCTCCCCGCAAGCGGTGATTTCTATGCTATAACTTTGCCCGATTAACTTGCCTAAGGGATTATTTAGGTCCTTTTCTCGCGAGCTGTCGAAGTCCAGAATGATATTGTCCCTGACCTTAGCTGAATATTTCAGCCCTTTGATTGTTATCTCAGCGACGGCATTGCCCTGGTCATCAACGCTTTGTATCCGCCGGCTGAAGGTCATTTCGATTCTGTTGCCGCTATGACCGCCGATAAAGTTCTTGGGTCTGTTTGTCTCGGGGCCTTCCCATATAACGCTTTGTTCGGTTTCTGTTGTTACCTTATAAGTTGTCAAGTCCTCCGGCGTGAATTTCAACGCCAGTTTTACAGTTGGCCTTTGTTCTTCCGGCTCGACCCTGGTTTTAGTACTTTCCTTGGCAAGCTCGGCACAGCCGACAGTTAGAAGCAGCGTAAAAATTATAGCGCTTGCCGCGAAACCAAAAATTTTTGCCTGGCCCATCGCTTATTCTCTCTGTAAGTCGTTAATTTTGTGGCAAATTCAAATCCCGATTATACATTTGCTCTTCTCAAAGACAAACGTTTTTTCCGCAACGACGGCGGGAAATAGACATCGGGTAAAAACACCCGAATTTTCTTTATTTGCCTTTGATTGGCAGTTAGAATCCAGCCTTTGGGTTTTATCGGATTGTTTTGCCAACTATTATAGGAGAAACCTGATTATGAATAGCGATATAGTCAAAAAAGGTTTTCAACGTACCCCGCACCGAAGCCTGCTTCGTGCCTGCGGTCTTAAAGACGCCGACATCGACAAGCCTTTCATCGGCATAGCAAACAGCTTCTGCGAGATAGTCCCGGGCCACGTCCACCTCAATAAGGTTGCCCAGGTGGTTAAAAAGGCCGTTCGCGATGCTGGCGGAGCCGCTTTCGAATTTAATACAATAGCGGTCTGCGATGGCATTGCTATGGGCCATACCGGTATGAAATATTCCCTCCCCTCACGTGAAATCATTGCTGATTCCGTCGAGACTATGGCACGCGCGCACTGTTTTGACGGCCTTGTCTGCATCCCCAACTGTGACAAAATCATACCCGGAATGTTAATGGCCGCCGTAAGATTGAATATCCCGACAATTTTCGTCTCCGGCGGACCTATGGCCGCAGGAAAAACAAAGGATGGGAAAGCGGTTGACCTTATTAGCATATTCGAAGGCGTTGCCCAATTCAACGCCGGCAAAATCGACGAAGCTCAGCTAAAGGAGCTTGAACACACCGCCTGCCCGGGCGAGGGAAGCTGCTCCGGAATGTTCACCGCCAACTCGATGAACTGTCTTTGCGAGGCAATCGGGATAGCGCTGCCCGGCAATGGAACAATCCTGGCCGTTGACCCCAAACGAAAACAGCTTTACAAAGCTACGGGCAAACAAATTATGACCCTTATCGAAAAGGACATTAAGCCGCTGGATATTATCAATACCAAATCGTTCGACAACGCACTTGTTCTGGATATGGCGATGGGCGGCTCAACCAATACCGTATTGCACAGCCTGGCGGTGGCTAATGAAGCCGGCATCAAATACGACCTCGAGCGAATAAATGCAATCTCGGCTAAATGCCCCAATATCTGCAAAGTTGCGCCATCGAGCAAATTTCACGTTGAGGATGTTGACGCCGCCGGCGGTGTAAGCGCGATACTAAAAGAAATAAGCAAGGTTCCGAATTTGCTTCATACCGAATGTCTCACGGTTACTACAAATACTCTCGGTGAAAATATAGCGGATACCGAGATCAAAAATCCCGATGTTATCCATCCGCTTGAAGAGGCGTACTCGAAGAGCGGCGGCCTTGCTATTTTAAAAGGCAATCTCGCCCCCAAAGGCGGCGTAGTCAAAACCGCCGGTGTCGCCCCTGAGATGCTCACTCATAGCGGCCCGGCTGTCATCTTCGAGAGCCAGGAGGACGCCTGCGACGGCATTCTGGCCGGCAAGGTCAAAGAAGGTGATGTGGTGGTAATTCGTTATGAAGGCCCCAGGGGCGGCCCTGGTATGCAGGAGATGTTAAGCCCGACAAGCTATATTATAGGCGCAGGTTTGGGCGAATCCGTTGCTTTGATTACGGATGGCCGATTCAGCGGCGGCACAAGAGGTGCCTGCATCGGACATATCAGCCCCGAAGCTGCGGTCGGCGGCCCTATCGGATTATTAAAGGACGGCGACATAATTGAAATCGACATCCCCAACAATACGATAAATGTAAAACTATCTGATAAAGAACTGGCCAAGAGAAAAAAGGCCTGGAAACCACCCAAGCCGAGAATAACAAAAGGTTGCCTTGCAAAATACGCCTCAATGGCCACCAGCGCCGATACAGGAGCTATCCTGAAATGGTAAGAATACGTGATTTCTGATATTTCAGTGTTAATCTGTGAAATCTGTGGTTAAGAAAACTCCGTGGTATATTGCCGGTCTGCATTTTGAATGTTAAAAGCAAGGTGGTTGCTATAGCAGGCGGATTTTTGTATAATTCAAATTGCCAAGAGAGAATGCGTGGGACTACACTATGGAAATAGAACCGGTACTTAAAGAATTCAAACAGCAGATATCCGAGCTTTACGGTCATCGTCTTAAAAAAGTTGTGCTCTATGGCTCTTATGCACGGGGTCAGGCCAATGATGAACATTCAGACATCGACCTGGCCGTTGTGCTGGCAGGGGCGGTTGACCCCTGCGAAGAGATTGACCGAATGGCTGATATATTTACAGATTTGAATCTTGAGCATAATGTTCTGATAGCGGTATATCCGGTCTCCGAGAGTAATTTTGATAAAATCGAAAGTCCCTTCCTTATAAATGTCCGTAAGGAAGGTATAACCGTATGAGCCAGACTCAAGCGCTTATTGAAAAAGCCCGCAGATATTTGAGGAGTGCGGAGTTATTGATTCAGGACGGTGATAGACTGTGCTGTTTCGCGGTCATATTATGCGATGTTTTATTCGGCCCAGGCAGCGCTGCTTAAAAAGAAGATGACTTTTACTTCGCACAAAGCTGTTATTTCTGCTTTTGGCCAGCATTTTGTAAAAACAGGGATTTTTGATAAACAGCTCGGTAGAGACCTGAATATAATTTTTGGTTCTTACACATGATATTGGTAAAGAAAAACAATAAAAATGGGCATTTAGGGCGTATTTGGCCGATATATTATCGGACAACCTGTAATGAGTTGGTCGAATCTGCTTCTCAACTTTTGCAGAAAGGCCCAATATGCCCAAACAAAAACAACACAAAAAACAGGATGGCAGTAAACCAGCTA